>Ga0209512_1004139_pt1 | contig 12934 bp, 12 predicted proteins | sample frozenSSSSmetaG_FD_184142 | JGI IMG/M metagenome (GOLD analysis project Ga0209512, IMG submission 184142) | Glacier valley bacterial and archeal communities from Borup Fiord, Nunavut, Canada, to study Microbial Dark Matter (Phase II) -... | ecosystem: Environmental > Aquatic > Freshwater > Ice >... | reverse complement strand
CTATCTGTTAACTTGGTGGCTGACCACCACAACATAGCCTTTCGTCGGTGTTCGCATCGTCTGCATCTTGTGCTTTCCAAGTCCGACAGGCTCCTAGGAATTTGCTTTTTCATTTAGGCCGTGAAATAACCTGAAGGGGCGAACCGGGCGAGGGGAAATGGGGGGTGGACTACGAGTCCATCGGCGAGCACCAGAAAGCGGAGCAGGGGATCTATGAATTCTTGGAAAAAGTGCCGGAAATCCTGATCGAATCCGGCTCGCAGCGGGTGACTCCCGCAGAGGCGGTATCGATGATCTACAACGCATCCAGGGAATACGATTCTCCCAAGGTGACCTCATGGGCGGATGCCGAGCGCGACCTTTCCGCATGGATGGGAAATGCCATGCAGAAGGAGGCGCTTGCGAAAATGCACGGGCTGGAAGGGGCTGTCATGGCGGTGGGGGATGAAAAGCTTATCGGCACGTGGGGGAGGTTGCAGCGTCGGACCACCTTTACTGGATGTCCACGAAAGGCGGCACGGACGGGCAGGTGAGGAGCTACTTTTCCCCGTACAAAAGCCCGCAGCTGGCGTATGACGTGTTCATGCGGGCACTGGAGGATATGGAAAAGAGGGTGGGGAATTACTCTCAAGTGGCCGTTGGCGGCTCGGCGTAATCGTTCCAGTGGCGATTCAGGAGTTCCTTGTCGGGAGCGCCGGCGAAGAGGATAAAGCGGTATTCCGAGCGGTAAGTTTCCTCGTGGCTGATTTTCATGACTCCGGCGAGCTGCGGGGCGAAGGAGATGAACGGCTCGGTGGGATGGACGCGGAGCGGTTGGGGGGCGCGGAAGTTTTCCGGGTGGCCGAGGATGGCGATGCTTGCCTTGCCCGTTCCTGCGGTACCGCTCATGGCGATCCACCTTGCGGGCTTGGCGTTGGCTTCGTCGCGATTGGTGGTGCCTTCGGAGGTGAAGAAAGTTGAAAATGCTAAGGAATTGCTTTTGGGGTGAAGGCTCTTGAACGAGCCGGTGACCGGACCGGAGGGCGGGAAAAAGGCTGGGGTTGCGTTTCCTTGATAGCCGTTAGGGGTAGGGCAGGCATGATCCATAAAACGGATTTTTTCATTGTGTGAGTGAGTTTGATTCGGGGGCGCATCTTTGCCCCGCGAGGGATTGAATCAATTAATCTGAAACAAATAGTTTTTTGAAGACGTATTCGCTGGTCTTATGAAAACGATGATCCTCGGATGCTTGCTGATTGGCAATGCCCTCTCAATACCCGCCTATTCTGCACTGGAAACCAAGGAGTGGCATTTTACGCCGCCCGCCAATTCGGGTGTCGCAAACGTCAAGGATTACGGTGCCAAGGGAGATGGCGTGACCGACGACACACAGGCGATCCTCAAAGCGATTTCCGGCAACATCGATAAATCCCGCTATCGTGCCAATCCCTTCATCTGGTTTCCAAACGGCACTTACCTCGTTTCCGACTCGATTGAGGGTCGCGTCATCGCCGAAGGCCGCGAAGAGGGAAAAGTCTGGTCAGCCGGATGGCGTTCGATGTTCATCCTCATCGGTGAAACCCGCAGCGGCGCCGTGATCAAACTCAAAGACAAGACTGCGGGCTTTGTTGACCCCGCAAAACCCAAGTGGCTCATCGCCACAGGTTCCGAACACGACGACCGGAAAAGTCTAGCGGGCGGCGGCAATCGTGCATTTCGTCACAACATTCTCAATCTCACCGTTGATGTCGGCGATGACAACCCCGGTGCTATCGGCATCGACTTTGTGGCCAACAATCGTGGCTCAATCGACGGAGTCACGCTTCGCTCCGGGAAGAATTCCGGTCTTGCCGCGATCAACCTGACCCGCTGGTGGCCTGGCCCTGCGATGGTCCTTGACGTTTCGATCGAGGGTTTCGACCACGCCTTCCGTGTTGACCACTATCAGTATGGCATGACCTTTGAGAACATCACCATCAAGAATACGCGCAAAACTGCGGTCACCAACACCAACAATGTCCTAGTGATGCGCAATGTCCAATATTCCGGCGATCAGTCTTTTTACGAGGCCAAAGGTGATCAATCGATGCTCTGCCTGCTGGATTCGACGCTAAATTTCACAGGCTCTGGAGAAAAATCTGCGATCCTCTCCGGCGGATTGATCAATCTGCGGCGTGTCACCACAACCGGCTATTCCATGATTCTCGACGACCTGTCTAAGGGCAACAAAGACCTTGCCGCCAAAGCGGGAGAGCCCTCTAAAATCGTTTCATACGATCAGGGACCCACTCTGACGAATTCCGGTCAGACTCCGGCTTCCCTCAACCTGCCAATCGACGAAATTCCTACCATTCGTCCGCCCGATGGAGCTGCATGGACTGACTCCGGTGCTGACTCTGATTCTCTGCAAGCGGTGATCGATTCCGGTGCCGAATATATCTATCTGAAGCCCGTCACCACCGTCAAATTCACCAAGCCCGTCATTTTACGCAACAAGGTTAGGCTAATCATGGGCTTGCACGGCTGCATCGAGGGGCCGGGAGATGGGAAAATTCCTGCCGAGGACCGTCCTGCGGCTTTCATCATGGGGGAAACGGGTACGAGCACGGTTTGTCTCGAACACATTTTCATCGGCGGTCGCGTGGAGAATCCATCCAACCGCACGCTTGTCCTGCGGCATGTGGATATCGAGGCTAGCGGATTGCGCGCAAATGGCTCCGGTAAGACCCATGTTATTGACGTCATCGGACGGAATTATCACATCGGCCCGAAACACCACTTTTACGCGCGCCAACTCAATGCAGAGTTCGGATCGGATCCGCTATTCACTAACTCGGGGAATTCGGTAGTCCTAGGTTTCAAGATGGAGACATCGCCATCCGGAAGTAAGGACGCCGCTCTCAGCACGCCATCACTCCTCAATCTTTCGGGAAATCTCGAAGTATTTGGTGGGTTGCTCTACACCCTCGGTGGGAAAAAGGAAGACGCCCCAAAAGTCCCGGCCTTCACTAACACTCATGGTAAACTCTCCGTTTCTTACCGCATCAACGGTCGTCCAGAGACACACTATCCGATCATTCTCCGCCAAGGATCATTCAAGGATGGTAAGGATATCTCAGCATCCGTTATCAAAGGACCAGGTGCGGCATTGCTCTTCGACCAGCGTTGAGATTCCGGCGTGATTTGATGAGAAATACGCCTCACCGCCGCGATCCGTTCAGTGCGAATGCTGGATCGCCTCGCAAACAGCAGGAAACAACTGACGCTTGCAGCTCACCACTCCGGGGACATGGAAAAGGGTTTCATCCATACGCTCGAAGGGGAATTTCGCGCAGGTGGCTTCCGGCCCGAACGCGAGAATCATGCTGAGATGCTGCCTGACATCGGTGACAGCCAGAAGCATTAGGTCGTATTTGCGATCCTCATGAAGCTGGCGCAGCGCAGTTTCTAACTCGGGTCGCCGTGCTTCGAAGCCGACTAAATCCCGTTATTGCTAAGGAATTGCATTGGGGATGAAGGCTCTTGAACGAGCCGGTGACCGGACCGGAGGGCGGGAAAAAGGGGGGGGCGTGCGAGTTTTTCGAGTGCGCGCTGGGATTGTTTTTGCACGGCGGCGGGTTTTTTCCTGAGGGCTTGTGCGATTTTCGGAAACGGGCGACTCTCGAAATAATGAAGAAGCAGAAGGCTGCGGTCGGACTCGGGAAGATGATCAATTGCTTGGTCGAGGTGGGGAATCGCTTCGGTCCAGTGGGAACTGGTTTCACCGGAGTCGTCCGGAGTCATGAGCTGCTTGCGGCGGTGGTGGGATATTTCCGGACGCATGGCTGAAGTGGATTCAAAGAGCGTGGCGCGGTGAAGCCATGCCGGCATGTTCGACTGGCCGGAGCACATCCACACCTCGCCGACGAGAACGTCAGTGACTTCGCGCGTGGTGGTGCCGGTCACTTTGATCGTCTGCGGCGCGGCATTAGCGGGTGCCGCCGGGAGTTTCACTGACCACTTCCCGTCTGTCCCAGCCTTCGTGGTCTGCGTTGTTCCCGCGAAAGTCACCGTGATCCCGGTGCCGGGCGTATCCCAACCCTAGATCGGATTCGCCTGCTTCTGTTGGAGAACCATGTGATCGGCGATGATGGCAGGAAGTTTCAATTCGGCGCGGGAAACGCAGACCATCGCGAGAGTCAGAGTGATGAGATAGGGGGGTGTTTTCATGGGAGTGCTGGGGAGGTTGATGATGCTGATCTTGACTGCATGAGTTGCAATCAAAACCAAGATAACACTAGTTAGGGCTTTAACGTGGCGTGGCGTCCGAGGTAACCGAAGCCGTAAGAAGCTTTGATCGTGGTGCCTTGTTGAAACTGAAGTGCATGGTCGCCCTTGGTGGCGGTGACTCCGGGTGCCAGTTTGATCCGTCCGGTGTAGGTTGCCGAACTTGGAGTGTCTTCGGTGACGGTCACGCGCTCGACGTCGCCTTGGCCGCTGGAAACGATGACAGTTCCGGTTTCCACCTTGCCGTAGTCGAAGTTGAGTGGAGCCCTGAGGCGGACGATCAAGTCGTCACCTTCGCGGCTCATGGTGACTTCCGTTTCGCTGGCGGCGAGGTAGGCGAGACTGATGTTATAGGGAGTGTTGAATTGGATCCAGCCTTCGGTCCAGCCGATGTCTCCCTTCTCGGGATGATAGGGATAATGGGCGTTTTTCGGGCTGCCATCGATGACGAATCGGGCATTCGCGAGACGACCGACGCCTCCGGGGTAAAACTTGAACCAGCCATGTTCGACACCTTCAACCTCGCGCGGCGCATCAAACGAAAAGTGCCGGCCTACTGGATTGCGGCCGAACATGTTGTCAAAGTGCGACCAGATGATTTCGTCGAGGCGCTGTCGGGTTTTTGCGTCTTTGATGAACTCGCTTGCGGCGAGAATGGCAGCGGGAAGTCCGGTGATGTTGCCCGGCTCGTTCCAATGTTCCGGCTTGTCACCTATCGGATTCCAGCCGTCCTTGTCATCGAGTTTTCTAAAATCCCACAGGTTGTCAGAGCGGCGGATGACGACTTTCGCCCATGCGTTGATTTTTTCTGATAGGCCCTTGGGAGCCTTGTCGGGATATTCCCGGAGGAAATAGGCCAGCCCGGTCATGGTGACAAATTCGCTCATGCGCTGGCCTTTGGTTGTTAGAGGATTTTCCCAATCGAGATTTTCGATCATCCATGACGCTTGGTTGAAAGCGGCGTCAAAGTAGAGTTCGGCATCAGCGCGTTTTTCGCGTTTTGCGACTTCATACATCATAAGATTCGACTCGACGGAAAACCCGGGCGGCAAGGCACCTTTGACACTGCCGAGTTTAGTCTTCAACGCGAGCAGGTTGTGCTCCGGGCTTTCGTCGTAAGGATATTTGATGTCTGCGTCAGGAACAGCCCAGGTATCAAATGCATACTTCATCACCGCCTGATAGTTTTGTGCGGGCAGATACTCGGAAAGGGCGGGCCAGGCATAGAGGAAATAGGCGAGCTGGGATTTCAGCATTTCATGACTTCGCTTTTGCGTGACGATGACATCGGCGCCCCAATGGATGAGTTTCACGATGTCCGGCGCGGATTCCGGATAGGGCTCCAGCGCACCCCAAAGCTCGGGATCGCTTGGCTTTTCATAGCGGATCTGATGGGGCATCCGTTCATACGCGGATGGATTGGAGATATACTGCGGCACCAGCGTGTGGAGTTCCCAGCCGAAATGATGGTCATCTCTCCAGCCGAACGAACCTTGGCATTTCGCCCGCTCGTTGCCGAGGTAGTGGCGGCTATCGATCATGAAATCGACGGCATCCTGATAGGTCACGCGCTCCAGCCAGAACGGGCCGACGCGGAATGGCACGGAAACAAGTCCGCCCGCTTCGACCACGTATTCATCATCCGCTTGCGGATTGAAGGATGAAAAATCACCGATGTTTTGGGTGATGACGCCGTTTGCGAGAGCCGGGCCGCCTTTTTGCAGCCGAACGATGAAACGTGTGCCATCCGGCAAGGTGGGCGCGGTGAAACGTTTGGGTTTCCCCAGATTGAAACCGCTCTGGTTCAGATAGATTGGCACGATGTCGGATTGGGCGCTCGATCCGGGTCCGGTCGCCGCCTCTGGCAAGCGTGGCAAATCTCCCCCGCCGGATGGCCAGATGACGATCTCCTTGAGGCGGGCAATGTCCTGAGGACTGGCCGTGATCCAGACGCGGATTTTGTCCGTCTCCACGCTCACCGTCTGGTCAAACGGGATGGCCAGGGCGACCGCCGCGTTTCCTGAAATCTCGGCAGATGGGATATCGATCCATTTTTCCGCGCTCCAAAACTGGATTTTGAAATTTTCCAGCGGATTCCCCGCGCCAAAGCCGCTGAACAAATGGACGCCCGCCAGTTTGTGAACCGCTCCCAAATCCACCACAATCCACGCTGGCGAAGCCGACGCCTCACTCACCCAGCGCGAATCATCGCTCACATTTCCATCGATGGCATTTGCCGCCGGATGCTGTGGCGCTTGTGAACTGGCGACAGCGGAGACTGGCTTCAGCGGAGAGGCTGGATTTCCGGGTGAGGAGAGGAACGAGAGAACGAGGACGACAGTTGTGAGAAAAGTGGATTTCATCAGGGAAGTAAGGGGCGGGATGCTTGCTAACACATCTGTCCGTGGTGAAGTGTTTTAAGCCGTTTCTTTATTTGGAAGTCGATGAGCTGGAGGGGATTCGTGATGATGAGTGCTATCATTAAAGCTCACGGCTTTGGACCTTCCGGGATTACGGCTTGGAAGAACTTGCGGATTTCCAACCGGCCCTCGCCGCGGGTGCTGGGAGAAATAAATACGGTGGCGCGCCGCACGTCGCGGTGCCCCCATTGCGAGGAATAGGCGATGTTTTTCCCCATGGCGATCTGGATCATGATGTCGCGGATGGCTTCGCCGGATGGAGGGGAAATGACGGCGAGGTTCTTGGCGGCGATGGCCGGGTTGACCGTCTTGTCGATGGCCACTTGGATCGGCGAGTCGGTGAGGTTGAAAATCCGATAGGAACCCGGCGGGAAATTACTGAGTGAGTTATCGAACGATCTGATGTCCCATTTGCCGGAATCATTCGGGTCCGCAGTGAAGAGAAGCATCACCGATCCGCCGTTTTTCGGCAGCTTGGCGATGGCGTCGGGCGGCGGGCGTTTTTCCGGATCAAGGGCTAAAACCGCCTTATCCTTGTAGAATGCGATGTTAGGTGGCCCGCTGTATTCAAAGGGCATGGTGAAACCGCTCTCGTAGACATCGAGTTTCTCCGGGGCCTTCGAGCCTTGATACCACAAGTCCTTGATGTTTCCTTCCCAGCTTAAGGTGACGATCTCCGCCTTGATTGGGGTTGGCGCTTGGGCGCTCGAGATGGCAGGCAAGACCAACGAGAGGATTAGGTAACAAGCTGTTTTAAAGAAATAGGTATAAGTCATCGGTTTACGGTTTAGATTTCGCTTGCGTTTAACCACCGGAAAGAGACCAACTCGAACCTCCGCCCGAATCTCGTGCCGGGTTTGTCGAGGGTCGTGGTGGGGACTGGATTTGCGGGATCGGAGTTGTCGGTGTTCAGTACTGGTGTCGGGGTGCGTTGTATTACCGCCTCGCACCAGGCCTTGGCGATGATGTTGCCACTCTTGTCCATGGCACTGCCATAAGTGCGGATGACGAAGGTATCCGAGCGGACAGTTAGAACGGGGCCGAGAGCCTGAAGAATATCGCCTTGGAGGAGAAAGCCGACATTGCCCGCAGCTTGCGATTGCCCGGCTAGGTTAAAGTTGAATTCTCCGGTGAGGTTGTCGGTTTTCTCGGCAGTCCTGGCGGGGATAGCGTCGTTGATTTTGGTGGATTTGGCATCGAGTGCTGCTTGCAGTGCGCCGCTTTCCCGAATGTCGCGCTCGGTGGTGATGGCGGCGTTTGTCTTCGTGGTGAGCGAACGGTTCACAAAAGCTCCTAGGCTGCGGAACGGCCCGCGTGCGCGCACTTGGTTGGCGATTTCGGTGGCGAGCAGATCGAGCTGGGTGTCGGTGAGCGCGAAGTAACCTTTCCAGAAATCATCCTTCTGACCTGGAATACGGCTGAAGCGCGGGAAGGACACGCCCCCGGCGGGTTTCCACGAGGTGGCACCGTTGGTGATGCCATCGAAGGTTGGTAAATCGACATCCGCCATGCCGGCCAAGACCGCCCGCCATGCTTGGACGGATGTGGAGTTGACGTTGAAGGCACCCTCGACTGCGAGTTTCCCGGCAATCTCATTGGCGGTTAGATCGTCGGTCGGATTGACGTAGTAGGATTTGGTTTTGGTAGGATCCAGCAGCGAGATGCGGGCATTTGGCGCGGGCCGTTCGCCCTTCACGATCTGGGTGAAGGTGGCGTCCGGCAGGATGGTAGTGTTCGGCGAGAGCCCCGAGAGGAAATACTTGTCCCAGATGGCATCATTAACGATGTAGGAACTATCGAGGACCGTCAAGGTATTGGGGGAGGCGAGGAATCCGGTGTTGATGTCTTTGTCGAGAGGGATGCGCGGGTTGGCGTAGGAATTCCCGACGATGAAGCTCGGCTCAAAGTTGTAGCGTCCGAGGGTGGCATGTTGGAAATGCCCGAGCGAAAGCGGCCGGGAGCTTGGCACATCGAAGGCCACGACATGGGTTTGCTGCAAGTCACCGTTTTTCATGCGGTAGCGGGTTCCTGTTCCATCGGACTCCGGTTCGCCGGTGCCTTGGATTTTGCCGAGCCCGTTGGGGCCGTCGCCAATGAAAGGGCTGATGCAAGTCATGCCTTGGCCGTTGACGGAGCCGTCCCAGCGCGAGTTGGCGACGCAGGCGCGGACGTTGGAATCGATGAGGTTGCGGATGCGCTGGGGCGTCTGACCGGTTCTTACGGTTTCGACGGCGGAGCGGAGGCTGAAGGACCAGGTGGCAATAGGTTCGGGCGAGACAGCCAGTATGGATGCAGTCTTCGGGGGAAGATCATCCACGGTTTCCGGAGCAAGATTCGACACTCCGGGCTGCCAGAAATTGGTGGTGCGGAAGTTGCTGATGTTGCTTTGATCCTTGCCGTTGTAGCCGGGTTTCAGGGTGAGGAAGTTCCCTGCCGAAGCCGCGTTTCCAAAGCCACTGTAGGTACCCTCGGATAGCGATACCTTTCTCACCTTCACTTGGGAACTTGCCGGAAACGTCCACGGCACGAAATCAGTTTTACCCGCCACTGGAGATGCGGGCATGATCGGCAGGACCATGCGGATCACGCCCACTTCAGTCCAAGCAGGTCCGACAAGAATGGTCGTTCCCGATCCACTTGTCTCTCGATATTTTCTCGATGTGAGGGTTTTCGGCGCCGATACGGAGAACATCCGATATTCACCTGGCTGGAGATCAACGGACTGATTGATGACTAGACGGATGTATTCCGACTCAGACGAATCGCCATACCAGTCGTTGAGTTTGATTTTATAAGTGGTCCCGTTGATGGTCAGGTCGAAGATAGGAGACATCTCCCAGTCGATCCGATAAGTGGTGGGTTTGATTGTGACGTTGTAGGGATTCCATAGACCAAAGAGCGGCTTGAATTCGACCACCGCGCGGTATAAGCCGCTAGGATCAACGGGTTCGGCAGTTAGGCGGTAGCCCATCTGCACCCTAGCCAGCACGGGAGCGATGAAAAAATTCGTGTGCTGGGCATCGTTCGCGAAGTTGTTGGTGCCTTCTTCGTAGTCGGTGTAAGGATTCCAAGTATTTTTCCGCATCTGGGCGTTGACGGAAGGATAGGGATAGACAATGCCCGAACTCCCAGCCGTTACGTTTTCAGCGGCTCTATAGAAAAAACGCATCGACCCCCAGTTGGGTCCCGTGAACTTGGTTCTGAGGAAATACTTGTTGGAGATGAAGAACTTTTCCGGAGCGCCGTCGGCTTTGTATCCAGTGACGGGGATCGGGTAGTCATTGCCGGTGCCTAGGTGATTCTTACCACTTTTGGGATTCTCCGATACCGGCGTGGCTCCGAACCATTTCTGGAAGACTCCGTCGTCATCGAAGGCCTGGGTGAGGTCGCGCTTGAGGCCACCGTTTTTGACATCGACAAGCAGTCCGCGGCTGTACGGGGTTAGCCCATGAAAGTAGGTTTGGGAGAACTTCGCGGCATTGGGAGCGACGAGCTGGCCTTGGGCCAGAGTGATGGCGAGTTTTGAGTTTTTGTTATCAGCTGGCCAGTTGGTTTTTAGATCCGTGGAAGCGTATCGGGTGGAATTGCTCTGGGCGAGGGCGGCGGCGGATTGCTGGCTCGCGTAGGGTTCACCCGGTGCGTAAGGATTCTTCATATTGAAACGTGCCTTTACTCCTTCATCAGAAATCCAATAGCCATAATTGCCTGTCGTTTTCCCTGCTGGGTCCACCACTTTCACCAGCGGCACACGCACCGGTAGTTGAGTCGATGGAAGATTGCTCGCCAACAGTGCTACTGAGGTTTTGTCATCCGTGAGTTTTGTATCCGGTTTGAAATAGGAAGCGGGCTGGCTGGCGGGGGGCGGGGTGGTGTTCAGGTCCATATTCGAGCCTTCATTGCCACTGACAAGATAGGCCGGAAGCCCGCCCTTCGAGTTCCATACCGCCGTCCACGCGGGATTCGGACTCGCCGCATTCAGAATATCGGCACGTCCAGTCACCCGTTGGTCGGACCCGGCGTGTTTCTGCAATTCACCGATCGCCAGCATCATCGCAAGCCGTGCATTGGCTTGGGCCACCGCCATCGCCGAGGCATTGCTGGAGGCACGCAAGCTGACCGTACTGAGTGTCAACAAGCCGACGGCGATGACCGTCAGCAGGATCATCAGCGTGAGAGTGACGATCAACGCAAAGCCCCTCTTGGGTGACCAAGAAAAAGGGAGGGAGACTGGTTTTGATTCGTGAGATTTCATGGGTTGAATTCAGATTTACTCAGAAATGGGTTTCCACGGCATTGGATGGCGCACGGCATTGGACCGAACTGCTCTGAGTCCAAGCAGGAGGCTAGAGGTGCAACAAGACATCGCTTCATGACTGTGTTTACAATGCATGGATAATGGCGGGGGACAATAGGATTTTGCGCATAAAATATATGAAAATGCGTTTAATAATCAAACGATTCGAAGGCTCTCCCCCTGTCTCGGCGGATCGAATATCCCACTTAACCTGAATTCCGAAGTTAACTCCCAAAATTCGAGCAAGGAAACCACAGAGCACGGAGAAACACAGAGGACACAGAGAATCTGAATGATGAAAATAAGAACAGCAATGGGTGTGTGAGAGGAAGACCTGTGTGACCTCAGTTCCCTTTGATCTCGCCGTCCGGCGATCCCCCTTCGGGGCACGTCGCGAATCGCTCCTGTCCATGTCGCTCCGCTCCATTGTGTCCTCGGTGGTTTTCAAAAGCCGACTTTTCGGTCGAATTTCGGATTTCGGGTTTAAATTACCTCTCGCCTTAGCAGCGTTGTTTTCTATGAGCGGGGCGCACTTTCACTCGGACTTAACCCCATCTGTTCAAGCACGCCATGGCGCTCTGGACCATGGTGCCGCACAAGATTTTTGTGAGTAGCAGCGCCTATTCCTGCTTCGCTTTTCCCTTCGCTGCGATCGCGTACTCCCATGCTGCCTGACTTTCCAATAGAGTCCGGGTTTCCATACGGCTGTGACCGTCTCTCATCGAATCATAGATGAAGATCACCGTCCGGCGCTCCTTCCAGTTGGGGTAAAAAGAATCGGCGATCTTTCGCCATCCTTCGTTGGTGTCTTCGAATACGGCAAGTTGAAGATGCAGAGCTTTTTTGTCTGAGGAAACGAGATGCTGGGATTTTTCAGGATCCACGATGAACCGCTCTCCGCTGATGTCAGCGGCGACTTTGTGAGCACTGAAGTTTTGAAAAAAGTAGGTTCCGAAAGGAAACTTGGCCGGATCATCCTCGAACACAACGGTGCGGTAAAGGGATGGATTTCCGTCCACTGGGAGTAGAAGCACAAGCGGATGCTTGATTCCAGGCGGAAAAAAAATTCTGGCAATGGGAGCGGGGGCTCCGGGGGACCCAGCGGGCTTGGAAGTGTCAGGCATGGCCGAAACATCGTAAAGCAAGAGAGTAGAAGGTCCCTTGTAATCGAGGAAAACACTGCGCAGGGAATTATTGACACCCTCAACTTTGACGGGCTCTCCGGCACTGATGTAACCGAATTGAGATGGCTTTTCTGGTGCCCAGGAAACGATCCGAAACGACGTGCTGATTTGGTCTTCTTGGGAAACCCCACGAGATATGCCCAGCATAGACAACAGCAGGGTGATTTTGAAAAGTGACTTCATGGGTGGCGTGTGGGTGTTAAATTTCCTCGGGTGAAACCCACCGGAAAGCGATAATCTTAAATCTGCGACCGAATATCAAGTTGGCAGTTGATGTCAGCGAGGAGGGCGGGAGAGCCGCATTTTCGGCGGAATCCACGAACGCAGTGCCGCGTTGCACCGTGGCCTCGAGCCAAGCTCGCGCGGTTCGCCCTGTTGCGGGATTGACGCTCTCGCCATAGGCCCGGATCGTGAAAGTATCCGAGCGAGCGCTCAATTGGGGTCCGACAGATTCCAGCACGTCAGCCTGAGTTAGCCACTGCGGGGTACCGGCGATGGTGGAAGCGGCCAGAGCAGCGGAGTTCGCATACTCCGTTGTAACTGTCTCTTGGGGGGTGTTCTTCTTGGTTTTGAAGTTCTTGTCAGCAGCAGGAATAGAAATTGAACTCAGGTTGGAGGAGGCGTTGAGACCGCTCTGGTCGATGGCCGTTTGTAGGATACCCGCGAGGGTGGAGCCGGAGCCAATCCTGCGGTTCACAAACTCTCCCATGGTGGTAAACGGTCGCTTTGAAACCTGCGCCCTCGCTCTAATTCCGGCGACGATTTTCGTGGCAAGCGTTGTAATTTCAGGA
>Ga0209512_1004138_pt1 | contig 12937 bp, 13 predicted proteins | sample frozenSSSSmetaG_FD_184142 | JGI IMG/M metagenome (GOLD analysis project Ga0209512, IMG submission 184142) | Glacier valley bacterial and archeal communities from Borup Fiord, Nunavut, Canada, to study Microbial Dark Matter (Phase II) -... | ecosystem: Environmental > Aquatic > Freshwater > Ice >... | reverse complement strand
TATCTGTATTTACAAATGTTCCCAAAGGCCGTGATCCCCCCATCGAAAAAGAGAAGTACCAAGAATCGGATTGAGAATATGCACTGACTGACAATACAATAAACAGGAATAAAGCAGTTATTTTTTTCATTTTTTGATTATTAACGGTATTCAATCCTCAAAAGTAAGGAAGGATACGCGATGTCCCACCTAAAAGATGATTAATATCTTAAAAGAGTTGCAGAAAAGGGAGAATAGCTCCCTGGATAATTTTCCCGGTTTCCTGATCCAACTGGCTTCCGAAAAGACTGTGTGGAATTGCAAAAATCACAATCGTAACCAACGAGGCTACAATCACCCAAAAAGCCGCGCTCTTCCTCCTGAGCATTTCCAATGCCATTAACCATACCAAAATGGCGATTAAGGTCTTATTGTCAGTTAAATCCCATCCAAAAGGGATACCAGCCCACCATTCATTAAACGCATACTTCTGAACAATCGGTCCTAACACCAAACCACCTACCACTAAAATAGCAAAGGTAAGAACAGTCATAAATTTATAGGAACGTATTTTGAACAGCGCATATATACCAGTAACATTACTGAAAAGCATTCCCAGAAACATCAATACGATATGGACAATCAACACCACAGGGGGAACTTCTCCTTTAAATCTGATGATCACCGTGGCACTATTGTCAATTATGAGTGGATTCCCCTCCTTTTCAAGATCTACCCTGTACTCAAGCTTACCTGCCGGTGGTTGGTTCGGAAGAAATGCGGTGAGCTTATCCCCTTCCCTTTTCAATTCAATTTTTGTCATTTCATCCTTAGAAGGATATTTTCGGTAAAGCAGAAAGCCTTTTACTGTAATATCGCTAATCTGAAGTACAACCGGACAATCAGTAGTTCCTCCATGCGTACGCAGAAATACAACAGGAAACCGCTGAATCCCATTACTAACCTCTGTCTTAAGCGGTTTTGTTGGTCCGGTTACTCTTTGGTAATATCCGGCTGCACCGGTAATCAGCAAAGCAAAAATCCATATGAAACTTTTCATTCGTATATGTTATTATTAAGTTACAGTATTTCTTTTGGATCGAAGCGCATAACCAAGTACCCGCGTATAGAACTCGCTTGAGGTTTTTGGTTGCACCAATCTTCAATTCATCCTCTTTTGCGGTATTTGTACCACACACTTTTCATAAGTGAATAATTTTGGTTTTAATTATTATCAGACAAGCGAAAAACTTTGCGATGACTTGAGAATGGTTCGTTTTCAAATATTCGATGGTTATTTGGCCGTGAAAATAGCAATAAATTACTATTTTTACCACTTCAACTATCTTTAAAACTAAAATACATATGCGGTTACAAACTATTGCTATCATGTTGATAATTGCGATTGCTTCCTTTTCGGCAAACGCGAAAGCGAAGAAAGAGGCAGGACTTAAAATCGGTTTTGTGGTCAGCGAAACTGATAAAAAGGTTGATGTAATGATTGAAGGAAAGCTATTTACCTCCTACATCTGGCCCGACAATGTAATGAAACCGGTACTCTATCCGGTAATGACTTCTGAAGGCACTGAAATTACGCGTGGTTACCCGTTGAAACCAAGAGCTGGCGAACGTGTTGATCATCCTCACCATATTGGAATTTGGTTTAATTACGGTGATGTTGACGGATTCGATTTTTGGAACAACTCCGAAGCCATCACCGCGGATAAGAAAAGCGGTTATGGTACCGTGAAACACATGAAGATTAATCAATTAAAAGAGGGCAACGGAGAAGCGCTGATGGTGACAACCGAAAGCTGGATCGATCCTTCCGGAAAAGAACTTATTTCGGAAAAAACTGAATATCATTTTATTGCAAAAGGAAAAACCCGTATCATCGACCGTGTCTCAACTCTTACAGCCACGGATAAGACCGTCTCAATGAAGGACAATAAGGAGGGGATGATCGCTGTACGCGTTGCGCGTCAGCTTGAACTTCCGTCGAAAGACGAAGTGATTATGACCGATGCACAAGGGAATCCTACTACCGTGAAAAAAATGACGAACGAAGGAGTATCGGGAAGTTACAGAAGCAGCGAAGGAATTAAGGACGATGCGGTATGGAGCACGCGTGCCAAATGGATGGATCTGAACGGCACAATAGGTACCGAAAAAATCGCCGTTGTAATTTGTGATCACCCTAAAAATCAGAGCTACCCCACCTACTGGCATTCGAGGGGATATGGCCTTTTTGCTGCCAATCCGCTGGGATGGAGTGTTTTCACAAAAGGAAAAGAGACGCTGAATTATTCCATTCCGGCCGGAAAATCTTCCATTTTCAGGTACCGGTTTATCATCCATTCAGGAGCTGATCTGACGGACAGTGAAATAAATGGTTATGCAGACGATTTCGCAGGAAAATATTAGCAAAAAAATAAGTTTATTTCAAAATCCGGGTTCATCCCCGGATTTTTTTATTTTTACGCATTGTAACTGATTTTTCAAACCAACATCCGAGTCCTGTAAAACCTTTTTTTCATGGCCCTTAATTACATCTGGATATTCTTCTTTCTAATCGCCTTTGTGATCGGGCTCGTAAAATTGATTTTCTTTGGCGATCTTGAAGTGTTTCCCGAAATGGTGAATTCGACGTTTGAGATGGCAAAGACAGGATTTGAAATTTCGCTGGGACTAACAGGAGTTCTTACGTTGTGGTCGGGAATCATGAAAATAGGTGAAAAAGGGGGAATTATCAATATTATTTCCCGGTTAATCGGACCATTTTTCAATAAACTATTCCCTGAACTTGGAAAGACCCATCCATCTTATGGTCCTATGATGATGAATTTTGCAGCCAATATGCTCGGCCTCGATAATGCGGCTACTCCGATGGGTTTGCAGGCAATGAGCGAGATGCAGAAGACCAATCCAAGTAAAGATACGGCTTCGAATGCGCAAATTATGTTTCTCGTATTAAATGCTTCGGGCCTTACGATCATACCGATCTCCATCATGGTTTACCGCGCACAGCTTGGCGCTGCCGATCCATCCGATGTTTTCATCCCGATACTAATTGCCACTTTTTGCTCCTCCTTCACAGGATTGATCATGGTTTCTATTTACCAGCGCATCAATTTATGGGATCGTACAATTATCTCCTATTTAGCAGGTATGCTTCTTTTAGTTTCGGGATTGATTTACTGGACGACGACCCTTCCGCAGGAAAGCCTTTCGCAATATTCGAAAGTGTTCAGTAATGTGATCCTTTTCTCTGTCATCATTGCCTTTCTGCTGCTCGGTATCCGGAAAAAGATCAATGTGTACGAAGCATTTATTGACGGGGCAAAAGAGGGCTTTAACACGACTGTAAAAATCATCCCCTATCTTGTCGCAATATTGGTAGGAATTGGCGTATTTCGTGCCTCTGGGGCAATGGAATATATGATATCGGGTATCAGATGGTGTGTCGAAGCAGTCGGCGTCAACAGTGACTTTGTAGGATCGCTGCCAACTGCGCTGATGAAACCGCTGAGCGGAAGCGGCTCGCGCGGAATGATGATCGACGCGATGAAAACCTTTGGTGTTGATTCGTTCGTGGGGAGATTGTCATGCATTGTGCAGGCTGGGGCCGACACCACTTTCTTTATACTGGCTTTATACTTTGGTTCTGTAGGGATCAAAAAAACCAGGCATGCGCTTGTTTGCGCGCTCACAGCTGAGTTTGTTGGTATTATCGTTTCAATTTTTCTGGGATATTTGTTTTATCACTAACCCCCGCCACCGATTTTGCCAAGGGACACTATCTCAACATTCCTGAACACTGTCGCAACATTCCTGAACACCCCTGGCACTCTTTTTTTTATTCTTCATTTCGGGGGTATCCGGATTCACTTCCGCTAAAGCCGGATCCATTTCCGCTAAAGCCGGATTCATTTCCGCTAAAGCCGGATTCATTCCCGCTAAAGCCGGATCCATTCCCGCTAAAGCAGGATTCATTCCCGCTAAAGCAGGATTCATTTCCGCTAAAGCGGGAACCAATCTCCCCGCGGCAGGATATATTTCCTTTAAATCCAGCCCCAATCTTTCAAAAAAAATCCCCGGCAAGGATAAACCTGACCGGGGAAGTATTTTTCAATTGAATATCAAAAACTTAATCGATCGTTTTTGTTGATTTCGCATCTGATGCAGTTGCTTCACCTTTTGACTTGCAGCAGGCAGCAGGCTTATCTGTGCTTGCTGTACTCGCGCCTTTATTGGCACATGCAGCAGCTGCCTCCTTACTACAAGTTTTCCCATCAGCCAATTTCTCTCCGCTCTTGCAACACGCGGTTGCTTCTTTTTTCGCAGGTGGTGTGGTGCTTTTCGCATCCTGAGCATTTACATTTACCGCCGCCAAGGTCATCCCGACGATCATTACAAACAAATAGGTTACCTTCTTCATATTTAATAATTTTTAATTTATTACAAAAAACTCATTTCAGTGATGGTCGTTTCCATAACATGGAAAGTTCCCTACCCAGCTAAAAAACGATTTACCACAGAACTATGTTTCAAATAAAGGAATTTTTTTCCGATTTCTAATCAATACGACCTTACTTTTTTGAAATTGAAATATCCGTCGGACACTTGTCTGTATTTTTCAAATCACAAACAGCACATTTTCCATCTCCCTCCATTGCGTCTTTTCCGTAACCTGTGCAAGAGCTCCGGGGAAATTCACCTCCCGGACGGCTCAAAATCTTTATCAGCAAACCGGCAAAGGCAGCAGCCAATAAAATAATAGTAATAATCAATATCCTGATATCCATACAAGTAATATTTAATAATGAATAATCATTAACTAATAGCTATTCAATAAATGGAATAGTAGCTGGTAATACCAAAACCAAAAAGCATAAATGGGTATTACAATGAATTAAGGATTGCCCGGCTTCTTTTGTTCATTTTATGCAAAAAAGCACTTTTCCACGAGTAATATGTACTTCAACAATGATCTTACCGATTGAATGCTTATAATTGCAAAGGAATAAACAAATTACTAAAAAAGGTTATTGAACTAATTATACCCGTATGGCTTTCGACAAAATGGTAATAGCTGTTGAAGAAGTTTTCAGAGAGTTGGATGAACACATTGATCTAATGACCTCAAAAACAGGAATGAAATGCCTCCATCTCTGCGGTGCATGTTGCCGGAAAACCGATATCGAAGCAAGTCCTATCGAATTTATTCCATTGGCTGCATGGCTTTACAAAAACGACAAAGTTGACGAATTTCTGACAAGGCTTGATCAGAGCGACAAAACAGGATATTGTGTGCTTTTTTCGCCTGATGCCTGGAAAAATGGAAATTGGGGATGTACGAATTACGAAAAAAGAGGACTGATTTGCCGGCTGTTCGGATTTGGCTATCGTCTTAACCGCGAAGGGACACCTGAACTTGTTACATGTAAGCTTCTGAAAGAAAGTTGTCCTGAAGCAGTTGAGCGGGCGCGTCAATCGGGTATCGAAGCACCTGAAGAAGTTCCACTTTTCCGAAATTATTCTATGCGGCTTTACAGCATTGATCCTGATCTTGCAAATAACCGGTTGCCAATCAATCAGGCAATTCGGTTGGCCATCGAAAAACTCTACTTTCAGTACGCCCCCGGATTGGAACACGAATCGGACGAAGAATAAACGCCAGACAAGAATACCGAAAAAAAAGAGGTTACAGAAAATGATGATCAGAGGGTAATTACTTTGTCGGAACTACCGATTAGCCTGATCAAATCGGGCATTCCCCCTTTCTTTCCAGAAGCCAGTTCAGGCAAGACTTCGAAAAAATTCAGGCATGTCGTGCAGGTTATAATTAAAGTTCCCTTATTCTCAAGTTCCATAAGCATATCTTCAATTACAGAACCCCGAAGATTTAGCTTAATACCATCACCATAAAAAAAGATGGTCCCGGGAATTTGATTTTCTTTCAACAGAGTCCTGAAAAAATTCATGATCAGCACTGTTTGAAGTTCATGAGGAGCATCTCCCATCCCTTCACGCGATACCAGTAAAAGTGTATTTTTCATTTTTTAAATCAATAATATAAAAAACAAAATGCCCGATCTTTGATCAGGCATCTTGTCATATCTAAAAAGGATTACAATGTTTTAAGTTGTTTTTCGCAATTCGACTTAATTGTTTTTGCAGTTGCGTCAGCAGGGTTTAGCTCAATTGCCTTATCCAATAATGGGATGGCATCGCTAAATTCTTTTTTCACTTTTTCGATATCAGCCACGTAAGCAGGATCTTTGGTGTCTTTATATTTCTTAGATTTAATCTTATCAATCGCACTTTTCAGCAAAGTAGCACCATTGTTGTACTGAACACTACCATCCATCAGATAGTATTTAGCAAGATCCGTTTTAAATTTAGGGTTTTCAGGAAATTTAGTAATTCCTTCATTCATAACCTTAATGTACTCCTCATTCTTTTTTTGCAACTTCAGGACCATTGCTTTATTAAAAAAAGAATCTTCAGGTTTGTAATTACCGGCAATTGTCTGATCAAAGTATTTCGCTGCTTTTTCATAGTTTTTGATTTGAATAGCACAAACCGCACTATTATAAATCATAGCATAATCCGGTGCCGCGGTACCCGAAGCTGCCATCACTTTTTCATAATTTTCAAGCGCTTTGGCGAAGTCTTTAACTTTGAGTGCATCATTTCCTGCATTTTTCAAAGCAGCAACATCCTGGGCCATAAGCGTTCCAAAACTCAAACATAAAACAAAAATAAAAATCACTTTCTTCATACACTTCAATTTTAATGGTTTGACTTAAATTAACAGGTGAAATAAACAATTGAGTACCTGCCAAAATTACTAATTTTTGATAATTATCAAAATTTATTGAGATCAACTTACGGATTATACAAATCTTTGTGATAAAAACCCAGAATATTCTGAATCATTGCACAATACGATTCAGCTTTGGAGTCTGACGGATATTGCTCGAGATAGCGTGAAAAATGGTTAAGTGCCTCGCCCCAACGCTGTAATCTGAAATATATTTCCCCTGTCATAAATATCGCTTCGCTATTATTCCCGATTACTAATCTGTCCAGAATCGTCAGGGCTTCCTCCTGTCTGTTTTGTTCAAGTGCCTCTTTTGCACTTTTTAATATCGTCTCAAACTCTTCCAATTTTACTGATATTTTAATGTATTTATATCATCAGGCATCTGCCCTGGTCACCGAATGGACACCTTTTATATTCTTCAATTTCTGCATCAGAAAGTCCAGATGTTCAAGATCATTCACAAAAACCCGCAAAGTACCGTCAAACGATTTATCTTCTGAATTAATGGCAATTGAACGCATTTGAATTCCAACCTCCTTCGAGATAATCCTGGATATATCGGTTACAATGCCCAGGCGGTCGGATCCCGAAATATGGATAGAGGCCTGAAAAGAGTTTCTTTTACCGGTGAGCCTCCACTTTGCCTTGATGATCCGATACGGGTAACGCTCAAACAACTGTTTGGCATTTGGGCAGGTAACCCGATGAATCTTAATCCCTTCAAGAATGGTTACAAAACCAAAGATTTCATCGCCAAAAATTGGATTACAACAGACAGCCAGCTTATAATTTACATCTTTGAGGTTATTATCGATCACAAGGAAATCATCATTATTATCAAACGATAACTCTTTAACCTCCTGGTCAGGAATTAATTCTGTCAATTTTTCCTGTTGCGACTCCTCATGTTTTCCAACGATCTGCTCCTTGATTTCAAGCGTATCGATCTTTCCTACCGAAATATTGTAGTAAAGATCAGCCGCCAGCTTTAACTTGTAATGCTTTAGTAAATCCCGGATAACAATATCATTAAAGTCAATTTTCCAGTTTTTAAACTTCCGTCTAAGGATTTCTTTCCCGTTTTCTGCTTCCCGCTTGTGTTCTTCGTTCAAACTGGCCTTAATGCGCGTTTTCGCTTTTGAGGTAGCCACAAAATCGAGCCAATCCATCTTTGGCCGCTGATTATTTGAAGTTTCAACTGAAATCTGATCACCATTCTTCAGTTGATACTTCAAGGTTACCAGCTTATTATTGACCTTCCCTCCAACACACCGGTCGCCAATCCGGGAATGAATTTCGTAAGCAAAATCAAGCAGCGTCGAACCCGCCCTAAGTTTGATCAGGTCGCCTTTGGGCGTAAAGACAAAAATCTCATCCTCGTAAATATTAACCTTAAAATCATCGATAAAATCGACAGGATTGAGTTGCGGATTTTCGAGGATTTCGCGCACATTCTTCAGCCACTTATCAATCTCACCTCCCCCTTTTCCACCTTTGTACCGCCAATGAGCAGCAAGCCCGTTCTCAGCAATATCATCCATCCGATGCGTTCGTATCTGAACTTCAACCCAGCGGTTTCCAGGACCAAGCACGGTTGTGTGAAGCGATTCATACCCGTTTGACTTTGGATAAGTAATCCAGTCCCGAAGCCGGTCAGGATTCGAAAGGTACTCCTCAGTAACCACCGAAAAAACCTGCCAGCAGGTCGCTTTCTCATTTTCGGGTTCAGAATTCAGGATAATACGGATGGCAAAAAGATCATAGACTTCATGAAAATCGACCTTCTGCTTTTGCATTTTATTCCAGATCGAATAAATTGATTTCGTCCGGGCTTTCATGTCAAAATCGAATCCTCGACTTTGTAGCTTTTTCTCAATAGGTGTGACAAAAGCCGAAACAAAGCTGGCCCGCTCAACAGCAGTCTCTTTCAGTTTTTCGACGATCGACATATAATCCTCCGGATGGAGGTACTTAAGCGCAAGATCGAGTAACTCGGAGTTCACTTTATAAAGACCTAAACGATGTGCAAGCGGCGCATACAAATGCCACGTATCAATCGAATAACGTTTTTGAACTTCGGCAGGCAGTTTGTCCATCGTCCGCATATCCTGCATCTGATCGGCAATTTTAATTAAAATCACTTTCACATCACCTGAAAGCGCCAGCAACAGCCTTCTGAAATTCTCACTCTGAAAGGCAAGATTTTCGGTGTTTAAAGAATTGATTTTAAGGATTCCATCAAGGATATCAGCAACATTAGCGCCAAACTGTTTTTTTACTTCATCAACTGAGAAAACCAACCCTTTGTCGACAAAAACATTGTGCAACAAGGACGAAATAAGCGCGTCAGTTGATAGGCCCAGTTCCAAAACAGCAATTTTCGCAACCGATATCGAGTGATTAAGAATAAACTCACCATTTTCCCATACGGAATTACCGATCGTTTTCGCTGCAAAGGCGAAAGCCTTTTCAACAATTGGCAGGTCACCCTCGGGAAGACTCTTCGTGCACTGAAAGATCAGTGCATTATAGGCATTCTGTATTTTTTCATTTAATAATTGATCCACGATAAAGACTTTTTGTGAATAAGATATTCATTGCCAACATGTAACTATGGGAACATCCCGCCATTCTGTATTCCCTGATTTCGATTCAAAGGATCACCATTTCGTTGAATGGTGAAACCTGCTGAAATGCTGAACTTTTCTGAAAACTTATAACCAACAAACAACGAACTGCTATAATTGGTTTGCCGATAAACCCCCGATTGCTGCGAATACGCATTAAAGCTTTTTTCGGAGTAGCCGGCAGTTCCCACCGACAGTCTGTTATTCAACTGATAAGTACGTATTCCATAAGTCCCCTGGTAGGTATCCAAAATAGATCCGCCATAAAGACTTAACGGATTATTCAGAAACGGAAAAACACCTTTGCCTCTCAATCCCAATAAAGATCCCGTTTCGGTTTTCCATCTGTTCGTCGTATTGAAATTCATATTCGGTAAAGCTGGATTTTGAAGTTCAAAACCACCCTTTATATCCGGGCGCAAAGCAGGAATCGAAACTGAATCAGGCGGCATTTGCATACCAGCAAATTCCGGGAAAGCCCGTGATTTTGCGGTTGAAGGTATCTTATCAACCAGCGTATCTCTTTCCTGTGCAAAAACCGGCACCTGAAAACTCAATATTACGATTGTGAAAACGACGATATACCTCATGATCATCTGATTAAAAATCATTTCATTATCAGCTATTAACTCTTCTCTTTATTGGCCGGCCAGTATTCGGCGGTTTTCCAGATTTCCGATCCGGAACGCGCATTCTTCAGATAAGCCTCAATTTTGGCGACAATTTCAGGATGCGCTGCTGCCACATTCTTATCTTCATGAATATCCAAGCTCAAATCGTACAATTCAAGCGGTTCACGTGTTCCAAACCTGACTGCTTTCCATTTGCCCATTCGTACGGCCTGTTTCGTTCCCCCTTCGTGAAATTCCCAGTACAAAAAATCATGTTCCTTCTGATTGCCCTTTCCGGTCAATGCCGGAACCATCGAAATCCCGTCGGTAGGTTTTGACATCCTGACACCAGCCAATTCGGCAGCCGTAGGCAGGAAATCCCAAAATGCGGAAGGATAATCTGAGGTTTTCTCAGGGGAAATCTTTTCCGGCCAATTTGCAATAAATGGAACCCGGATACCACCTTCGTAAAGGCTCCTTTTGTATCCTCTTAATGGTCCTGAACTTTTGAAGTATTCGGGATCGGCTCCCCCTTCAACGTGGGGACCGTTATCTGAGGTGAAAATGACCAATGTATTCTTTTCGATGCCCAATTCCTTCAATTTAGCCATGATCTCACCCACAGAACGATCAAGCCGGCTCACCATGGCAGCAAAAGCTGCTTTGGGTTTCTCTTGTGAACCATACCCCCCTTTTCGATATCGAGGACCTGAATCAACCCCGGCAAAAGGCGTTTCAGTATACTTACCATCGAATTTCTGCAGGATAGTATCCGCTGGCGCCAACAATTCAGCATGGGGAATTACATACGGGCAGAACATGAAAAATGGGGCATCTTTATTCTTTTCGATAAACTGAAGCGCCCTATTGTGATATTCGTCGTGGGCATATTGTGATGTCCCTCCATTCTTATTTCCATCAAGAAAGACTTTCTGATCGTTGTGCCACAGATATTCGGGATAATAATTGTGCGCCAGTGCCTGGCAATTGAAGCCAAAGAATTCATCAAATCCTTGTTTCTCAGGAACACCATCAGTGCCTGGTCCGCCAAGACCCCATTTGCCGAATGCTCCGGTAGCATAACCGGCCTCTTTAAACAGTTCAGCAACTGTATAAACATCAGATGGAAGTGGCTCCTGCCCTTCCGGTTTCATCTCTTTATTTCCGCGAATATAGGTATGACCTGTGTTTAGTCCGGTCATAAGTGACGATCGTGACGGTGCACAAACGGTGCAACCTGCATAGTGATTAGTGAAACGAATCCCGGAAGCAGCCAATTTGTCAATGTTCGGTGTCTTAAACTTTGTTTGCCCGTAACAGCTCAGGTCGCCATAGCCAAGATCATCAGCCAAAATATAAATAATATTCGGATGAGGAAATTCACCTTTATTCGTTGGGTTAGCTGCAACCAGATCACCTGTTGGCAGTAGGAATGCACCGATTCCCAAATTGATCAATCCTGACTTTAAATAGCGCTTCATAAGATTCATTCAATATCAAATCAATAAATTTATTTTGCCAATTCGACCTGTGCAAAAAACGCAGGCTGATGAAAATCGGGTGCCGGAGTAGTGATTGCTGACCAACTGATGTAGTGAGGAACTTTCGTTTCATCGCCGCATTTATAGAAATTGGCCATAAACTGACTACCTGGTTTTAACCCTAACAATTCGAGTGGTATGGCAACTGTAAGCGACCAGTTTGAAGGAATACTTTCAGATGGAAGACTTTTAATGTTTAAAGACGGGAATCGCAGAATCTGATCCATACTTGCACCATCGAGCCTTTCGCGCGCATTACGATCAGGACCTGATGCAGACAAACAGACACCCAGACTATTAAACTCGAAATTGCGGTAAATATTACCTTGTTTTATGAAAAACTCTACGCACGAATCCTGCCAGACCGGTTCCTGATCTTCACGGCAAACGGCCCTGACAAAATCATTCGCAACAAGAAAATGAAGCCAGATTCTTTGATCGCAATAGCCCAGATAAGCTTTTACAACAGGCATGTTCGGAAAGTCCTTCCAGTTAATTTTATCAATATTAATCGTTGCTCCCGATGTCATCAGCCGTTCGCCGATGTTTGCCGGGTCCTCATGAAACATTTCTTTCAGGTATGGAATTTTTAACATTGGCATGATATTTCTTTTTTGCAAAATAGCAGATTTTACGCAAGATTCTTCCATTTGAACCTGAATATTTAAAAACTTATCCGAATCTTAAAAAATAGTTTAGGTTAGAACCGAAGGCCAGTAGAATTGATAACCAACGCATCCCTATTTTCACGCCAGATGTTCCCGAAAGGGTTTTACAGCACTGTTTGAAGGTTTCGGATGTTCCCGAAAGGGCTTTACTGCACTGTTTGGAGGTTTCGGACGTTTTCCGCATCTTTTAATTTAAAGGGGAGGTTTCTACTTTGGCATTAATAACCCTGGTGAATAAAAAAAATGGGGTATCATGATTTGTGACGAATCAAATTGACATGCGTCTTTTCCGCTACTTCATTGTTATTGAACACAAAATAGAGATTTTAATATTACCTTATTTTACATTATATATCTCCCTGTAAAAATTTGATCAATGCACTAAAGGTGAAATCTTCAATATTCAATTAAACATTTTATGGCTTCAACCGTACAACGCATAATGGGAATTAATTTGAAATGCTTTTCAGGAAATGGTAAGTTCCGAACACCAAATTAAATTTCATTGAAAGTTATTTATTTATAAATATTTAATTATATGGAAACTAACATAACGCGCTCAGATACGACCCAAAACGAAAAAATAATAGACAGTGATGTTATTCCTGTAATTAGTGATTCAATTCAAAAAATACTGGATGCTTTTCCGCAACCTACAGCATTGTTAAACCTGGAAGAAAAG
>Ga0209512_1004136_pt1 | contig 12944 bp, 15 predicted proteins | sample frozenSSSSmetaG_FD_184142 | JGI IMG/M metagenome (GOLD analysis project Ga0209512, IMG submission 184142) | Glacier valley bacterial and archeal communities from Borup Fiord, Nunavut, Canada, to study Microbial Dark Matter (Phase II) -... | ecosystem: Environmental > Aquatic > Freshwater > Ice >... | reverse complement strand
CTCAGTGCTTCTTTTTCGCCTGAGGCACTTATCAGCCTGAGTTGCTCATCAAATTGTGGCTGGTGATTCCCATCACCACAAGTAATTCTAAAAATGAGTTTAGCGACATACCAGTTCATAGTAGTATAGTTTATAGGTTGATAGATGACGTTTTTTAGGAGAGCGTTCAGATTAATTTAAAAGCTCTTTATATCTATTCCTCCAAATATGGATGTACCTTCTATAATCAGAACCTTGTCTGGAATTGCATTCAGTTGTGGAGGTCGTTTATCTTCAATACCACCAAAAATAGCGACCATCTCAGAATGAATAGTCCAGTTGGCAGGTACAATGATCTTAGTGCCGCCAAATACCTGTACAACTTCGATTTTTACCCTGCCTTTGATGTCAGCCTGCATTAGATTGATCTCACAGCCGCCGAAGAAATTTACTATTTCTCCTCCCTGAAAATTTTTGGAGACGATGTTCTTTTTTACTCCCCCAAATATGGAGACAGATTCAATTTTGTCTTCAGTTAATGGTCCTGAAGCAGGTCTGTCCTGACTTTCCCCAGTAAAGTTAGTATCAGTGATTTCCGGATCTACTCTTTTATCCCAGCTTGTAAAATCTTCAGCCTGAAATCCCTTCTTCCGGCCAAATACTAACCAGGTGCCAAGCCCAATAATTAGGAATGGCCAGAAAAATCTGCCCAGTTCCATTCCGGGTATTATCTTATTACTCAGAAATAGCACACCTATTGCAATAGGCATGAAGGCTGAGGGCCTGTTATATCCCTGACGAGAGCCAATGAAAACTCCGATCAGAATCAGAAAAACAGGCCAGCTGAAAATCCATGATGGAATAAAGAAAATGTCTAAAGTTCGCAGTAAAAGTATGAATCCCAGTCCAAGTAAAACTAAGCCAACTAAGGCTTTACCTGATTTTTGATTTGAGCTGTTAAAATTTTGCATGGTTATAATATTTGATTCAAAGCTAAGGTCTTATGTTCGGTTGTAAAATACATATTAGGCGAGTTTACTGCTCTTCTCGGTGAATGTCGTAAAAATGTCGGTGAAAAATAAATCCATATTAGTTGAGACCCGATAGCTATCGGGTTGAGAATGGAGACCCGATAGATATCGGGTTGAGAATGGAATTTTCGTTGGGCTGTTTACAATTTGCTCATTTGCTAATTTACTCATTTGCTAATATCTTAATTTGTGCCTTTCAACCTAATATAAACATGTTTAATATTTCCTTTACCTGATACCCTTTCATCAAACTCGAATTTGTTCAGATTTTTGATCAGGGGAAGAAGTTTGGGATAATTATAATTTCTGGAGTCGAAATCAGGCTTCTTTTTCAGAAGCAAGTTCCCAAGGTTTCCCAGATAGGCCCAGCCATTCTCATCTTCGAGATCAGAGATACTATCGCTGATCAGTTTGATTAACTCTTTATCAATGTTATTCAGAGGGGCATTTTTCTTCTTAAGAGATTTATTTGATTTTTTGGCTAATGGTGTCTCATCAGAAGCTGTTTCCTCAGTGCCGCTTTCTTCAGCACTAAGAATCTCGATGTATATAAATTTATCACATGCTGTGATAAATGGGATTAAGGTTTTCTTTTCACCAATTCCGATAACCATCATGCCGGCTTCCCTTAAGCGGGTTGCAAGCCTTGTAAAATCACTATCGCTTGAAACGATGCAAAATCCATCTACCTTTCCAGAATATAAAATATCCATCGCATCGATGATCATTGCACTGTCGCTGGCATTTTTTCCCGTCGAATAACTGTATTGCTGAATAGGGGTAATTGCATTCTCCAGCAGAACTTTTTTCCAGCCCGAAACTGTGGGTTTTGTCCAATCGGCATAGATCCTTTTGAATGTAGGAGTACCGTATTTGGCAATTTCCTGAAACATGGGCTTTACATTCGCATAAGGGACATTGTCTGCATCAATGAGAACTGCGAGCCTAAGATCTTTGGTTATTTCCATGTTTTATTATTTTATGGCGCTTTCTCATAAAGGTAGAGCTTTTAGCATTAAGAAAAAGCTGTTTTTGTATCGCTGCTTTCCGAATTTTCATTATTCTTTGTATCATTGATCAGATAATTTTAGGGATGTTAAAAATCGGTGTCATTGGACTTGGGGAAATTGCTCAGAAAGCATATCTGCCGGTATTAAGTAATAAAGACCTTGGAATTCATCTTTTTACCCGTAATCAGGAGCGTCTTGCCCAAATAGGAAGACAATGCAGAATCGCAGATCTTCATTACAGCCTTGAATCTATTCTAGAAAGTGGCATTAAAGGTGCTTTTGTTCATACCTCTACCGAATCACATGAGAGCATCATTGAGCAGCTTCTCATGCATAATATTCATGTCTATGTGGATAAGCCTATCACTTATCATTATGCTTCTTCAAAAAGGCTCCTCGATCTTGCAGCTAACAGGGGACTGAATCTTATGGTTGGTTTTAACAGGCGATATGCACCGGCCTACCTGGAACTTAAGAAGGTTGAAAATCCGAATATGATCATTCTTCAAAAAAATCGTCATTCCCTGCCAGGGGACATAAGAACTTTCGTTTTCGATGATTTTATTCATGTTATTGATACCATGCGATATCTTTTTACCATGCCACTTAAAGAAATTATAGTAAGAGGCATGAAAAGAAACGGATTATTGAATCATGCCGTGGTTCAACTGATTGCTGAAAATGGTTCCACTGCCATAGGAATTATGAATAGAGATTCGGGAACGCTTGAGGAGAAGGTTGAAGTATTCAGCAGCGAGGAGAAGAAGACTGTTGTTAACATGACTGATCTAAGCACCATGCGTCAGAAGACTGGAATTTCAAGCGGTATTAACGACTGGGAATCAACTCTATCGAAACGCGGATTTGAAAATATTATTCAGGATTTCCTCCAGGCACTTGAAAATGGTACAAAACCTCAATTCAGTATGCAGGATGCTTTACTGACTCATGAGATGTGTGAGAATGTGGTTAATCAATTGACAGTTGACAGTTGAGACCCGATAGCTATCGGGTTGATAATCAGCTAACTAATTCAATTATAGTTAATTGGTAAATTTTTGGAAAGAGGAAATTTGGAACTTAAAACCTACAACTTATAACTTATTTACCGCTTTATTCTTAAAGTTAGTTTCATACATCTCAATCCAGTCCTGCACGCTGATTTTTTTAACCAATTGCCCGATCAGATCAAAGGGTATATATTCAATTTTTTTAAACCTCAGGCAGCTTTTGCCCATGTCACTTTTAGCGGAATTATGTTTCGGATATTCTTCCATAAACCAGCACATTAGATTTTCATCAGCATAAAGCCCCATATGGTAAAATGCCATAAAACTTTTCTGAGAAGCTATATTAATAAAAGGAAGTGGTAATTGGGGTTTGCAATGGTAGCCTGCAGGATAGATTGAATGTGGCACCACATAACCAACCATACCATAACTCATTTCTTCAGAAAAGCCCTTTGGTAAATTGTCGAGAATTACTTTTCTTAAGCAATTCATTCCTTCCTTCCTGTCTTCCGGCAGAGAATCGAAATATTCCTGCGGAGTCAATGCTGTAGATTGCATATTTTAATTATTGATTTTCCAATGATGAGAATCATCTTCCATAATCTCGCGGCCCCAGATAGGTAATTCGGCCTTTAATCTTTCTACGGTTTCATTACAAGCTTCCATTGCAGCTTTTCTGTGGGCTGAAGAGGTAAATACAAATAAGCAAATTTCACCGGCCTTAACCTCTCCAAGACTGTGATGTACATGCATACAGGTTAATGGGTATTTGGCAAAAATACTCTCCCTGATCAGATACATTTTTTCAATTGCCATATCTTCAAATGAAGTAAATTCAATGGCACGTACTTTACCTTTCCCGGTTTCATCTGCCCTTACCTGACCCAAAAATATACTATGTCCACCAATTGCGGTCTGAGTACTGTGTTTTTGGATGCTTTCGGCAATGAATGTTGGCAGAATTGCACCCTGGTGGAAGATATTTTTAGGTTTTCTTTCTGACATTATTGTTATTATTTGGATTTCTGCCATCCGGCAATTCCATCTTTTAAACTAAATATTTTTCTTGACTTGCCAAAATGTTTTGATAGTATCTCGGCAGCAGTTGCACTTCGTTTTCCACTCTGACAGAAAAGAATTATTGTTTCAGCCTGAATATCCGGTATTTGGTCTTTTAATGTACTTAATGGTATATTGACATGATCAAAATTTTCTACCTCAGGTGTTTCTCCAGATTCCCGAACATCAACAAACTGGATGTTTTTATTCTTCCTCATTTCTTTAAATTCTTCCTGACTAAGCTCATAAGCTGAAGAAGTGGAACAAAACCAATCATAATTAAAGGCCTTAAATGCTCCTGAATCTTCAGGAATCATTTTTGCAGTTTCAGGTATTGCCAGCAATTCCATTTCAAAAAAATGATTGTTGAGAGAATTATAGGTCAACAAACGGTTAATCAGAGGAATCCCAATTCCGGTAATCAGTTTAATGGTTTCATTGGCCATCATTGTTCCAATGATTCCGGGAAGTACCCCAATTACCCCTGCTTCCTCACAGTTTAAAACTTCTCCATCTGAAGGAGCGAGTGGGAACAGGTCCCTGTAATTAACTGCTATATTTGATTCTGAAGGATGATTGAAAATCGCTAACTGGCCTTCAAAGCGGGATATTGAACCATAAATCAGGGTTTTCTTCAGAATAACACAAGCATCATTTATCAGATAGCGGCTCGCAAAATTATCAGTGCCATCAAGAATAAGGTCGAAGCCTTTGATTATCTCAAGTGCATTAGCATTACTGAGCCTTTCATTGAATACGATGATCTCAATATCGGGATTGATCTGTTCCAAAACATCCCCGGCTCTCAGAGCTTTTGAAAGACCGATATCATGAACAGAGAAAAGAACCTGGCGGTGTAGATTACTTAGAGAAACTAAGTCAAAATCTACTATTCCGATCCTTCCAACACCTGCACCAGCGAGATAAAGTAAGGCAGGACAACCCAAACCACCCGCTCCTATAACCAGTACTTTTGCGTCTTTTAGCTTCTGTTGCCCAATTTCACCAAGCTCTTTCAAAGAGATCTGTCGCTGGTATCTGTCGTTCCTGAATGGATTACTCATAATTAACCTCCTGAAAATGGAGGTAATAATGCGATATTATTGTCTCCATTAAGTATAGTATTCTCCTTGATCACTTTTTTATTTAAAGCAATGGCATATTTAGCATTCTTAAGAGGAGGGTACAATTCATTCAAAGTTTTAATCATTGTCTCTGTGTCAGGGATATCATGAAGTATCATTTCTGTTCTTCCGGTGATATCTGCGAGCTGCCCGAATAAAGTAAGATGTACCTGCATATTATTCGTATTTAATTATGTAAAAATAAGTTTTATTCCAGCCAGCAGAAGTACAATTGCCAGGGTATTTTTTAAAATATTCTGATTGAATTTTAATGAACCGAAATAAGAGCCGCATAAACCACCTGCAAAAGCGATGGCAACATAACTAACCATATCGGGACTGAATTGAATGCCTTTGCTCAAATGACCCGCCAGACCTGAAAAGGAGTTTACAAATATAAATAAGGCACTTATTGCTGCGGTTTGTTTCTGATCGGTCCATTTTAATAATAGTAAGACCGGTGAGAGAATGATTCCACCACCAATTCCAATTAGTCCGGATAAAAATCCAATAGATGCACCAATCAGAATAGACAGGAAAAGACTGTTTTTGCGAATATCATCGGTTTGAAAATTAGCAAAGAAAAGGAAGCGAATTACCGGAATGAGCAGGAGTAATCCTAAGATTTTTTTATAAAAATCAGCATCTATACTAATTAATCCACCAGCAAATGCCATGGGTACCGAAGCAATAGCGAGTGGTAGAAAGATATTCCATTTGAAGTGTTTCCCCCTATAAAACTGATAGAATGATGTTAGTGAAACAAAAAGGTTTAGCAATAGTGCTGTGGGCTTCATTACTTCGGGTGAAATCGCATAGATTGCCATGAGCGCCAGATATCCGCTTGCCCCTCCATGACCTACAGAGGAGTAGAGGAAGGCAACAATAAAAAGAAGTATGTAGAAAATATAAATGCTATCCATTTTGTCAAAATGATGGTAAAATATGAATTTCTACTTCCTCCCCCGACTTGTATTCTGTACGATCTTCGTCTAGTTGGATCAGGCAGTTGGCTTTTGCGAATGAGCTAAGTCTGAAAGATTCCTGAGCTTTAAGATCTTTTACGGTTTTCCCGTCATAATATGCTTTCAGAAAATGAGTAAGGCCTGCAGGTTTTTTCAGATCGGTTTCCAGAATTGCCTTTCTCTTTATTAAGTCCTTCTCCCGATTGCTTAATCCTGCAATTGCCGGATAGACATATTCGTAAAAACAGCTAAGTACAGAAGCGGGATTTCCGGGCAAGCCGAAAACATACTTATCTTCTTTTTTACCAAAATAGATTGGTTTGCCTGGCTTTTGCCTGATTTTATGAAAGATCTGTTCCACTCCGTTGGCTTCTGCTGCAGGAATTACAAAATCATAATCACCAACACTTACCCCACCTGTCAATAAAACCAGAGTGCTTTGTTGCATCGCAATTGCCAATACTTCTGTCAGAATGCTAAGATCATCTTCGGCTGAAAATACATCTACATTCAATATTCCCAATTCCCGGATTGCTGCGCTTAGCGCATAGGAATTGGATTCGTAAACCTGGCCATAAGAGAGGGGTAATCCGGGTTGCTGCAGTTCATTGCCCGTAAGGATGATGCTAATTGTTGGTCTAGGGTGGACCATAAGTTCATGGATACCCAATCCAGCGAGAAAGCCAACCGCAGGTGCATTGAGCAAACAACCTTTCTCAAGAGCGAGTTCACCCTTTTTTGCTTCAGAACCCTGAATTCTTACATTCTGGCCTTTTGTAAGCTTACTATCTTTAATTAATAGTTTACCGTCCTGAATTTCAACCTTTTCCTGCATAACAACTGTATCTGCTCCTGATGGAACAGCAGCTCCGGTAAAGATCCGGCAGGTATTATTTGCTTGCAAAGAATTTTGTTCAGCAAGGCCTGCCTGGGCAAGACCCTCAATTGTAAGCGTATTGTTTTGTTTCCACCCTTCATAATTAAGGGCATATCCATCCATTGAAGATTGATTGAATGGAGGGACATCGGTTAATGAATAAATGTCTTCTGCAAGTATCAGGCCCACAGCAGCCGAAATTGAAACTTTTATTGGATCAGGGCTTTTAATGTTTTCCCTGATTAATTTTTTTGCTTCAGAAACCTCAATAAATTCTGCCCGCATTCCGTTTGAATTTGTTAAACAAATTTGAATTTCTATAAAATTAAAGGATTAACAATCGGAACTACAATCTTATCCACCAATACTAATCATACTTCTGTTATGAAGATCCTCGGTATGAATTTTTTCAAAGTCTTTGGTAAACTGTCCTCCCAATTCTTTAGCTTTTGAATTGATACTTCCCTGAATCAGAGGCAGAACATCATCTCCATTTCTAAGTGCAGTAAGCAGGTCGGTTTCTTCCTGAGAAAAAAGACAATTTTTCATTTTGCCATCGGCGGTAAGCCTCATCCGGTTACAGCCAGCACAGAACGGGGAACTCATTGTACTTATAATTGCAAAGGTACCCTTATGACCTTCTATACTGTATTTTTTTGCTGTGTCATGGATGTCACCCTTGAGCGCTACCGGACTAAATTTCCGGCTGATTTCCTCCAGCATTTCTTTCCATGTAAAGACCTTATTGCTTGTCCAGCGGTTACCTTCAAAAGGCATAAATTCAATAAAGCGTACATGCACAGGTACATCTTTCGTCCAGGCAACAAAGTCATTGATCTCATGGTCATTCATACCCTTCATAACTACTACATTCACCTTTACATGAAAGTTTTTTCTGATCATCAGATTTATGTTGTCCATGACCGTTTTAAAGCTGTTTCTGCGGGTAATGATGTTAAATTTATCAGAGTCGAGCGTGTCGAGGCTTATGTTTAATGAACTTACTTTCGCCTCTTCAAGAACATTCACAAAATCATGAAGGCGTGTAGCATTGGTAGTTAGTGTGAGTTTTACGGGTAGTTTTGCCAGACGTAGAATGATTTCTGCCGCATCCTTACGCACCAATGGTTCACCCCCTGTCAGACGGATTTTACTAACCCCATTATCGACAAAAAGTTTAGCTAATGATTCAATTTCTGCAGGCTGCATCAGCCTTGAATGGGGGGTGAATTCATAATCTTCCTCAGGCATGCAATAGAAGCAACGTAAATTGCAATTATCTGTAAGAGAGATTCTCAGATAGTTATGAACCCGGTCAAATGAATCGATCAGCATTTTTAAAAGTACGCTATTTCAGTAAATTTCTAAAATCCTCAATTGTATCAATATCAATACTGCCCTGATCAAATGGAATTGACTCCATTGATTCATGATACTTTTTTATCAGATATCTGGCTCCTGTATCACCTTTCAGTGCAGAAAGTTCATTAAAATGCTTTTTATGAAACAGGGCGGGGGTACCATTTATATTTTCATAGCTGCTGGCCACAATAGAGCTGCCTTTTTCCTCCTTTTTTTTAATCAGGTCTTTCAATAATCTTGCATTAACAAATGGCTGATCGCATACCATCAGGATTACAGAATCAGCATCAGGATACAAATTTTTCAGTGTATTTATTCCGGTAACGATAGATGAGGCCATGCCACTTTCCCAGTCCGGATTTTTAACGATTGTCAGAGGAAGTGGATCAATATTAGAAGCAATTTCGTCCATATCGGAACCCAGTACGAGGATTATTGGCCCTGCCTGACTTTCATGGGCAGCATCAATACTGTGTTGAAGAAGATTTTTTCCCTGGTATGAGAGGAGCTGCTTCGGACTTCCCAATCGCGTTGACCGGCCCGCAGCCAGAATTATTATTGCGCAATTACTGCTGCTCTTTTTTATTGACATCTTATCCTAATTTCTTGGATGAATAGGTGATCTTCTGTCCCTTAAATAGCAGCCATCCCTTCCTGAAAATGCTGCCCTGATTCCTGCAGCAAGTGACAAGGCAATTTCCTCCGGATTAACGGCTCCAATATCAAGACCAAGCGGGGCATAGATTCTTGCCATTTCTCCTTCTGTTATTGCTATTCCTTCTTGCTCCAATTCGGCCCAAATTCTTTCTGAACGCACCCTGGGTCCAAGCATACCGATATAGGCTGCGGATGTGCTCAATGCTTTCGGGAGATTTTTTTTATCTGTTTTATAGTCATGCGACATGAGTATGATAGCGGTATGTTCGTCAAATATTAATTCCTGGAATTCAGCGGGTGGTCTTATCTCATCTGAGATACTTTTTATTAATGAATTGACTTTAATCAATTCGGCAACAATACTGACCCGCCAGCCCAGCTCTTTAAACAGGCGGCTCATCGGATAAACGTCGTATTGATGTCCCATTAAAACCACATGGATCTCAGGGGGTAAGATCTCAATAAATAGATCAGCTTTTCTGCCATCCTGAGTCAGGAAGCTGTGCGGAGCTGATTTCTTATCAGAGATCTGATGATGAATCTGCCTATCTATTTCAGTTTCAAGAGTTTTGTCCCCAAAAATATTCAGACTGTCGGATCCTTCATATCTTATGATTTGTCCGGTTTTGGGAAATTGCCATTCGCCGCCTGAACTTGTAATTGTTATCAGTGTATGAGTTTCTCTGCTTTCCTGAACACATGATTTTAGGATCTCCACCTGATTTTGCGGATCATTGAAATCCAGAGGGCAGAAAAGGACATCGATAATTCCATTGCAACCCAGTCCGACTCCAATCTGATGCGGATCATCTTCACTGGTATCGTAGGTGATCAGTGTTGGTTGGGAATTATTAATCGCCAGACGGGCCCTTTTTAATGCATCTCCTTCAAGGCAGCCACCGCTGATTCCACCAATCCAGGTACCATTATCCATTACCAGCATCCTTGCTCCGGTACGCCTGTAGGAAGAACCCTCTACCCGCACAACAGTTGCCAATGCAGCTTGCTGATTGGCTTTATCCATTTCATTATAAGCTTTAATTATGGCTTTAATTTCTTTCATTATTCAATAATAATTATCTTTTTGTTTAATTATTAATCAGGTCTAATGTTCTAAGGAAATAAGATTTGGGTCTGATCTGAAATTACATTATTTTGAATACCAAATAATTCAGATCTGTTTACAAAAATCTTAAATTTTTAAATATGAGAAGCACATTATTTACAGCAGTTTTCATGTTTTCTGCATTGTTTACCTTCGGGCAAAGTAATAATCCCAAATATGACAAGGATTTAGCCGAATCTCTGGGCGGAGATGATTATGGTATGAAAATGTACGTTTTTGTTATCCTTAAAACAGGAAGCTATACTCCTGAGAAAAAGATCAGCGATAGCCTGTTCATGGGCCATATGCGAAATATTAAGCGCCTGGCAGATTCCGGAAAATTGATAATTGCCGGCCCGATGAAGAAAAATGACCATAATTACAGGGGTATTTTTATTTTGAAAGCCCCTGATCTTGAAGAGGGCAGGCTTTTGGTAGATTCAGATCCGGCTATTAAATCAAAATTGCTTGATGCTGAACTATTTCAATGGTATGGCTCAGCAGCCCTGCCTCAGTACCTGAAATATCATGAATTGGTCGAGAAAAAGAAAATGTAGTGTTATATGCCTAAGGCTTTTCTTACTGCCGGTGCCACTACCGATCCATACAATTCAATCGATTTCAGAATGTTTTTATGCGGCATATCTCCCATACTCATCTGAGCCAGAAAACGGGTATGCCCAAATAGTTCATGTTCATACAGGATTTTATCGATTACTTCCTGCGGATTTCCGACTAATAATGCCCCTTTAGCGGAGCGTGAATATTCAAATTGCTGACGGCTCAAAGGCGACCAGCCCCTTTCCTGTCCGATGCGGTTCATCATTGTTGCATAAGAAGGAAATAATTCATCTGCTGCCTGCTGGGAATTATCGGCAATATAAACATGTGAATTGATCCCGATTTGAAGTTCTGCTGGGTTTTTACCGGTCTTTTCTGAACTTTTTCGGTAAAGTTCAATGAATGGGACAAACTGTTCTGGCATACCGCCGATAATTGCCAATGCGAGTGGAAGCCCTAAATTAGCTGCCCTGACTGCTGAAGCAGGTGTGCCACCTGCAGCTATCCAAACCGGGAGCGAGGCTTGGTACGGGCGGGGATAGATACCTCGGTTATCAAAGGAAGGGCGATGTTTCCCTTTCCAACTAATTACTTCTGCCTGATTAATTTGCAGGAGCAGGTCTAGTTTTTCAGAAAAAAGTTCATCATAATCCTGCAGGCTATGCCCGAACAGAGGATAAGATTCAATAAAAGAACCCCTGCCTACCATGATCTCAGCCCTGCCTCCTGATAACTGATCAATAGTTGCAAAATCCTGAAATACCCTTACCGGATCATCCGAGCTAAGTACTGTGACTGCACTCGTCAACTTAATGGTTTTGGTTTTGACCGCAGCTGCCGCAAGAATTATAGCCGGAGATGATACCGCATAATCAGGCCGGTGATGCTCACCTATGCCAAACACATCGAGTCCAAGCTGGTCGGCAAGTTCAATTTCTTCAAGCAAATCACTTATACGCTGGTAGGTGTTTTTACTTCTGGATGTATTATCCGGGAGCATATCAGCAAAGGTGTAGAGTCCTAATTCCATTTCATTTTTTTTTTCAATATTTCAGTGCAATTGTCATGGCAAAAAGGTTTGAAGGAAATTCCATCATCATTGTGTTTATGAGCAAATTTCGTTTTAAAATATGGAAGAGGAAAAATCGACCCGGTGGAAAATTGTAATAGGGGGGTCATTTATATTGGATTTATGGCCCTGTCAGAATGTAAATGAAGTTACAATAGTGGAGAAAAAAGTCTGACGGCTTTTTCCATGAATTTTTTAACAATCGATCTTTTAGCCCATTCTGTTTCATTCAATTGTACAGAATTCTTCAGATCATCATAAAATATTGTAGCTAATTCATCCGCCACCTCTTTATTATAAACAATGGCATTAACCTCAAAATTGAGATCAAAGCTTCTTGAGTCCATATTCGCAGTGCCAATCATGGCAATTTTAGTATCGCAAACCATTGTTTTTGCGTGAATAAAGCCTTTCGTATATTGAAAAATTTCAATTCCTGCGTTTAAAAGGATTGAATAATAAGATCTTACAGCATAATCAACAAATTTTGAATCAGACTTATAAGGTACCAGAATTTTTACTTTTACACCACCCAAAGCTGCGATACAGAGTGCATCAAGCAGGCTTTCATTTGGAATAAAATAGGGACTGGTGATCAGAATTTCTTCGCTTGCAAGATTTATAGCCTGAAGTGTTGCGTATAATATCACTGGGCTTTGAGAATCCGGACCACTTGCTGCAATCTGGGTAATTTTATTCCCTTTAACAGGGATGGATTCTAGCGGCGGAAAAAATTTATCATTGGGCTCAAGCTTCAGCTCGGCACAAAAATTCCAGTCGCAGAGAAAGAGGTATTGCAGGTATTGCACTCCCGGCCCGTCAATACGTAGGTGGGTATCTCTCCAATACAGTTTGTTGGGCTGTTTGATATCATTGATATACCTGTCACTGACATTGATTCCACCAACAAAGGCAGTAATTCCGTCAATAACAATAATTTTGCGATGATTCCTGTAATTCAGCCGGTTTGCCAGAGTAATAAAGTGAATTTTGAAAAAAGGGAAAGCTTCAATCCCTAAGGATATCATTCTGGGTACCATTGTTTTCCGTATACCGCGGCTCCCAAAATCATCATAAATGAATCTGACATGGACTCCCTCCCTGGCTTTTTGTATCAGTATATTCTCGATCTCTC
>Ga0209512_1004134_pt1 | contig 12944 bp, 6 predicted proteins | sample frozenSSSSmetaG_FD_184142 | JGI IMG/M metagenome (GOLD analysis project Ga0209512, IMG submission 184142) | Glacier valley bacterial and archeal communities from Borup Fiord, Nunavut, Canada, to study Microbial Dark Matter (Phase II) -... | ecosystem: Environmental > Aquatic > Freshwater > Ice >... | reverse complement strand
AGCACGAAGGTCTCAGCCAGTTTGTGGTGATTTGGCGTTATTTTGCGACCAAAATGGACCAGACTTGTATCCCCGTTTCCCTGAGGCAGATCACCGAACACCTGGTCGTAGGTTCTGTTCTCCTTGATGATATAAATTACATGTTTGAAATGAGATTTCTGACCAGGCACCTGTGGTACTGCCACTTTTTTCAGACTGTTTCCAGTTGCAGATTGATTTTTAAATGTTTCCGTCAGGGAGTTATTCCGTCCAACAACGGCTGTCATTTTTGACAATTCTTTTTTACCAGGGACATCAATCAATGAAATGCTTCCCATGTGGTCACGCGAATTATAGCCTGCCTTATTCGCCGCTTTGTTTCTCGAACCAGAACCTTTTACATTTGCCACAAACATTTGTGTTCCTGTTTTATTGAGAATGACAGAACCGGGATACCAGCCTGTTGGTATCAGTCCGATTACCCGGTTGGAGGAGCCGGTCTCCATCACACAAATTGCATTTTCAGTCCCATTTGCCGCATAAAGATATTTGCCGTCAGGTGAAATCGCCAGGGCGTTTGGAGCGCTTCCAAAAAGAACATCCTTTTTCAGATGAACAGAGATCTCACTTTTGACAACATCATTTTTGGTGTCGATTACATAGATTTTATCGCTGTTGGCACAAGCCACATAAAGCAGCGACTGGTCAGGACTTAATACCATTCCCGAAGGGTGTAATCCGACATTTATTTCTTTGAGGATTTTATTCTGTTTCAGATCGATCACCGAAACCGAGCCGTTGCTGGCAATGCCGGTCTTCGGATCAACCAGCACCTGGCTTCCGGAAGTATTATAAGTCGATTCGCCGGCGACAGGTTTCCGTCCGCCCCAATTCGTGACATACGCTTTTGAATCAGCGCACAATAAAACATCATAAGGGGCAATTCCTACCGGGATTTCATCAATTGACTGATCGGTCAGATTGATTACTGCCAGTGAATTACTCCGGCTTAGCGTAACAAACAGCTTGTCTTCTTTGGCATTTAACGCAAGTCCGCCTGGTCCCGGATCACCGCCGATGGCAGGCTTCGGCATCAGTATCGGTTTCTCCCAGCTTAATACATTATTCTGATCAAAACGGGCGATCAAAATTTTGCTGGATGCTTCAGAAACATAAATACGCTGGTTGTCCTTCGACGAACAGATTCCTGTAAAAGAGGCCCCACCCTTGTCATACGGAAGTGTTTGGATGATACTCCGGTCGCTTAACTGTATAAGATCGAGCGAATTCATGTTTTTGACAAGCAGAAAACGGTCGTTTGAAATCAACGAAACATCAACCGGCCTACCGGGCATGTACAACTGAAAACCGGCGGGGCGCAATAACTGGTTGGAAGGAACCAGGATGCTTCCATCGGGCTGCGGTCCGATTTTCAGATTATTAAGGTTGTTTTGAGCCTGAATTTGTAGTGAAGCAGCTAAAAGCACTACTGCCATTAAGCCTTGAAGCAGACAATGTTTGGTTTTCATGATGATACTTCTAAATTGATTATTTCCTGATTCATCGCAGGTATGAACAAAAATACAGAAATATAATCATCAGTGAAATATCCAAACTTGGCTGGATAACTACATCATATCTTGTTTGGCTTCTCCGAATGTCCGGATATATAAAATCAGTTCTTGTTTGCCGATCTAGAAACTATTAGGTGCCAAATCAGTTCTTGTTTTCCGATCTAAAAACTTTTAGGTGCCAAATCAGATCTTGTTTTCCGGTCTAAAAAATTTTAGGTAACAAAATCAGATCTTGTTTTCCGATCTAAAAACTTTTAGGTGCCAAATCAGATCTTGTTTTCCGATCTAAAAACTTTTAGGTAACCAAATCAGTTCTTGTTTGCCGATCTAAAAACTTTTAGGTGCCAAATCAGTTCTTGTTTTCCGATCTAAAAACTTTTAGGTAACCAAATCAGATCTTGTTTTTCGATCTAAAAACTTTTAGGTGCCAAATCAGATCTTGTTTTCCGATCTAAAAACTTTTAGGTAACCAAATCAGATCTTGTTTACCGATCTAAAAACTTTTAGGTGCCAAATCAGATCTTGTCTTCCGATCTAAAAACTTTTAGGTAACCAAATCAGATCTTGTTTACCGATCTAAAAAATTTTAGGGTACCAAATCAGGTTTTGTTTTTGTAAATGTCTTTAGCGAGAAATGGTATTTGCATAACTAGCTCATCTTTTAGAAAAACGATCAGCTATTTGCGATTTGTGATGCATTAAAAGAACGGATCAACGAAACACAGGTTACGCATCTGAATCTGGTGGATGTGGCGGTGGGGTGATTGTTTTTAACCCTTTCGGTGGTTTTGGACCCCGAAAGGGTTTTATGGATATCGTCTTTTTTCGAAAGGGTTTTTCTTCATCAATAGCCACCATCGGGGATTAAAACCGCCGATGGGGCTGTATTTCCTGGCGCCTCCATCGGGGTTTCCATTATTTATAGCCTCCATAGGGGTTTGGAACCACCGATGGGGCAGCATTTCTACTTATAATCCCAACCATTTTTCCAGATCGATAACATCTCCCGGATTTTCATGCGCAGTTTTGAAATTTGCAACATTATCGAACCAACCAATTACCGCATCACGCTTTAAATGTGTGGGTTTTACTGAAATGCAGATCAGGTACGAACTCCAGGGGTAGTCCATCGCATGTTCTGTAAATTTATGGTGGACTGGATTGTTATGAATATAGGTGACTGTGTTTTTAAAATATTCGATATCCTCGATCAGTTTACGTTTGAACGGGTGGATGAACAGACTTCCGGTTCGCCCATTTCGTTTATTATATGCCTGAGCATAAGCGTTAAAAAGATGTGAAAACTGGTGTGAAGGGTTGTATTTTTTTGATGATAATCCTACCCTTTCGGTGGTTTCGGACCCCGAAAGGGTTTTTGGATGTAGGTAATCCTGATTTTTATCACCGCCACCATCGGGGTTTTGAACCACCGATGGGGCAGTAGCTGATAAAAATCCTATTTCCGCTTCTTCTTTTATTCTTATCAACAAATGGAAATGATTCTTCATCAATACCCACGCGTAGGTATCGGCTATGGGTGAAATATAGGTATCGTACAATTTCAGAAAATGCTCGTAGTTGGTGGGTTCATAAAACAAGTCGCAACTGTTAACGCCTTTGTTATAAATATGGTAGAATTTACCATAGTTCAATGGTTGGGGTTGTTGCATAGATCTTCGTTTTAAGTTGTTTGTACTAAAGTTATCATCGGGGATCAGTTTATCTATTGTTACAAGCCACCTTCGGGGTTTGAAACCGCCGATGGGGCAGTGACAAAATAGTATACGATTTTCTCTGAAAGAGTTACTCTGTAAAGAATAATTATCATCGTCTTCACAGGGATGAGAATTACTGGTTAAGGATGATTGAATTGGAAGTTATCCAACTGAATTTGGGGGATGCGTTGGTGGATGGGGGCGGTGGATCGGAGCAGATCCTTGTTTTTTTCTATTATTTTGGTTGGGAAAACTTAAGGGAAATCGAGATCACAATTTCCCAAAAAATAACCGCCGGTGTGGAGGCCGGTCGGTTATCACTTTTACTAACACTCAAACTAAACAATTAGCCATTTGTGAAACATCAATGGATTCATAAATCTCAAGATACTTGGATTCGGTTGGCAGATGCGGTTATGAAAATGGGTGATAAGATATTCATTTATAGCCTCCATCAGGGTTTGGAACTACCGATGAGGCAGAGGACGTTTAACCCTTTCGGTGATTTTGGACCCCGAAAGGGTTTTTAGGATAACACATTCTGAATAAATGTTTGATTTTAATATTTCAGGCTTTTCAAATATAACATTGTTTGCGGAACCTGTTTGGCATAATCTGGACTTTCATCCTCAATGTAATAATGTTTGATACCTGCTTTCTTTGCAGCTTTCAAAATGGCAGGAATATCCAATTGTCCTGTTCCGAGCGCTACATCATTTTCAACGGCTGTTCCTCCTGACAGATTTCCTGTAACTCCTTTTCGAAGATCCTTCAGGTGCAATAGTTTAAAGCGGTTACCGTATTTATTTAGCAATTCGGCAGGATTGGCTCCCGGAAAGAAAGTCCATAGAATATCGATTTCAAAACTGACGTATTTAGGATTTGTGTTTTGAATGATGTAATCCATCAAAGTTCCGTTTTCGTAAGGAGAAAACTCATAACCGTGGTTGTGGTAGCAAAAGGTGATACCAAATTCGTCTTTCAAAAATTTTCCGGCTTTATTGAAATCTTCGACAGTCTTTTTTGCCATCTCAATCGTAAATAACCCATCGTGAGGGACCCACGCAACCCGGACAAATTTTGCACCCAGCGTCTTTGCATTTTCGCCAACTTCGCGCGTTTTTGTTATCAGGTCAGGATATCCTACACCGAACGAAGAGCAAAACATATTGCGATCATCAAGCATCTTTCGAATATCAGAAGCTTTTTTCCCGAACAGATTCGAAAATTCCATGTCTTTGACTCCCATGGTTTTCAGCGTGTCAAGCGTTAATTCCACATCAATCTGAAAACTTTTCCGGAAGGTATACGAAACCATTCCAGGTGTCTGAGGGAAAAGTGACTTGCTCTGGGAGCTAAGCGTTCCAGCGCCAAGCAGAAGCAAAATCAAAATTTGTATTCTATATTTCATTTTATTGATATTTAGTATGCTGGTTTCTTGTGTTGTTGAATCATGCACGATTTATAATTTTGGTAATAAACCTGCAATGTCAATGTTTAATCTCTCTGATTTTTATATTGCGGAAAAAAGTCCTCGGCCCTTCATCCTGTAATAAGATATGCCCTTCGCTAAATTCTCCCCATCCTTTTATATTTGCATATTTACTCTTTGCCAATAGCTGATTATAATTTTCACTGCTTTTCTCAATTTCTACAGATTTTTTGCCATTAAGCCAATGTTGAATATGATCTCCATCAACGATAATTAAAGCATCATTCCAAGATCCTGTTGGCTGAACCTTTACGTTTTCAGGTGCCCGAACCAAATCATAAAGTGAGCCACAAGTTCTATTATAATCAGGCTTATCGTAAGGCCAATTTGCGTTATCTAAAATTGCGAACTCCAGTCCAAGACCATGACCCGGAGATGATTTAACTGACTCATTGACAAAATATTTAATTCCGCTATTCCCTTTATCCATAATTTTGAATTCACATTTTAATTCAAAACTTCCATACTTCTTTTTCGTTATAATATCACCTCCTTTTAAGGAGTCCGGCATTTCATTCCCAAGGCAAATAAGTTCTCCATTTTCAATAATCCAGCCCTGAACAGGAAAATTAGCATTATAAATACCTCTCCAGCCATTAAAAGTTTTTCCATCCCAAAGAAGAGTCCAGCCATCCCTGATTTCTTTATTTGATAAAGTGTTGGCTGAGTTGGAGGTAGCGTTTTGTCTTTGGGAAAAGCCTGAAACAAGGCTAATGCAAACAAATACAATGGTTAGCAGTAAATTAGTTCTGATTTTAGTCATCCTGGATAGTGATATATTCAGTTTTGGAAAAGATAAAAAATCGCTGTTTAAATTGAAAAGAGAGGCATGAAAGTTTTGATTTTCGCATACCTCTCTTTTAGGGTAATTGGATATTGTTTAAAGCAATTAAGTCATTTTAAAATCTAAACCTTTGGTTCCCATCCTTTTTCATATTCCCGGCTCCATAATTTCTGTGCTTCAGCGTCGCCAATAATATGGCCATTTTTTGGATCAATTTTAAGATCCCGTCCCACACGCCATGAAATATTCCCCAGCTGCATACTTACTATGCTCTTGTGGCCTATTTCAACATCACAATTGGGTTTGCGATTATTCCTGATCGCATCAAGAAAGTCTGCCATATGAAGGCTATCCATTCCTAAACTCGGGCTGGCAGTATTACGTCCGTCAAGAGCGCTTTCTGCGATAAGCGATTTTACTTCGTTAATCAATTTCCCATCATTGTCATATACCTTATAACTATCGTTTCCGGTATCTAAGCTTCCTTTCTCTCCGTAGAAAATAATGCCACGATCCGAACCTTCGATGGGTCTTGCGTTAGAGCTTCTGTTTTCCCACATCAAAGAGACACGGCCAGGAAAATCCATGGTTATTATTTGAGTATCGGGAGTTTGCCAATCATCTTCATAATGGTATCTGCCTCCTACCGAAGTGACGCGGGTTGGGAAGTCGACTCCAAGGCCCCAACGGGCAACGTCAACTTCATGCGTTCCGTTGTTCAACGCTTCGCCTGTTCCCCAATTCCAAAACCAATGCCAGTTATAATGAATCAAGCCATCCTGGTAAGGAGTACGAGGCGCAGGACCCTGCCATAAATCGTAATCGAGCCATTCAGGAACCGTTCCTGGTTTCAGAAAATTTGATTTGCGTTTATTCGTGTACCAGGTTTTTGCCAAATAAACACGGCCAATAATTCCATTATGCAGTTGTTCGATACCTTGGGTAAGCACCGGTGCAGAACGACGTTGTGCACCCATCTGAACTACGCGGTCATATTTTCGTGCGGCGGCAACAGCCAATTCACCTTCTTTAGGGTTGTGAGATAATGGTTTTTCAACATAAACATGCTTTCCAGCCTGACAACCCATAATGGTAAGTGGTGCATGCCAATGATCGGGAGTTGCAATGTATATTGCGTCAATTGATTTGTCTTCCAGTACTTTGCGACAATCCTTTTCCGCCTTTGGTACAATTGTCTGTCCAGCCTTGGCTACAGAATTGATCGCCTTTGGCATTGCTCTTGAGTCAACATCGCAAACGCATGACACCTCTGTGTTTTTCTGTTTGGCGATGGTGCCTACCATGCTGTTTCCCCGGCCGTTTAAACCAATGGCTGCAACATGAATCCTGTCGTTAGCTCCAATAATATTTTTATAACTCTTTGCACTAAATCCAAACGCAGTTCCGCCTACGGCGATGCCTGCAGAAGTGGCTGTAACTTTTTTAATAAAATCACGTCTGTTGTCCATAATATATATCTATAATGATTTGATTTTAATGTTTCTAAAAGAAACGACCCCGCCATGTTCCTGTAACAGGATATGACCTTTTTCGACCATGCCGAATGCCGGTACTGATTTATTAAATTTACTGAGTGCAACAGCATCTGAATAGGACTTATCTCCACGTGTAAATTCAAGGATTTTTACACCATTTAGCCAATGTTCAACTTTTTTTCCTTTTGACACAATTCGTATGGTATTCCATTCGCCTGGGGCGTTTATTTTTTTCTTGTCAGCATTTACTGGTAATACATCATAAAAAGATCCGCAGAGGTGATTTTCTTTCTTATTATCTTCAGCTAATTTATCATCAAGAATCTGGTATTCCATTCCCAGATTTCCTCCGGTAGCATATTTGGTATAAAAATATTTAAGTCCGCTGTTGCAACCGGGTTCAATATTATAATCTACAGATAAATCAAAGTCGGAATACTCGCCAGTGGTAATAATATCTCCACCTTTACCATCTTTGACCGTTGAAATGCAACCATTTTTTATCTCCCATCCTGCAGGAATAGGTTTGCCTGCCGGAGTAAGCCAACCCTTGGTGCTAACTCCGTCAAATAAAAGTACCCAGCCTTGTTTGATTTCTTTTTTGCTTAGTTTGGGCAATTGAGCTGTGACAAGGTATATGCCGCAAAAAAAACAAATAAATAAAATTAATCCTCGCTTTTTCATTATGATTTGATTTTAAAAAAGTATAAAATCCGGAAGCGAACCAATATCAGATCCACTTCCGGGATAACTAATTATAACTGTGTATATCCTTTATTTTGGATAATTTTACCCGGATTTGACTGCATGACAGTCATCGGGATTGGGTATGTCAGCATGTCGTCACTCCATATAAAAGCGCCGTAACCATCAGCAGCTTGTTCCGCGATCATCACATCTTTAGCACGACCTGTTCTTACAAGATCGAACCAGCGATGATTCTCGAATGCCAATTCTGTACGGCGTTCTTTCTCGATCGCCATCAAAAAGAGTGGATCTGTTGCTAAATCGCTCAGTTTATAATCTTTTAGAAGATCAGCAGTTTTAGGAATTGTTGGGTCACCCGCTGTGTTAAGTGCCCTTTGTCGAATTTTATTCAAATAAGTCAATGCAACCGATTTATCTCCATTTGTTCGTACCAACGATTCAGCATATAACAGATAAATATCTGCCAACCTGAGTTCAATCCAATTGTTACCATTGTCGGTACCACTTGTAGCTATATCATAGTACTTACATACGTATTTGTCATTTTCCAATGCCCCTGTTTTGGCATTCTTCCAACCATCACGCATTGAAACATATTTTCTTGGATCCCCCAATTCATATGCTTTCGACATATCTCCGGTAGGCGCATTCACACCACTTTTATCACCAACAAGAACAACTTCCTTATCAGAGAAACGTGGTGCAAAATTATTATTCCAGGGGCTTCCGGTCGCACCATTCGGACTTCCCTTTTTATACTGAACTTCAAATAAAGATTCTTGTCCGTTCTTTTTTGTCAGGTCAAATAAATCTTTATAGCTTGACACTAAGGAGTATTTGGGATTGTTAATTACTTCCAACATTTTTTGACTGGCCAGCGTATAGTATTCTACGCCTTTTTTTAACGGAAACCCGGCCATCGTCATATATACTTTGCCTAATAGCCCCTTTGCGGCACCTTTTGTAACCCGACCTTTGTCGGGTGAGCTGTAAGTATCGGGCAGATTTTGCTCGGCAAATTTCAGATCTTCAACGATTAAATCATATATTTCCTGAAGCGAAGCTCGTTCCATTGCGTAAGCTTCTGCCTGAGAAATTTCTTTATCAACTTTTATTACACCTAACAATTGTCCATTGAGTGCATCTCCGCCAAACGTTCTATTTAACCAGAAATACATTAATGCCCTTATGAATGATGCCTCTGCTTTATATTGTTTTTTTAAATCTTCATTGGTAAAGGTGGCCTGATCAACTCTTCCAATGACAATATTCGCACGCATAATAACATTATAACAGTTATTCCAACAATCTGTAGGGAAGCTGTTTTCTGGTAATAATGGTGAAACGAAGTCGTCAATTCCCTTTTCATTTGCAGGATTACCGGCCAACCATGAATAAGTAGTATTGTCAGAACGTATTTCACCGATGTTAATAAAGGTGCTATTATAAACAGAACGCAAGTTGCCATAGGCGGATAAAACCGCTTGGTTCATATCTGTCTGCGTTTTATAGAACCCCTCAGAATTGAGGCTTGAAGGTGGATTTAAATCGATAAAATTCTGGTCGCAGGATACCAGCATTATCATCCCAATTAGAAATATGAATATTTTTTTCATTTATGCAAAATTTTTAAAATAGAGAATTCATGTTGTTTTACTAAAGCCGGGTACTTAATTGAAAATCAAAAAATCATTCCCGGCAAACGTATTAATCGTGATTTATAACATCTATAAAACAATTAGAAAGTAACATTTACTCCTAAAATCACCGATCTGGCTGCCGGATATCCAAGGTAGTCACCTCCTTTTGATAATCCATCTCCCTGGCTGCTGGTATCTGGATCATATCCAGGATACTTTGTAAAAGTAAAGAGATTCTGCCCCGTTAAATATAAACGCAACCCTTTCATTTTCAGTTTTCCAGTCGTTTTAGCATCAAAGTCATATGCCAAAGAAACATTTCTCAATCGAAGATAAGAGGCATCTGTCACCCATGCCGATGAAGGATCTCTTTGCCATCCTGAAGGAGTACGCGTAGGCCTAAAATGAATTCCATCACCAGGAACATCAACAGACTGCCAGCGACCAAGTTGTTCGATCATTGCATTACGGTCTCCATGATAAATGCCTACCATTCGTTTAAAGAAACTGAACAATTCTGAGCCATAAACGCCGGTAAACTGAATTCCCAAGGTGAAATTATTATAGGAAAAATTATTATTAAATCCGGTTGTGAATGTGGGATTGTTGCCGCCGATAATGTCTTTATCGTTCTGATCCATTTTCCCATCTTTATTTACATCCAAATAACGTCCGTCTCCGACTTTATCCGCTGCAAGGTGTGGATACTTATCAAGTTCAGCCTGATTCATAAATACTCCCTGATAAACATAGCCATAAAAACTTGCAATCGGATAACCTGGTTTTGTAATGAAAGCATTATTTGCATTAGGAGCACTTCCAAAAATAGGTCGTCCGTCGGGACCAACTTCCAATACTTCGTTTCTGTTGAAAGCGATATTAAAGTCACTTGACCATTTAAATTTTCCGACCAAATTTTTGGTTGATAATTGGAATTCCATACCGCGGTTCTGGACTTTCCCAACGTTTTGCATTTGTGACGAATAGCCGGTAATGTTAGGAACCGGAACATCCAGCAATAAATTAAGCGATTTACTATCGTAAAAATCTGCCTCAAGGCGAATCCTATTTTTAAACAATCCCAAATCAAAGCCGAAATTTAACTGTTGCGTTTTTTCCCATCCAAGATTATTATTTGACATCGTGCTGGGGTTCACTGTGTTTTGCAAAGCGTCTCCAGTAGGATAAAAACCTGTTCCCAGCAATCCAATTGAAGAATAATTTCCAATGCGATTATTCCCGGCAATACCATAGCTAACACGAACCTTTAAGTCATTAATTGTCTGAATACTCTTCATGAAATTTTCCTGACTTATTCTCCATCCTAAAGATGCTGATGGGAAGGAACCCCACTTATTATTTTGTCCAAAACGGGATGATCCGTCGCTGCGCACAGTTGCTGTAAACAAATATCGGTCATTATAAGTATAATTAATACGTGCCAGGTAGGAAATCATCGAATAAACCGATTCATCGCTTGTGAGTTGGTACATTGTACCCGCATTTAGTGTCTTGATATTATCATTTGGGAATCCACGGGCCTCGCCATAAGAATGATCATATGAATGCTTTTGAGTGGTATAACCTGCCAGGGCTGTTAAATTATGCTTTTCAGCAAATGTTTTTTGATAAGTTGCCGTTTGCTCTATCACCCAATCAATATCTGTCCACTTTTCATTGGTGCCTTGTGCTGGTCTGGGTGCTTTCGATCCATCGAGGTCTACATAAGAAGGTTGATATCTTTTTTGACTATTATCCTGTACTCCTCCATTTACGCTTATTTTATATTTCAAATTATCTATTACCTCCCATTCTGCGAACAAGCTTCCCATCCAGCCATTCCTTCGACGGTAATTATATATCTGCTCTGCAATACCTATAGGATTGGAAACATCTCCAGCCAGTATTTCCGGATTTCTTACCATAGATCCATAGGTTCCGTCTTCATTCCTCAAGGGGTAAATTGGCGGAAGATTTAGTGCATACATAATGGGTGCATCCTTTCCATTGGCCTGCTCGTTACTATTGGATAAATATGCATTCATATTAATTCCTACCTGCACACGATCAATAATTTGTGAGGTAATGTTGGTTCTAAAATTAAACCGATCGTAATCCGTATTAATAGCGATTCCATCCTGCTGCATATAACTGGCTGCAAATGTGTATTGTGTTTTTTCTGTTCCGCCAGTTACTGAAAGTTCATACTGTTGCATTTTTGCATTTCTGAATAGTTCATTCTGCCAATTGTTGTCGGGCATTTGTGCAACAGATGCAGGATCCATAAAATTGTAAATAGAACCTGATGTTCCGTCTGGAATTAAATACTGGGTATTGGCACTAGGATACAGTTTCCGGCGACTCATTGGGTCGTTTATTGTATGTGCTGTTTTATTTGGATCAGCTGAAATGATTGATGCATCTAACCAAGCCTGATTTCTACCATCTATAAACCAGTCAACATATTGGTCCCGATTCATCATTTCAATCGAATTTTCACGTTGCTGAATTCCTCCATACATATTAAAGTTAATGGACGGAGCACCTGATTTTCCTTTTTTTGTATTGATCAGAACAACTCCATTTGCCCCCCTTGAGCCATAAATGGCAGTGGATGATGCATCTTTTAAGACCTGAAGGCTCTCAATATCCGATGGATTAAGTAATCTAAATGCACCACCTTCCATTGGGTATCCATCAACTACATAAAGGGGTTCACTTGATTGTGTTATTGAACCTGTTCCCCGTACCCTGATTGATAATCCTTCTCCTCCTGGTGCGCCATTTATTTGCTGTATTTGGACACCTGCCACTTGTCCAATCAGCGCTTCACCAAATGTTGTAACGGCCCTTTCTTTCAGATTTGCAGCAGTTACAGAAGCGACTGAGCCGGTTAAATCGCTTTTTTTCGCAGTACCATATCCGATGGCAACAACTTCTTCAATTCCGATGGCATCATCAACAAGTGCCACATTAACGTTTGTCTGGGTCCCAACTTTCAGTTCCTGCATCTTCATCCCTACAAACGAAAACTGCAAAGTTGCATTTTCAGGAATATTGGCCAATGAATAGTTACCGTTATTGTCCGTAATTACACCTTTCGTAGTTCCTTTTACAACGACTGAAACACCAGGGAGTGATATTCCGGCTTTATCTGTCACTTTACCAGTCACCTTTCTGCCCTGCTGCTCAGCTATAAATGGTTCCATCTCCTCTTTATCGTATAAAGCAATCTGACGGCCAAGTACTTTGTATTTGATTGATGTGCTTGATAACACCTTATCGAGGATATCTGTGATCGATTTTTGGTTTACCTCTACAGATACCTGCTTATTGACATCCACCTTTTCGTTGTAGAAGAATTTGAATTCACTTTGTGCTTCGATGGTCCGAAGGACATTAAGCAGGGTCGAGTTGTTTTCAGTAATGGTCAATTTTGTGGTCTGCGAATAGGTTTCTGCAGATAAACAGCTTAAAATTGATACAGTTACGATCAGAATAGTTAGTTTCATTTTTCTAAAAAATTGATAAAATATTGGCTGACTGCCATATTTTC
>Ga0209512_1004130_pt1 | contig 12956 bp, 11 predicted proteins | sample frozenSSSSmetaG_FD_184142 | JGI IMG/M metagenome (GOLD analysis project Ga0209512, IMG submission 184142) | Glacier valley bacterial and archeal communities from Borup Fiord, Nunavut, Canada, to study Microbial Dark Matter (Phase II) -... | ecosystem: Environmental > Aquatic > Freshwater > Ice >... | reverse complement strand
AGTTGCGAGTTCTGGCGCTGGTGCGATCGCATCGTGCTCTAAGTGTAAAGTTTCTGGAGTTGTAGTTGCGAGTTCTGGCGCTGGTGCGATCGCATCGTGCTCTAAGTGTAAAGTTTCTGGAGTTGTGGTTGCGAGTTCTGGCGCTGGTGCGATCGCATCTTGATCTTCTGCTCTTAGAGAAGTTACCTCATCCGATTTAATTTCCGCCGGACTTTCCGTGTTAATTTCGGGAATTATCTCTTCTAAAGAATGTGCGATTGGAGTTGAAGTGTTTGTTTGTGGAGCTTCTACTTCTGGCAGTTGAATCACAGTTGCCTCTACTTGAATCACTGTTAGCTCGGAAGAGCTAATTTCCGCCGGAATTTCTGTGTTAATTTCGGGAATTATTTCTTCCACAGAAGGTGTGATTGGAGTTAAAGTGTTTGTTTGCGAAGCTTCTACTTCTGGCAGTTGAATCACTGTTGCATCTACTTGAATCACTGTTAACTGATTCGATTTAATTTCCGCCGAAATTTCCGTGTTAATTTCTGGGGTTGTCTCTTCCAAAGAAGGCGCGATTGGTACCTCATCCGATTTTATTTCCGTCGGAATTTCCGATTTTATTTCTGGAACTATCTCTTCCAAAGAAGGTGCGATTGGAGTTGGAATATTTGTTTGCGAAGCTTCTACTTCTTGTGAAGACTGAATAATAGTTAAGTCAGGACTTTGTAAGTCTTCCGATGTGGGAATTATCTGTTCAGATTCAATAGTCACTAGCTCAGGAACTGCACTTGCTGCGGAAGCTTGAGGTATTACAGAAGGAACAGCACTTTCTGCTTGATTAGCTGTATCCGGAGTACTAAGCATTGCGGCTGCTTGCCAATTTGGGTTGAATACTGTTGCTGACAGTACTTCAGGTTTTTTACTTTCTTCTTCTATAACCAGAAGGAATTCGCCGATGCGAATAACATCCCTAGACTTGATCTGGTAAATTTGATTGATATCGGCAACTTTATCGTTAAATAGGGAGCCGTTTATACTGCCAAGATCTGAGTAGTAGTAACTTTCATCTTGAAGAAAAAATTTACCATGTATGCGGCTAACATCGGCACTGTCTAGGACTAAACCAGATGTTGGAGAACGTCCAACTATATACTCACTGTTTGCACTGGTTACTAAGTCAAGGTTAATTTCATTGACTTTACCTAGCGTTTCTGCATGAAGAACTTTTATTTTCATCATAAAATCTGATTATTGATAGGTTGATTTTGTAGTCAGTCAGTCACGATTAATACATATTTTCATCTCAAGCAAAATATATTTTTGATTGAGACTAACTACCTAACTGTTGATTAATCTTATTAATTTCTGCCACCCAGCGCTGGCGAGTAATATGTTCTAAATTCAAAATGTCATCTTGTGACCAGTGAAAGTGAAAAGCAATAAAAGCTACCTCCTCATATAAACTGTCTGAGGGGTAGCTTAAAGCTCCCCCGCTAGCTCTAACTCCACTGCGAACTGGGTATTGCAATGAGGACATTGGGCGGGAATATGTGCATCTCCTTGTTGGTTAACGCGATTATAAAACTCTCGAAGATAAGCAATATCGCGGATGACAAGCCCTTCTAGTAGATTTGGGCTAACAGAACTGAGGCTACCCAAGCGAGCGATTGTCAGTGAAAGCATCACCAAAAATCCGTAGGTAGGATTGTCGCGAACGCTAGGATATTTTTCCACCAAAATTTCATCTTTTGCAGTAGCCAAACGCATGACTCCCTGACGATGCACTCGGTTTTGGGCGTCTAAAAAACCGTTGGGAAGGGTGAAGGAAAATTCAGTAGTTAGAGTATCTTTACGGCGCATAGGTGAATGCAGTTCAAAGGAATTTGCTTAAGTGTGAACGAGCGGATTAAAAGAGCTAACAGTATCTTCTGGCACAATGATTTCGCTTTCTAAACCATTAATATGGCGGTAAAAGTCTTGAAGGTAGCTGACATCCTGAGCAAAAAAATTCTCCACTTCCATCGGACTAATTTCAGGCATAGCTCCAAGACGGGTAATCACACGAGATAAAATAATGATTGTGGCATAAGCAGGATTAGATTTGACACGAGGATCGCGCATAGGCGCAATCTCATCTATGGCTGTTGCCAGTCGCATTACGCCCTTGCGATGGAGGTTGCCATCGGTATCTAAGTATCCTTTAGGCAATGTAAATTCAAACTCTGTTTGCATCATAAGGCTGACTGATTACTTCTGCGTTCCGGGATCAATATAGTTCGATGAGTTATTATTGTGCTTTTACGCGCTTAAATTCCTCGAAGGCAATTTCTAACTCCTCAATTGCAAAGTCAGTACTACTGGCGTTGAGATCGGCAACTTTGTAATTAGTCGGCCAAGCTCCATCTAGTTGATATTTACCATTGACTGTTCTGGCATTGGTACAGATATTTAAGGAAATCATCTGACGTTGCTCTTTCCATTTGCCTTGTTGGACTTTTTGGAACCACTCCCAAAGTACTACAGAGGAAGTCATTCCTCTTTTGAGCGTAATATTACCGCTGCGATCATTGCCAGGAAGCTTGGTTCTGACCACACGACCCTTGTTTTTTTGACTGCCCCATATTTGAGATGTTACCTCGCAAATTTCAATCACTGGCTGAGTACGTTGGAATCCCTGACATTCCAGAAAGATCCCATCAATATTGTCATTCGAGCCATCTAGCTTCAATTCTATATAAAAACTACTAGCTGTGAGAATTTCAAATGCAGTTGCAACCACGGTCTATCACTCTCGTATTATCTGTTTTTTGTAGCGGAATCAAAGCAGGGGAAGAGGGGAAAATATCTCCCACATCCCCACGCCTTTAGATGTAGGCAATAATTATGACTTCAGTTTCATGCTGGTGCAGGTCAGTTCTACGACTTCAGTCAAATACTCCTGTCCATCAGAACTCGCCGTTGCCAATGAATAACTAACAGGGTATGCCTCAGTCAGGTTTATTGTTAGTGCCTGTGAATTAGACTCATCGTAGTAGCGTATGCTTGCTTCTTTAATGTTGCCTTTCCACTGACCCTGGTTGTTGCACTTGTCATACCAGTCAAACATGTCTGTTTTTTTACTTTCTGCAACTACCGTTAGTTTTATACGGGTGGCTTCCTGTTGAACAGTAGGCTTTTGGACGAAATTTGCCTTACCAGCTTTGCCTTGGCTGCTCATACCTATATTGTATGGAGTAGCTGGAGTTTCAATGGCTACAGAATCAACTTCTTTGATATATCTGTCTCCACCTCCGATATCAACCTTAAACCGACAATTGCCCAAGACATTTGGTGAACCTGGCATTTTTAGTCTCCTTACAGATCAAAAGTGTGGATGAATTTGACAGCGATCGCGGCGATCGCTTTTTGCATAATCGTTTACGCTGGTGTAGTCCCTTCCGGACCATTCCATTGACCGATACGAAAGATGACAAACTCAGCAGGTCTGACGGGGCAAATACCGACCTCAATATATAGACGACCTAAAATTCTGGTTTCTGGAGGATTTAATTCCTCATCACATTTGACATAGAACGCATCTTCTGGCGTAGACCCAAACAAACCACCCTCACGCCAAATCCGCTCTAGGAAATTAGTGACAGTACGCGACACACGAGACCATGTCTCTTCATCATTGGGTTCAAAAACTACCCATTGTGTACCCAATTCCAGAGATTTTTCGATGTAGCTAATTAGCCTACGTACACTGATATAACGCCACTCAGTGATGTCTGGTTCGACTAAAGTTCGTGCTCCCCAGATGCGGATGCCTCGATTGGGGAAGCTGCGAATGCAGTTAATGCCAAGAGGGTTTAAAAGCTCTTGTTCGCGGAAATTAGTATCATAAGCCAAGCCAATGACACCTCTTGGCACTTCATTAGCCGGTGCTTTATAAACTCCTCTCGTTTCGTCAGTACGTCCCCAAACACCCATCATATGACCGCAAGGAGGCACAAGAAGTGGTTTACCACCGTTGCGCGAGTTAGGAACTTTAATCCAGGGATAGTACAGTGCGGCAAACATGGAACGGCGGTTAAAGCTGCTCAACCACTCCACGACCTCTTGGGGTTTGACACGCTCAGGTGGTGGGTCAAGTACAACCATGCGATTAGGTGGATTAGGAATATCTCCACTGGCAGAACCCTCACACATACTCACCATCAGTTCCATGATGCCGTGGACTTGATCCAAGTTCATGAGTCCTGCCTCATAAACTCGCATGAGATCGGGACAGCCGACCATAGTGATTTCATCAATTTCAAAAAGTCCACGCACCCCTGTGCGGTCATCACGTACCCCCTCTATATCTCGGGCAAATCGATCAGGTGAGGATGGAACTGCTGGCGGAGCTAGCTCGTACTGACCATTAACTGGGCGTCTGGCTAAAGGCTGTCCAGTTTGAGGCGCTTCCGCCACGGTGACATACATGGAATTTCGTAATGCTGCGACTGCATAAGTTCCGACTTGGCGATTCACCTCAGAGTTCATCGTCAAGTTTTCGTATTGTTCGAGAATTTCCTCACCCCGACGAATCTGGAAGATGAAATACTCACCTGTATTTGGAGGTGGTTCTCCTTCAGTACCTTCAGGTTGAGGAAGAGGCGAACTGTCACTAATCAAAATCTCGATCGCTCCACCTGCTGTCTGTTCGGGACGCAGGCTTAAAGTCATTGAGCGACGGCTTCCTCGACTATTCAGTCGCAGGGTGGCAGGTTCTGGGGTCACAGATGGGGATGTAATAGGTAACTGAGTACCAATACTCACGATCCAGCAGCGACCACCACCATTGAGAAAGAAGCCATTCACAGCATGGGGTAAATAAGCGTTGAAGTCTGTGTAGCCATCAGACTGCGGACTGGCAAAGTATTTGAGATATTGGGTCCAATTGGTAACCAACATCGGCTTAAATGGTTCAGCTCCACCACGCAGATCTTCGGTAAAACCAACAAATCCCGCAATTGCTGTGCTGACACCTTCAATGGGTCGGTTTCCCCGGTTAATCTCTTCAACGTAGACTCCAGGAGCAAAGTAATCAAGTCTAGGCATATAAGTTTCTTAGAATTAGGATAAGTACGTAAACTAGTTCTCAGGAGAAAGTAACACTTCTTTGAAAGTATAGGTTTTGCCATCCACCAGTACATTACAATTCTGGGGTAGATAACCTGAACAATTCAGTGTTAAAATGTAGTTGCCCAAGCGAAGATTATCAAAAAAGAACAGCCCCTCTTGGTTACTTGTCGCTGACTTTTCGGTTCCCATCACCGTAACTTTTGTATCGGTAAGCGGTCGGCTTGTCACTGCACTTTTAATAACGCCTGCGACTGATACCCGCTGGTTCATCACCGTCTCACTTGTGCTGCTCTTTTGGCGATCGTTGTAGAGACTCATAATTCGCTCCCAAACCAAAGGTATTGAAACAATTTCGGACTCTAAAGGTGCCGTTACTGTTAGATATAAGGCCGGACGCAAAGGGAGACTTAAAGCACTCCATAGGGAGCTGATCTCAACAGGCGAATTTACAGCAACTGTCATCGACAAATTGCCGTAACCGCGCAGTTCAGGAACTAAAAACTCCTCCCGCAAAGAGCGATGGCGTAGTAGCAAAGTCAACGCTTCGTTCAAAAGGTGGTACTCACCTAAAGCTGTGCGATCCCAAGCTGTTAGCATGAGTGAGACATCAATCCAGGTAAGTGGCAGATTTACACGAGCAGTTTGCAACCCTCCTTCTGAAAAATTGCGTTCCTTCTGTCTACCGGCTTGTTGTAACTGTTTAGATTGACGAATGTCATACAGGTACAAATTTAGAAGCGGACCTACATACCCGTCCCTTCTACTACCGGGAAGACTAAAGTCAATTTGCTCAATACTGGTGAGGGAAGTTCCCCCAGCCATAATTTCTGCAAGGGTTTGGAGAAGGGAGATCAGCATGGATCAAATAAATTATCTATTTGCATCTAGATTAAAGGTAAAAGAAGAATAACGTTAATAGACTTTTGTCGAAACTTGCCCATCCACAAACCTGATAGTTATATTATTTTTTGTACCAATAGTGAAAATCGAAGCTTCAATAGTGCTTTAAATTACCTGTCTATAAGCATGGTTCTAGTTCTGATGGTTATGGCTTTGGTGAAGAGTTGTTTTGTTGACGCGGCTGCAATTGAATATAGGCAAAGATTACACCACCTGTAATAATGGCAACACCTATCCCCAATACCAATAACATATACGGAGAGAAACGGCGCGAGGTGTGTTTAGGTGGTGTCTGACTTTGGGCAATTGTAGCTCCGGGAACGCCTTGTTTGGGTGGAGGAGAACCTTGGACAATCGTGTTGGGAACGCCTTGTTTGGGTGGAGGAGAACCTTGGACAATCGTGTTGGGAACGCCTTGTTTGGGTGGAGGAGAACCTTGGACAATCGTGTTGGGAACACCTTGCTTGGGTGGAGGAGAACCTTGGACAATCGTGTTGGGAATTGCTGGCTGTTGGGGGGATGGTCGAGGAATAGTTGGCTCGGAAGAACCTGGTGTAGAAGTTGTGGTGGGAGATGGTTGAGAGTGAGGTTTAACCGCAACAGCCGCTAGCATTGCTTGTTTCAACTCGTCTACAGAAGCAAAGCGCTGAGCGGGTGTTTTTTCTAAACAGCGCATGACTACTGTTTCGAGTTCTGGCTGTAGCCCAGATAAGTGAGGGTACTGACGCAATGATTGTGGCGGCGTGGCAGTATGAGCCATCGCCCATGAAATTTCACTAATTTTGTGTGTAGACAGACCCAAACCAAAAGGGTCAGTGCCACTGAGCATTTCGTAAAAGATCATACCCAAGCTGTAAATATCTGCACGTCCGTCAATGTCTGTATTAACTTCCAACTGCTCAGGTGAAGCATAGTGATAATTACCGACGAACATTTTTGTCAGTTGGGTATGTTCTGTAGTACCTTCACGAATTTTAGCAATACCAAAGTCGAGGATCTTCACCAGTTCTCCCAAAGATGTGGGTACAAGATAGATATTGTCCGGGTTGAGGTTACGGTGGACAACCTTTACATTTACATGAGCACTTGCGTTGTTCCGCCACAGAGTTACTCCTTGATGCGCCAGACGCAGTCCATCACAAACTTGAGTCATAATACTAAGTATCCGCAGCACGGAAAGTTGACCCTCACTCCGCATCAGTTGTCCGAGACTCTGCCCATGTAGATATTCCATCACATAGAATGGATACCCTTCTGTACTCACTCCATAGTCGCTAATCTGAACAATGTGCTCATTTTTCAGAGCCGCACATACTGCTACCTCACTTTCAAACCGCTTTCTCGTTTCTTCTGAGGTTAGCAGAGTATCGTTAAGCAGCTTTAAGGCAACCTTTTGACCCAGTAGGGTATCCATCGCCAGGAAAACTTCTCCCGTGCCGCCCGACCCTAGACGCTCGTCTAGACGATACCTTTGGCGATCGCCAATCAATTTACCTATCCAAGGATCTGACTGCGAAGGGGACTTCATATTAGCAACTTATATTAGTTCAACCGCAGGGCTATTTTATTCTAAACCGAGAATTTGCATAAAAGTAAGTGTGTAGATGAAACAATACGATGTTCGTCTGATTGATAGTGGCAACAATTTCGTGAGAAAATATTATCACTCATCCCCATAAGGTTTTCAGGCGAGTATGGCATACGAACGAGTGCAAAAATCCTTTGGACAATCCTCAAGCCAGAAGAAACAGTTCCCAATTGTTCCGCCTTTATTGGACTCTCCGCCATCACCGCAGGCGATGTCAAGACTTCCAAGTTCGGAAGAACGCGGTGCCATTAGAAGAAGCCTATTTGAGAAATGGGCTAATGCACCCCAATCCTCATGTGTAGCAGGGATACCCATTCAAGCCAAGCTGACGATTGGAGAGCCTGGTGATAAGTACGAACAAGAAGCAGACCGAGTAGCAGCCCAAGTTGTCAACCAGATTAATGCACCAGTTGCCCAGCAGTCCAGCCAGAATCAAGAGCAGCTTCAAATGAAGTCAGAAGCAGACACTATTGGGCGCGAGGATATACTAGAAGAACTTCAAATGAAGCCAATGTTACAGCTTCAACCCGGTGTTGGCGATCGGGAAGCTACAGCAGAATTGGAAAGTTCCATCCAGCGGGCGCGGAGCAGTGGACAACCACTTGCGGATAATGTCAGAAAACCGATGGAGCAGGCTTTTGGAGCAGATTTCAGTGGAGTGAAGATTCACACGGATGCTCAGGCAGATAAGTTGAATCAATCCATTCAAGCGAAGGCGTTTACGACGGGACAGGATGTGTTCTTTCGTTCAGGTGAATATAATCCTGGGAGCCGGGACGGACAGGAGTTGATTGCCCATGAGTTGACCCATGTTTTGCAGCAGAATGGGGGGGTGTTACAACGGATGCAGCCACAAACAGAGAGAGGTGAAGAGTCTGTAGACCACAAGGAACAAGAGCCTTTGACTGTCTTGGTATCCAAACAGCGATACATGAGCGGCAAAGAAGCAAGCGAGTCAAGAGTACAGCGATTAGCCTTATTTCATGGCGGCGAGAAAAAGTTCGTTGACGAAGCCCAAGAGAAGTCTCATAAAGCCAATAAATCCGTAGGAGAACTGGGCACGAACGGCATGTACTATTGGAAAGATGACCAGGAAGCGGCATTGGTGTCCGCTGTCATCTACAACCCAAAAAAAGAATGGTCTGTGATGAAGATAGAAATAGATGAGGCTGTAGCGAAACAGGCACTAAGCACCACTCGCACTTTGATATTCCCTACCGATAGTCAAGCTCCATATACGAGGGACACCAGTGGAAAAAAGGTAACTATTTATGGTGTCCACTATAAATTCTTGCAAGACAATGTGAATAAGAAGTTGATAGAAGCAAAAAAAGATCCATCCATAGAAGGGGAATTGGAGTCAAAGTACCAACAGATGACAGGAAGGGAATTTCTCGACGAATTTGACTTGGTGATTTCGCCGACAAAGGCAGAGGAATACAAGCATGGAGACCTACGACAAGTAAGAGCCAACGACAATGCGCTAACCAATGTAATTTATGGAAGCGGACTCAAAGGAGAGACCAACAAAAAAACCATAACATGGGAAGGGATTATCAACGATGACGAGCAACAAAAGACTATTGTTAACATGGGGATGACACAAAAGGCTAAGGTGCCGGAAGTGCTAAAAGGATTCCACAGGAAGAATGGAAGTTCAATCACAGAATTTTAAACCGGAACATGAACATTGGATTGTGAAGGTTAATGTGCGCTCGCCGAAGAATTGCATTCTTGTGAAGGTTTTTTTGATGATGTTGACAATCCTCTACCTAACGTAAGCAGAGACAACAGTGCAGAACAAAAAAAATAAAAACGCTTGTTAGTGGTTTTGGCGACACATATTTGGCTGAAGACTTAGATTTGCCAAACTCGCCCAAACGTGTCGTAAAACATCTGAGTCGGAAGTTTTACTAGTTTCTGGACGACTGTTTGAACGTGAAGCACAAGTTTTATACTGTCTAGGTAATCTGAGCAATCAAATCCCTAAACTTTAATCATACCATTTTGCCTCAGGGCTATTTCATTTTAAACCGAGAATTTGCTTAAAAGTAAGTATGTAGATGAAACAATTCGACGTTCGTCTGATTGATCGCGGCAACAATTTAGTGCGAAAATATTTTAACTCATCCCTTAAGGTTTCCAGGCGAGTATGGCATACCAACGAGTGCAAAAATCCTTTGGACAATCCTCAAGCCAGAAGAAACAGTTCCCAATTGTTCCGCCTTTAAATGAACAACAGACACAATCGGACTCTCCGCCATCATCGCAGGTGAATCTGTCAAGAATTCCCGGCAAGGAAGAGCGCGATGCCGTGAGAAGAAGCCGATTTGAGAAATGGGCTAATGCTCCCCAAAAACAAGATTCGCCTAACACATCGCATCAAGATTGGCATCCACCTTTTGGACAGCATTTTGGCGAAGCTAACAAAACTGAGGATCGGAAGATCCGAATGGAGCCAAGTGAAGAGCGGTATAGTCTAGTAGTAACAGCAGGTGAACTTACACTCAAACTGGGAAGCGCGGTAAAGGGGAGAGTCAAATACAGCATTGAGGGAGGAGACATATTCCTTTTGGATATCGAGAACGTCGGCGCACCTAAAGGCGCAGGTAATTATCTCCTGTGGCGAGTGGCTGGTATTGGAATCAGTCATAACTGTAGGTTATTGAAGGTGCATAGTGCAGCTATGGAAGCTCCCGCGCAGGCATTATATGATCGCGCCAGACTCAAAGGGGATTCTGACTTACTTGCCGAGTGGCATGTTCGATTAGCTGAAATTGAGAAGAAAGGTGCGGAACAGACAGACGAAGAAAAGGCTGAGGCGCAACAACTCCGAACAGATATCGAGAACTTTGGTAAGACTCTCAGAGCAAACACTCCATCCGTGGTTATGGCGAGTCTCAGGGAACCAGCGACCAAATACTTGACCGATAATAAGATCCAGAATGGTGGTTAAAAAGAGGTATAGAGCATTGCCCAAAACCTCTATATTTGATATTTTAAAGTTAGAAAATCAATCAAGCTGTTGTCAATAAGTGATATTGCTGTAATCTAAAGTGTAGTATTATGTGGGATCGTATGGCTCGTGATAGACACAATTCTTCGTAAGCGCTATAAAGTTGTAAAAACGCTTGGTAGTGGTGGTTTTGGCGACACATATTTAGCTGAAGACTTAGATTTGCCTAACCACCCCAAATGTGTCGTAAAACATCTCAGACCTAAAAGCTCTCAGCCAGAAGTTTTACTAGTTTCTGGACGACTGTTTGAACGTGAAGCACAAGTTTTATACCGTCTAGGTAATCTTAGCAATCAATTCCCTAAACTATTCGCTCATTTTGAAGAAAATGGCGAGTTTTATTTAGTACAAGAATTTATAGATGGACATGATTTGTCTGTAGAGATCATTCCTGATAAACAATGGAATGAGGTTGAGGTTGTTCAGTTATTGCAACAGATTCTAGAAGTTTTGGCAGTGCTTCATCAACAGAATATTATCCATCGGGATATTAAGCCTCAAAACTTAATGCGTAGTCGCGAAAATGGTAATATTTTGCTGATTGACTTTGGAGCAGTTAAAGAAATTGAAGGTTTGGCGGCGAACAGCCAAGGTGAGGTTAGTCCAACCATTGCCATTGGTACCAATGGTTATATGCCAAATGAACAAGCTAATTCCAAGCCAAGACTATGTAGTGATATCTATGCAGTCGGAATGGTTGCTATTCAAGCTTTGACAGGCAAATTACCTCAAAACTTCCCAGAAGACCCCACCAGTGGAGAAATAATTTGGCGAAATGAGGCAAATGTAAATGATAGGCTGGCTGATATTTTAACCAAAATGGTGCGTTCCGACTTTAGCCAGCGATATCAATCACCATCAGAGGTGTTGCAAGCGCTAAAACTAGCACAGCCATCACTTTCGGTTCTAATTCCGATACCACGACAATTGAGAACTAACCAGAAAGTTTTAATTGGTGCTGGAGTTGGAGCGATCGGATTATTCGGAGTGGGATTGCTGTTTGTAATTTTTTCGAGACAAGCTACTCCTAATTTAGAACAAACTGTAACTAAGCCAATCCAAGCCACTCCTGATTTGGGTCAACCTGCAACTGAGTCAATCCAAGCCACTCCTAATTTGAGTCAACCTCCAACTGAGTCAAGCCAAGCCACTCCTGATGTGGGTCAACCTGCAACCAACGTCCAGCTGATTTGCCCAGAAACACCTGTACTACCTTTACCAAGTACTCCTAGTCGGAAAACTCCTCAAGCCACATTTTATGGTCTCCCAAATGTTCCAAATCCCACAGGCAAAGGAATCATAATTTATCGCGATGTCAAGGGTAGAAATATTCGATATGATGGAGAGCTAAAAAATGGCAAGTTTAACGGTTGTGGAACCTACACATTTGCAAGTGATGACCGCTACATAGGTCAGTTCAAAGAAAATGTTTTTCAGGGTATGGGTAAATTTATATACAAAAAAGGTTGTCAATATATAGGGGGGTTTGAAAAAAACCATTCTGAGGGTCAAGGAATTTTTATAGATAAGGATGGCATCCGTTATAGTGGAAATTGGCATCAGGGAAAATTCCAAAAAGATAATAGAAGTCACACTTGCGAGTAATTTTTTGGACATACTGATTTAAGAATAACTTCACCCATTCAGTACTTGAATAGTCAATCGGTTCATAAAATTAAGAAGGTAGAATTTTATTGCGATCGCCGGAATCAGCAGTTAGCGCATATTCTGGTTTTAATGCTACTTGCACGCAGGTAAATCTTCGTGTTTTTACTTATTGACAAAAGTGCTCTTAGCTTAATTTGTAACCAAGGCTTCTATATTTTTGCGCTATTTTACTTGAAAAATTTAAAAACATGTAATTTTATCTGAAAAGATGAGAACATGGATGGTGTATTAAGCACTGTTGCAATGCATATAAATTTTAAGCATTCAGTATGTTACAACAGTCTGACAAAAACTGCATTGTTCTCACTGTGTAATCTACGTCAACTGAGTTGACTATTGATAACCATATAACTATTGTTGAGGAAAGTGAATTTCAAAAAAAAGCTTCCTTCAATTACTAATGTGCGATAAGTCAATTTGCCTCGTCACCGTGTGTTGATATTTATAGGAGTGAGAAATGAATTTAAAGTTACCTACAAAGCTGATATTAGTTTTCCTTAACGCTTCTTTACTCGCTATGACGAGTTTAGTTACTTCTTTACAACCATCATTAGCGCAACCAGCACCAATCCCACCGCCATCAACACCAACCACACCAGAGCTAACTCCACCGCCATCATCAACACCAACCACACCAGAGCCAACTCCACCGCCATCATCAACACCAACCACACCAGAGCCAACTCCACCGCC
>Ga0209512_1004122_pt1 | contig 12985 bp, 9 predicted proteins | sample frozenSSSSmetaG_FD_184142 | JGI IMG/M metagenome (GOLD analysis project Ga0209512, IMG submission 184142) | Glacier valley bacterial and archeal communities from Borup Fiord, Nunavut, Canada, to study Microbial Dark Matter (Phase II) -... | ecosystem: Environmental > Aquatic > Freshwater > Ice >... | reverse complement strand
GTAATACCCGGTACCTATAACAAAAAATTTTCCGCCGGTGAATATGGTGTTGGCTGCGCATTAATTATTGGTCAACGCAAACCTTCTACCGATTTAAAAACAAGCTTAAATGATGCTTTGAGAGATTTTAATGTTTCTGTGTAATGTAATAAGTGATGGTTATAAGTTGATGGTTGATGGTTGAAAGTTGAAGGTTGAAAGTTTGTCAGCTTCAATTATATTTGCAATCCTTTATAGGTCTAAAACCATAAACCTTCAGCCTTAGTTGCCCAGATGGCGAAATTGGTAGACGCACTGCCTTCAGGTGGCAGCGTTCGCAAGGATGTGCAGGTTCGAATCCTGTTCTGGGCACCCAAAAAAGCCTTTAAAAGCAATACTCTAAAGCTTTTAAAGGCTTTTTTGTTTCTTTCCTCAATCCCTAATTGATCGTAAATTTTAAGTAAACAATCACTGGTATTATTTCCAAAACAAAGGGTGTAATTGCCATAGTATAATTTCCAGGCATTACTTATTGTATCCCAGGTTGTTTGTGGTTCTTTATTCCATGTATACCCAAAACTGGTAGAACTTAACCCAAAGCCAAAAGGATATTGCAAAGCACCTTTATAATAACGGTAAGTTCTTCCCTGCATACAGTAATCGTATTCTTTTTTAAAAAAAGTATTTAAATTAAAACACTCCTATTATTTATAATGATACAAATGCCACAAATAATTTATCTTCCCTCAATAAATTTTTCCTGGCAAAATGAGCCTTTTCGTAATTAAGCATAAAACACTAAAACATCTAAAACCAACATCAATGAAACGATTAGCCACATTTTTCACTGCCTTATTTTTATGTGCCATAACAATGGCGCAAACATATATACCAAGCTCTGAAAACATAAAAGCCCGACAACAGTTCAGGGATAATAAGTTTGGGCTCTTCATTCATTGGGGACCCTTTAGCATTCCCGGCGATGGAGAATGGGTGATGAATAATAAAAACATCCGTTATAAAGATTACAAACGCCTGATGGATTTTTTTAATCCCATTGAGTTCAATGCGGAGCAATGGGTAAGCATGGCAAAAAATGCTGGCATGAAATACATTACCCTTATTACCCGCCACCATGATGGGTTTAGTATGTGGGATACAAAATATTCCGATTACAACATCATGCATTCTCCTTATAAAAAAGACATTGTAAAACTGATGGCGGATGAATGCCACAAACAAGGCATTCAATTATTTTTATATTATTCACTGCTCGATTGGGGCAGGGATGATTATCCGCACGAAACCGGTAAAACAGGCCATGGAAGCGGCAGAACAGGCAAAGGTGATTACGCCGCTTACCTGCAGTTTATGAAGAACCAACTAACAGAATTACTCACCAACTATGGCACCATTGGTGGTATTTGGTTTGATGGCCATTGGGACCAGACACAACCAGAAGGTGCCGCTGACCGCACTTCAAGAATCAATTGGAAATACGACGAGATTTATGGCCTTATTCACCAACTGCAACCACAGGCGTTGATTGGCAATAACCATCACATGGCACCCTTTGCAGGAGAAGATTTTCAGATGTTTGAGAAAGACCTGCCGGGAGAAAATAAATCCGGCCTCAGTTTTCAGGAAGCCTCGCTGCAATTGCCTGTTGAAACCTGCGAAACCATGAACAACTCCTGGGGTTTTAATATTACGGATGACAGCTATAAATCTGTAAAGCAATTGCTTCATTACCTTGTAAAAGGTGCAGGCCGGGATGTTAATTTTTTACTGAATGTTGGCCCCATGCCCAACGGAAAAATACAATCAGAATTTACCGATACCTTAAAAGCAATCGGCCAGTGGATGCAGGTAAACAGCGAAACAATTTATGGTACAAGGGGCAATATTTATCCACCACAGGATTGGGGCGTTGTTACTGTAAAAAACAAAACATACTATGTGCATATTCTTCAAAAACCGGCACAACAAGGCTATATATTTTTACCCGAGTTTAAAGATAAAATTAAAGCAGCTTCATTAAGAGCAGATAAAAAAAACCTAAAATTTAAACAAACGCAGGAAGGAACTTTTATCTACCTTGATATTGTAAAGCTCGATAATATTGATACAATCATTGAATTGAATATGCAGTAAATATTTTTTATAAAATTGAAGATACCTCCCTTTAAATTGATCAAACTATTTCAGCATTTAATTTAAACAACAATAACATAAGGCCTTATTAAGTAAAGAATAAATGCAATGAAACAAAAAAAGCATATTTCAAACCCCGGTCTTGTGATAATCATTGCAGCTTGCTTTGCATTGAGTTCAGCAATTAGCAAGGCACAACAAAATATTCACCCACAATCTACCCAATACGAGTGGCCAACAGATGTAAAAGTGAAGGCGAAGCTCGACAAATGGCAGGATCAGAAATTTGGTATGATCATCCATTGGGGATTGTATGCCGTGCCGGGTATTATTGAATCATGGGAACTTTGCAATGAAGACTGGATTAACCGGCCCGACAGCAACAGGAGTTATGACGATTATAAAAAATGGTATTGGGGATTAAAGAAGGATTTTAATCCGGTAAAATTTGATCCGGAAAGCTGGGCCAAAGCGGGTAAAGATGCCGGTATGAAGTACGTTGTATTTACCACCAAACACCATGATGGGTTTTGCATGTTTGATACAAAGCAAACAGATTTTAAAATCTCCAGTGGGCCGTTTGCCAACAACCCAAAAGCAGATGTGGCCAAATATGTATTTGATGCTTTTCGTAAAAATGATTTTATGATTGGTGCTTATTTTTCAAAACCCGACTGGCATTCAGAAAATTACTGGTGGCCAAAATATGCTACTGCCAACCGAAATAACAATTACGATATCCGCCAGTTTCCCTGGCGATGGAACAACTTTAAAGACTATACTTTTAACCAAGTCAGCGAGTTGCTGCACAACTATGGTTCCGTAGATATTTTGTGGCTGGATGGTGGCTGGGTGCGTCCATTAGAAACGGTTAATGATGAAGTACGTGGCTGGGGTGCAGATATTCCCAAATGGAGCCAGGACATTGATATGCCAAAAATTGCTGCAATGGGAAGGGAAGCGCAGCCGGGCCTGCTGGTTGTAGACAGAACCGTTCATGGGCCGTATGAAAATTATCAAACACCCGAACAACACATTCCCGCAACACAACTTGCTAATCCATGGGAAAACTGCATGACACTTGCCAACAACTGGGGTTTTGTTCCCAATGATGAATTTAAATCGGCTACAAAAATTATTCATTCATTAATTGAAGTAGTTGCCAAAGGTGGTAGCCTTTTATTAGGTGTTGGTCCTAAACCTGATGGCACATTGCCAGACGAAGCAGTGGTGCGTTTGGAAGAAATTGGTAAATGGATGAATAATAACGGGGCGGCCATTTACAACACCCGTATCACCAAAAATTACAACGATGGCAATACCTGGTTTACACAAAATAATACCACGGCAACAAGGTATGCGTTGGTTTGTGTAAAGGAAGGAGAGACAGTGCCTTCTTCTGTAAGCTGGAAAATGAATACGCCAAAAAAGGGATCAAAAATGAAAATGTTGCAAACCGGCGAAACGGTGAAATGGTCAGTAGAAAATGAGGTGGTAAAAGTAACAGTACCAGCTTCAGTAAGCAGGATGAAAAAGGCTTTACCGGCACTGGCATTTGCTTTTTCACCGGCAGAATAAATAATAAGTATCAGATGCCGTTTAGCTAAGTAAATATTAAAATTACATTTATGAATTGCACTGTTCTTTAGGGAAATGTCATTAAGAGTTTTAATTGCCACGCCCTTCCAAAGCGTGGATGAAAAATGGAAATAATAAATTGGGCTTTAGCCCAAATAATAGTTTGGATAAAGCCAATAAAACTAATAATTATTCTTGACCTCCGTCCTGAAGGACGGGACAATAAAAATAGTTTACAAATGAATGCTGTGAGGAAAATAAAATATGTTTATAAAGCCCTTGTACGGATAGGGAATTAAGAATTGAAAATTCAATAATGATGTTGAGAACAACAGGTAACAAAATAGTTTTTAAAAGGATTTTACTGGGAGCTTTTTTAGCAATACCATTGTTTACGAAGGCCCAACAACTAACAAAATATGTTGATCCATTTATTGGCACCGGCGGTCATGGACATACCTATCCGGGTGCAACAGTGCCGTTTGGGATGGTACAGTTAAGCCCGGACAATGGCACACAGGGTTGGGATTGGTGTAGTGGATACAATTACTCAGATTCAATGATTGCAGGGTTTAGCCATACACATTTAAGTGGCACCGGCATCGGCGACTGGTGTGATATTTCTGTAATGCCATCCAACGGGTTGATCAGTGATACGATTGCTTTATACAGAGAAAAATTTGCTCACAAAAATGAAAAGGCAACCCCGGGTTATTATAGTGTAAAGCTCAACAATGGTATCAGCGCAGCTTTCACCACAACGGAGCGATGTGGGCTGCATCAGTATACATTCCCAAAAAATGCTACTCCGGTCATTCGTTTTAATCTTGGTTTTGCCATTAACTGGGATGCACCGACCGGGACATATATTCAACGGGTAAACGATTCTACCATAATGGGTTTTCGTTATTCAAAAGGTTGGGCGCAGGTGCAGCGGGTTTATTTTGCTGCACGTACTTCGGTGCCTTTCACTAAATTTTACTTATCTGATGGAAGGGATACCATTAATGGTAATGCAGTAATAGGCAATGGCGTAAAAGGTCAATTAGTTTTTGCAGACTTAAAAGGCAAATCCCTGTTAATGAAAGTAGCACTCTCTTCAGCAAATATGCGCAAAGCATTATTGGCACTGGATGAAATAAAAGACTGGAATTTTGGTGCGGTAAAAAAGCAGGCAGAAAATAAGTGGGAAAAAGAATTGGCGAAAATCCGTATCACCAGTACAGATGAGCAAGCTAAAACAATTTTTTACTCAGCTTTGTACCATACCTGCGTGGCGCCTGTATTGTATTCGGATGCAGATGGCGAATACACCAATGCCAGTAATCAAATAAAAAAAATGCCTGCAGGGCAACAACGCTATACCGAGTTTTCTTTGTGGGATACTTTTCGTGCCCTCGATCCATTATTTACAGTAACGCAGCCTGAGCGAATAAAAGATTTTATAAATACCATGCTGGTTTTTTATAAAGAAAATGGTTTGCTGCCTGTGTGGGATTTAAGCACCTGGGAAACCAATACCATGACGGGTTACCATGCCATACCTGTAGTGGCAGATGCCATCTTAAAAAATATAAAAGGCTTTAACGTGCAGGAAGCTTTTGCTGATATGAAAAAAAGTGCCCTGCAACAAATACGCGGCACAGATTTTTACAGGCAATATGGTTACGTGCCGCAGGATAAATATGGCAGCAGTGTAACCGTAACGGTAGAGTATGCTTACGATGATTGGTGCATAGCACAGGTGGCAAAAAAATTAGGCAAAATGGATGACTATGCCATCTTTATGAAAAGGGCAGCTTCCTGGAAAAATTTGTTTGATCCTGCTACCGGTTTTATCAGGGCAAAAAATAGCGATGGCAATTGGGTAATACCTTTTGATCCTTATTTATCTGAACATGATGAAAAGAAGGCCATGTACACAGAAGGCAATGCATGGCAGCATTCTTTTTTTGTACCACAAGATGTTTATGGGCTGGCAACTGCTCACGGCGGCAATAAAAAATTTATACAAAAACTGGATTCACTGTTTACAGTAAGTTCTGCATTAAACGGTACAAATACGTCTCCTGATGTTAGCGGGTTAATTGGTCAGTATGCACATGGCAATGAGCCTAGTCATCACATCGCTTACATGTACACTTATGTTGGTGCCGCATGGAAAACACAGGAACGGGTAAGAATAATTATTGATTCCATGTATCATGCAGCACCAGCTGGATACGCCGGTAATGAAGACTGTGGACAGATGAGTGCATGGGGTGTTTGGAGTATGGCTGGTATTTATCCGGGTAACCCTTCCGGTGGACAATATGTTTTTGCAAGCCCCTTTTTTAAGGAAGTAAAATTTAATTTGCCTTTGAACAAGTCGTTCGTCATTCGTGCAAAAAATGCCGGCAAAGGCAAGCCCTACATTCAAAGCGTTCAGCTAAATAATAAACCTTACAATAAAACTTATATTAATCATACAACATTAATGAATGGTGGTGTGCTGGAATTTATTATGGGCGCTGTACCTAATAAACAATTCGGAGCGTCTCCTGCAACATGGCCATCTTCTTCCTCTCAATAAAATAAAAATTGCTACCAATGAATAGAAATGAATTTATAAAAAATGCCAGCTTACTTAGTGCAGGCTTATTAATGCAGGATATTTCTTTTGCACAGGCACCCGCATCCTTTCCGGTGGTTCGTGTGCCGCTTGATAAAAGAAAATTTCACAGCAAAGCGGTAGAAGCAGCGATAGTTGAGTTTCAGTCAAAAGTAAAAAACAAGGAACTGGGATGGTTGTTTGAAAACTGTTTTCCCAACACCATTGATACCACCGTTGATTTTGAAATGGTGAATAACAAACCAGATACATATGTGATAACAGGTGATATAGATGCCATGTGGATGAGGGATAGCACGGCGCAGGTGTGGCCCTATTTGTTGTTGATAAAAAAAGACCAGCAGCTGCAGCAACTGGTAACAGGTGTTATCAACCGGCAGGTAAAATGTATTTTAAAAGATCCTTATGCCAATGCTTTTTATAAAGATGAAAATAAAGTAAGCGAATGGAAGAGTGATCTCACCACCATGCAGCCCGGCACACATGAACGCAAATGGGAGATCGATTCTTTGTGTTATCCAATTCGACTGGCATACAATTACTGGAAACTAACAGGTGATGCTACACCTTTTGATGACCAGTGGAAAGAAGCAATAAAAGCAACACTGAAAACTTTTAAAGACCAGCAACGCAAAACAGGTAATGGCCCTTACACATTTCAACGCACTACCGCATGGGCTACAGATGGTGTACCATTGGGTGGCTACGGTTATCCTGTAAAACCGGTTGGTCTTATCTGCTCCATGTTCAGGCCAAGTGATGATGCAACGATATTTCCTTTCCTGGTACCATCAAACTTTTTTGCCGTTGTTAGTTTAAAAGAAGCGGCCATCATGGTAAAACAAATTGCTAAAGACGAAGCCCTGGCTGCTGAATTAACTACCCTTGCAAACGAAGTGGAAAAAGCATTGCAACAACATGCCATTATCAATCATGCGCAATACGGAAAAGTGTATGCGTATGAAGTAAACGGTTTTGGCAGCTACAATTTAATGGATGATGCGAATGTGCCAAGCCTGTTGTCATTGCCATATTTGAATGCAGTAAAAAATACAGATCCAGTTTACATCAATACCCGTAAAATGTTACTCTCCACCAACAACCCTTTTTTCTTTAAGGGCAAGGCAGCAGAAGGTATTGGCGGTCCACATGCAGGTATGAACATGATATGGCCGCTCAGTATTATTATGCGTGGGTTAACAAGTAACAACGACAATGAAATAAAATTATGTATAGAAATGTTGCGCAAAACACATGGCAGCACCGGCTTTATGCACGAGTCTTTTCACAAAGATGATGCAACCAATTTTACCCGTAAATGGTTTGCCTGGGCCAATACCATTTTTGGAGAATTGTTATGGGAAGTATATACAACCAAACCTCACTTATTGGTATAAACTGTTTGTATTGTACTCTCTAAATTATTTATTAACTGATCTTACAATGATAAAAAAATATCCTTTTAAAAATATCCTCACATTAGCCTTACTTATTTTATTTACCAATGAAGCAAGGGCACAGCAAAAAACAAATGCTGATTCTATCCGTAGCGGCAATGATGAAGGAGCTAAAGGACCTTATTGCAACCATTGATTTGGAAGAGGCTCAATTTATAAAAACAATCAGTATTGGCTGTTACCAGCATTATCGTTCCTGGATATTTTTACCCAGTGCTGTAACCTTTGAGGTATCAATGGATGGGGTAAATTTTACTCGGCTTCAAACCGTTGATAACACTCTTTCTGTAAATGAAACGAGTGAAAAAATTTAGAATTTCACCGAAAATTTTGCATAACAAAAAGTGAAATTTATTAGGGTGTCTGCGAAAAATATTGGTGTATGTCCAAAAGGGCACGGTGACGGAGGGCAACCTGCCTGGTTGTTTGCAGATGAGATTATAGTTAATTAAAATGGATTGTGTATTAATAATCAGTATTTGTAAGATGATGCAAACGTTTGATTAGTGCTTTAAAAAACTATCTGCATAAATTTAGGAATTGCTATTGGTTGGTTGTAAATAAAAATTGAACTGACAATAAAAATAAGTAAATTGAAAGGGTGATAATGTTAATATTTGGCAGCCGTTGATTGTTATGTAAGTTTTGCTGCACAATTGAAATAAACAATTGATATCAAACTAAAAAAGTAAAATACTTGCGATATGAAATTTAAATTGTTGATTGTTTTTGTATTGTTGCTGATTACTGTTGCGGGCTGGCTTGCCTGTATGCAGGCAAACACTACCGGAGTAAGTGTAATGCCTGATAAAATCAGTTACAATTTTCACATCAGGCCAATTTTATCAGACAAATGTTTTAAATGCCATGGCCCCGATATTAATAAACGGGAAGCAGGGTTAAGACTGGATATTCCGGATTCGGCCTTCGCTCCATTGAAAGAAACAAAGGGCGCCTTTGCATTGGTAGCTTTTAAGCCTGAAGAATCGGAACTGTATAAACGCATATCTTCTACCGATACGGCTTACCTGATGCCGACACCCTCTTCTCATTTGGGCATATTATCTGCACATGAAATTGCATTGTTTAAAAAGTGGATTAGCCAGGGTGCAAAATACGAACCGCACTGGGCTTTTGTAAAACCTGTAAAAGCACCGGTGCCGGAAATAAAAAACAGGGAGCTTGCAAAAAATGAGATTGATCATTTTATCATTAGCAAACAGGAGCAGGTTGGACTTTCTTTTAATGAAGCAGCTGATAAAGAGCGGTTGTTAAAAAGAGTATCCCTTGATCTGACAGGGCTGCCGCCATCAGAAAAAATGATGGATGAGTTTACTGCCAGTCAAAATGCAAATGCTTACGAAACAGTGGTTGATGAATTATTAAAGCTGCCCACTTACGGCGAAAAAATGGCGGTTCATTGGCTGGATGTTGCCCGCTATTCGGATAGCTATGGTTACCAGGATGACAACGTCAGAACGCAATGGGCATGGCGTGATTGGGTTATTCATGCCTTCAATAAAAATATTCCCTACAACACATTTTTAACCTGGCAAATTGCCGGTGATATGTTGCCCAATGCCAGCAAAGAGGAAATACTCGCCACAGGCTTTTTTCGCAATCATAAATACACCGAAGAAGGCGGCGTAATTCCTGAAGAGTATCGAATTACTTATATATTGGATAAAACAAAAACCTATTCCAAGGGAATATTGGGTTTAACGGCTGAGTGTGCCCAATGTCACGATCATAAATACGATCCTATTTCTCAAAAAGAGTATTACCAGTTATTTGCTTTTTTTAATAATACCAAAGAGATAGGTTATGAAGGAGATGTCAGTCAATCGAAGCCCGCAAAAAATCCTATCCTTACCATCACAGATGAAGAGTCAAAAGGACTTCTCTCTTTTATCAATAAAAAAGATACCGGTAATTTAACTGTATCTGTTATGGGAGAAAAAGATACCCTTCGAAAAACATTTATCCTTAACCGGGGTGCATACGATCAACCGGGTGCAGAGGTCTTTCCATCGGCAATAAAATCTGTAATGGTTTTTGATACAGTTAACAATCCACGCAACCGTCTTGGCCTTGCAGCATGGACTACGAGCAATAACAATCCGCTGACGGCAAGGGTTTTTGTAAATCAAATATGGCAGGAAATTTTTGGCAGAGGACTTGTAAAAACTGCCGGTGATTTTGGCATGCAGGGAGAGTTGCCAACCCATCCTGAATTATTGGATTGGTTAGCAGTTGATTTTATGGAGCATGGTTGGGATATCAAACGGTTAATGAAGCAGATCGTACTGTCTGCCACTTATTGCCAGTCATCTAAAGTAAATAAAGAAAATTATAAAAAAGATCCGGAAAATATTTACCTCTCCCGTGCACCACGCCAAAAAGTTAAAGCAGAATTTATAAGAGATATTGTTTTATCTAGCAGTGGTTTATTGGTAAGCAGCATTGGAGGCTCAAGTGTAAAACCGTACCAGCCAAAAGGCCTGTGGGAAATGGCCAGTTCGGGCAGGGGGGTATTGGCTACTTATAAACAAGACAAGGGAGACGCATTGTACCGGAGAGGAATGTACACATTTATAAAATTAACTGTGCCACCACCAAGTATGATATTGTTTGATGCCAGCAACAGAGACCAGTGCGAAGTGAAACGTTCGCAAACAAATACTCCTTTACAGGCATTGATGATGATGAATGATCCTACAGTGCTGGAAGCCTCCAGGGTATTTGCACAAAAGCTGATGGAAGAAAATACTTCGGCAGAAGAGAAAATAAAAAAAGCATTTCACCGCATCATTTGCAGGGTGGCAGGCAGTAAAGAAAATACTATTTTAAAAACGTATTATGATGACCAGTTGCAACAATTTAAACAACAACAACTGGATGCGGCTGCCACATTAAATGCTGGTGAATATCCGCAAAATAAAAAGGTGGATGCCAATGCAACAGCTGCATTGATGAAAGTGATCAACATGATTTATAACATGGAAGAAGCCATTATAAAAACCTGATTATGCATAAAGAAATGCTGGAACACAGCCTCAACTTAAATCGTAGAAAGTTTCTTTCAAAACTTAGTTTGGGTATTGGAAGTGTGGCATTGGGCTCATTACTGATACCGGATTTATTTGGTAGTAAAAGCGATGAAGAAATGTTGTTGGCCGGGCTGCCGCAATTTGCACCCAAAGCCAAAAGAATCATCTATCTTTTTCAAAACGGGGCCCCCTCACAATTAGACCTGTTTGATTACAAACCAAAGTTGATTGAAATGTTTGGGCAAAATTTGCCGGAATCAATCAGGATGGGGCAACGCCTTACCGGAATGACGGCGGACCAGAAAAAATTTCCATTGGCGGGCTCAGCTTTCAAGTTTAATCAATATGGCGAGGCCAAGGCATGGATAAGTGAATTACTGCCCTATACGTCTAAAGTGGTGGATGACCTGTGTTTTATAAAAACAATGCATACAGAAGCCATCAACCATGATCCGGCACTTACTTTTTTTCAAACCGGCGCACAGGTAGGCAACCGCCCCAGCATGGGCTCGTGGCTGAGTTATGGGTTAGGTAACGAAAATAAAAACTTGCCTGCTTTTTGTGTATTGTTATCCAAAGGCAAAGGTAACGGACAGGGAGTTTATTCAAAATTATGGAGTAATGGATTTTTAGATTCTGTGCACCAGGGCGTACAGTTTAGCAGTGGTGATAATCCTGTTTTATATCTTAACAATCCCGATGGTGTTAGTAAAGCTGACCGGAGAAAAATGCTGGATAAACTGGAGGAATTAAATGCTGAAACATTTAAGGAATCCGGCGATCCTGAAATAAATGCCAAAGTACAGCAATACGAAATGGCTTACCGCATGCAAACGGCTGTGCCCGAAATTACAGACCTCAGCAAAGAACCGGAAGATATTGTAAAATTATACGGACCAGATTGCCTGATGCCCGGAACCTATGCCGCTAACTGTTTGCTGGCAAGAAAATTATCTGAAAACGGCGTTCGCTTTGTACAGTTGTATCACCAGGGTTGGGATAGCCATGGCAACCTGCCGGGAGAAATAAAAGGACAATGTATGGATACCGACCAGGCATCGGCAGCATTGATTACAGATTTAAAACAAAGAGGTTTACTGGATGAAACATTGGTGATATGGGGCGGCGAATTTGGCCGGACAAATTATTGCCAGGGTGCACTCTCCAAAGAAAATTATGGAAGAGACCACCACCCGAGATGCTTTACCATCTGGATGGCAGGCGGCGGTGTAAAACCCGGTGTATATGGCGAAACAGATGAGTTTGGATATAACATTATTAAAGATCCGGTACATGTAAATGACTTTCATGCAACCGTTTTGCATCTGATGGGTATTGATCATGAGAAGCTGACTTTTAAACATCTCGGCCGAAGGTACAGGCTTACAGATGTGGCTGGTGAAGTTGTAAAGGGGATAGTTACTTAGTAGTGCAGCATGGTAGTAAATAACTCTTTTGCTTATCCGCCGTCACGGTTTACAACCGCTGAAAGGGGTTTGGATAGTTTTTCAGATTGCAATGATGTGATACAATTTTTAATAAAATCGAAATACCCGTCGGGTGTTAAGAACAGGATTGATGTTGTTATTGTATTTTCATAAAAATAGTAAGGTCTTGCTAAAATAAAACGCACATTAAAATTAAAAATCATTATGCAACGCAGAACATTTATAAAAAATTCTTCTATTGCAGCCGCAGGATTAATCTACCAGCCATCGCTGGCTTTTAAAGAAGATCCGTTGCTTGGCCAGGGTAATAAACGTTATCGCCTTAATACACACTGGAGTAAAGCGGATGTTGCAAAAAATCCGGTGAACGATTGTCATGAGATGGTGCAGGACAGCAAAGGCAGAATTATCTTGCTCACCAACGAAACAAAAAATAATGTGCTGATGTATGATAAGGCAGGCAAATTATTAACTGCCTGGGGCAGCGAATATCCCGGTGCACATGGCTTAACGTTGTTCAACGAAAATGGCACAGAAGTGTTGTTTATCTGCGACAACAACCGCCACCAGGTAATTAAAACTACGTTGGATGGAAGAGTGCTGCTGACGCTGGATTATCCCAAAGAAACAGGTGAGTACACAAAGGCCGAAGAGTATGTACCTACAGAAATTGCCATTGCTCCCAACGGGGATATTTATGTAGCAGAT
>Ga0209512_1004118_pt1 | contig 12999 bp, 10 predicted proteins | sample frozenSSSSmetaG_FD_184142 | JGI IMG/M metagenome (GOLD analysis project Ga0209512, IMG submission 184142) | Glacier valley bacterial and archeal communities from Borup Fiord, Nunavut, Canada, to study Microbial Dark Matter (Phase II) -... | ecosystem: Environmental > Aquatic > Freshwater > Ice >... | reverse complement strand
ATCATTTCGCACGTCCCGGCAATCGCTTTTGGAAGGCGATTCACTTCGCAGGATTTACAGACCGATTGCTTAAACCTTTTGAAGATCGAGAGCTTTTGCAGTATGGCTACGGGGTGACGAATATCGCCGATCGAGCCACCGCACGAGCCGACGAACTCACCTCCGAAGAACTGATCGCAGGTCATCAACAACTCGCCTCAAAAGTAGAGCAATACCGTCCAAAAGTCCTCGCCGTGCTAGGAATTAGCGCTTATCGCACCGCATTTGCTCGAACCAAAGCCACGATCGGACGACAATCTGAGTGCATTCACAACACGATCGTTTGGGTATTGCCAAATCCTAGTGGCTTAAATGCTCATTATCAGTTGGCTGATTTAACCCGATCGTACCAGGAGCTTTTAATCGCAGTGAAAGTCTGATTTAACGATGACTATCCGATAGAACCAGGAGCGATCGCTCCTTAATGGTTAGGTGGAAAGAGAGCGATCGCTGACGGTATCCTCGGCTTGCATCACGCGCAGCTTTTAACAGATGAGTTCTAACGTTCCCGCTCACCGGACGCAGACAATCTTTGCAACTCAACCAACCAATCTTATACGTTCCGGTGCAGCGGGGTTGTTAGGCGGCATCTGCAAGCGACCTAGATTACATGGATTTTAGTTGTTTACGAAGCATATAACCAATCCACTCTCGCAGATTGATTACAAGAACAGATGTCCTTTGAGACACACCGGAATCTGATGAAGGATCTAATCGGGGTATTGTCGTCCCAGTATATGCGTGGTCACGTAGAACAATACCTGCATGAAGATACTTCGATCTTTTTACGTAGTGAGATTTAAAGACTTTAGAGAGATGATGTCCCTCTTCTAATACTAAGTACTTTTTCACATAATCAATAACTCGTGCCGAAATTTTATATTGCTCTTGACCGCAGGTAATACACCTTTCTGAAGGGTTAGAGTCAATCGTTGAGGCTACTTCAATTGCTGACATGTACAACACAGTAGCAATTTCTTCTGCTCGTCTAGAAATCGTGGATGTTGATTTAAGTCGAGGGTGTTCTTGAAGGAATAATGTGGTTGCCCCATCCTCATCCTTTTGCTCTCCAGAAGAGACTAATTGATCGTAAATTAATGCATCTTGTTCCCTTGCTACATGGAAATGATGACAAGAACGGATAAAAGTCTCTTCTTCAGCACTTAGCTCATTTTTGGACAAGATACGATCAAGGAATTGCACAGCCTGAGATGAAATGAGCAGGTATCCTCCACAGTGTGGGATATCATCCATCCATTCTTCATTAGAAACAAAAGTATTTACCTCTGGACAAACTGGTTTTTCTGAGTCTGTGTTAAATGTGGTGTCTTGTCTGTCCTCCTGACCTAAAAGCCAGAAAAGACTGTTCGTTTCCACACTGAGAACATCCAGAATATATGACGAAACACGCAGAAACTCTGCTTCCGCGTCTATGTCGTCAAAGGCTCTTATTTTGATCCTGATTGAAGAAATGGGATGTTGGTCTGGCAAAATTTCAAACCATTGACCAGAATAAGGAGCAAGTGACCTATAGAGTGAGGAAATTGGTACTTGTAAGATTTTTGTACCAGGACTGTTAAAGCGTTGATACGCCTTATCAACAGCGTCTTTTAATTGTTGACCCAACTCACTTGCTTCGTCTATGGATTCACCAAACTGCTCTCCAAAATAAATTCCATTAACTATAGCTCTCTGACTGTATGTAAGAGAAATGGGTATCGCTTGCTCCTGATTTATATCAACCCAACCCAGAAATATGCTTTGCGAATTTCCATCCTTAGATGGTTGATAATTCCAAGCACATTTTCCAAATCGATTCCGCAGTTCAGCCCAGAAAGCACGTAAGAAGTTATTTGATTCAAGAAGATCTGAGATGTTATCAATCTTAATCTTCATGAGATAGCAGAGGTAATTGGAAAGAAGTGTTCAATCAGATTTTTATATTCTGACAGGTATTCGTAAATGTGCCAACAGGAGTGATGTTTGCCGCCTAACTTGTTATTAGAGAGAAATTTTCTGCCTATCATGCCAAAACGGGTGGATCGGCAGAAACGTTCCGCCTATCACTCTAAATCGGATGGATCGATCGGAAACTTTCTGTATAGTACACCGACCCAGGTGAATCAGCAGAAACTTTCCGCATATCGCTAGAGCATACGGGGACTTCTTAAGCATCAGCAAGCACATGGATACTGTTGGATGAGCGATCGCCCCTCCCTTCCAAAAAAACGATTAGCTTTGCAAGAGAAGGCAATGCGCCCCAACTCAAAAACTCAGCATTCCAAAAACAAGAAAACTCTTGTAGAATACATCGCAGTGATGAAGTTGTGCCCCGAAGCCTGATCAGCGAAATCAGACTCCGAGGACTTCCATCCCTAGTTAGTTCCATTAACTCAGGAGGCGTTCATGATTGTACACCGTCGGCTTTGCTATGGGATCTTGAAAGGCTGGAATCAAGATCCTGCAACCAGGTTTCACCCCTACAGAATCTCTGAGAGATCAGTGTTTTTGTCCTCTTTGAATTAATCGAGAGGACAAAATACTATGGGAGTTAGGACGATCGTGCCTAGCTCGATTTCGTTCACCGTTGAGTTGCGTTGCTCAACGGAAAGACGTTATCGAGTCAGCATTACTTTGGATTTACAAGAGCGTTACATATTCATGTCGTCTGGTGTTATTCCAAACATTAGCGATTCTATTGAAGACTTTGTTTCACAACTGAGCGAGATTGCGTCCAATCAACTGGCATTGCTCAAATGGGATGGCACGAGTGATTTGACAACTGAATATCAAATCGTCCGAGTGTTGCCGGGATATCAAATTGAGCGTTCTTTAGCGAAGTTCAATATTGTCCTGGGCAATGGTTCACTCATTCAAGTGGAGGAATTGCACGACAAAACCACCATTCAACTGTAGACCTCCTGCATAAATCTGGACAGCCCTCCTCACGAAGTGGGGCAAGCCCTCGCCAGCCCATCTCCTCAAGGAGAATAGAGCCAGAACCTCTTGTTCCCTCTCCTTGGGGAGAGGGCTAGGGTGAGGGCGAAGGATTCGTGCAGGAGGTTTTGTAAAAAGGCTGGGAGTCGCTGATGACCTCTTTTAAGAAATGCGGCTCCCTGATTGCAGTTTGGCAAACGTGAGTGACACCCGCCTGTAATCGTCGTGGATGAACAACCCAATTGAATGCAGTGCATTGCCATTGGTGCAAGACTTTAACTTTAATAGAAGCAGCAAAGCCTTGAGCAATCCTAACTTCCACTTAAACGCAAGTCACGATCGCTCGAACGGAAGTCACAACTGCTTCAGCAAAAGTAACTTCCGCTTGAATAAAAGCAACTTCTGCTTGAATGGAAGTCACGATCGCTTCAGCAAAACTAACTTCGGCTTGAATGGAAGTCACGATCGCTTTAAGGTTAGCAACCGTACTTTATCTCACATCTTGCACCTACCACAATCAGCCGATTTTAGTCGTGTCGTTCATGGCTCAAACCCGCCCCGGACTGGAAGTCCGGGGCGTAACAGAACAAAGTCCACTCAGGGGGACTGGGAGAGAGCTTGAGGCATTCAGTCCGTTTTGACGGACTTCGCACCATTAGCCCCGACTTTAGTCCGGGGCGGGACGCGATCGCAGCAAAAAAACTGGTGCAAGATCTCAGTAATCCTAGACTGTACAATTCCCGGAGTTATTTAATCTACGATCCTTAGCGAAAATCAGGACTCGATCGCTCAGTCCTTAAGCTTTAAAGCCCTCCCCTCAACGGTTGAAGCTGATTTAACTCCTAACAAACGATTGATCGTCGGCACCACATCGATATTGCGAACCTGCTTAAACGTTCTGCGATCGATGTCGGGACCCGCTGCAAAAAAGATTGCACTCATGTTTGGCTTCTGGGGGTCATATCCATGAGCACCATAAAAGTTAGGAACCGAAAACACGGCGCTGACTGCGGTATTGTCACCGACACGGGGCACGACAGGAGTTTGAGTACCATCGAAGTTGTAACCCTCTTTCATCGTTGCAAAAACATCTCCACTGTCTTGACCGATGAATTCATTCGTGCCCAAACCAAACTTTGGGTCATTGAGATCGCCCGATCGGGGGCGAGCATAAATCTTGTCAAAAATTCGCTTGCCCTCGCGCTTTGTGTAGGTTGAATTGGGATCTTCTAATTCCTTTAGCGCCTCGATCACTTGCTGCTGCAACGTTACATATTCGCTTCGACTCACCGTGCCATCGGGTTCGCGTCCTTGCAGATTGATATAGACATTGACCGCAGGACCCGATGTGATCGCTCTAACTTTTGTAGGATCGAATCCTTTGCTCGTCAGAAAAGCATTTAAGTTGACCGCAGTGTGGAAAGGAGAGAAGCCGTGGTCAGACACCACAATCACGTTGCGGCGAGGAATTCCACCGCGAGTTGTTCCGACAGCATCAATTACTTGTTGAACTGCACGATTGGCAACTTTGTAAGCAGTTTGGACATAGGTTTGATAACGGGCAATTTTTGCAGCATCTTGCCCAGAGCCGATCGTGTTTGCGTCAGTCGGATTGGTCGCTTGACGAGAATCAACCGTGAGAAACTGATGTTCTGATCCGTCAGGCTGCTCAATGTAGAGCATTACGAGATCAGCATCAGGATTTTTAGCGATCGCTCTCAGCGCCACACGGGTCTGATAATCGACAAAGGTGCGAACTTGATCTTCATAGATATCTTCTAATTCGATATCTGGGAAGTCAGTCAGACCCGGACTCAGCCGCTCTGTGATCCGAAAATCGGCTTGCGGTGCCCAAAAGCCAACATTTTGATTGATATCGTCTACATCGGCTAACACTGCTGGGTTGCGAGGAATTGAATTCGCAGAGTATCGTACCAAACGAACGGTGGATAAATCGGGTGCTAAATTGCTGACATAGAACGCAGTTCCGGCTTTATTAGAACTGCCTTCTAGATAGAACAAGCTCGACTGTTTGCGCTTGGCTTTGACAAATGCTGAACCTGTCGAGGGCAAACTTCCGCCCGATCGCATCCCGCTTTTCGCATCAAAAAAGACCAGCGTATCGTAATTGATTTGGCGATCGTTACTCGTGTCGATTGCCGCAACCTGCAGGTCATAACTCACGCCGCCAACGGTAAATTGCTCCAGCGCGCTCGTTTTTTGCAGCACTGGACTATAGGATATTCGACCTGCGGCGGTTAGTTGCTCGGTGGTCTGAGTCGGGGCAGCAGTGAAGTCTCCGGCACTGAGGCTAAACCCCTTGGCTGATAGCCCCGCAAATCCGCCGAACGGCACCGTGTAATCGACCGTTCGCACTTTGGCAGATTGGACGATCGGGCTACCCACGGCATTGGAGAGTCTAATGTCTGCGCCATCGGCTCCAGGAAAGGTAGCAGCAACCACTTTTTTTCCGTTTTGTCTGAGCTTAATCCAAATCGGTTCAGCCGTTGGGTTAGCACTTTCGGTCACACCATTGGTGTCTATTGAATAGCCTCCGATCGGAGCCGCAAACCCGCTCACGTTCTGCCTAAACAGACTAGCAACTAGGTGAAAAGTATTGGAAACGACATCATGTCGGGCAGTCGTAGATCCAGAATTAAGGGTGGTGTGACAGGCAGCCGTCAACGATGGATTGCAGGTTATATTGCGCTGTGCAGAAACGCCTCGGCTTTGCAGCAGTCCTAGCCCTGTGCGACGATTGAGAACTCCATTTGCTAAATATTCGTCAATGATGCGAGGCGTTGCGCCATCGAGTGAAATTAACACAACCTGCGATCGTGTAGTAACACTGTGAGCGATCGTGGAGTGAATCATAGTGACCAACAAAAAAGTCACCAACGCAAATGCGAACAAACGTCTAAATAGACTGCGACTAAAAACACTGGCAACGCGATGAAAAACCGTAGAAGGATATCGGAAGACGCGCTGAAGAATTGGAGAGAAACTAAACTCTCTCCATTTGTGAGTGTTCATTGAGGTAGAATCTCTGAATGGTTGAGTCGATGTACAGTCTACCGCCACGATATTAAGCGCAGACTATTGTTCGATTAACGGCACATCTCAAATCGTGACAGACGAGTTTCTATAACCTGTCCTAGATGCACTCTAAAAGCACCTCTATCAATAGGTAGATCCTTCTGCTTGTGAGACATCTCTTAAAGTGGAGCGACTTAATCAAACTGATTCAACCTCTGATAGAGAAGAAGCTGGAACGATCGCATTAGATTTGAAGAACAAGTTTTTGTAACTTTTTCTTACTTCAACTTGATTTTTATTCTTCTATTTCGTTCTTTTTGAACTTTGGAGCGTAAGGCTATGGCTAGCGTTGTTTTAGATTCTAGTAAACTCAGTAGCTGGAAGACAGGAGACCTTAAAAGCGAAGTTTTAGCCCTGACAAAAGACCGAGATACTGACTCGCTCAAAGACAAAGTATTGTTTCATAAGAACGAGTTAACGCCTTACTTTGATGAGCTAAGTCGGCGCAATCCTTACCCTGTCGTTGAAGACCAGATTGCAGTAGTATTGGGCGTGTGGTCGCCTGTCTGGTCAACGATTCCCTTTCACGACAGTCTGCCGGGACGCATCCACGATCAGTCTTATCAAATCTTTGGTAACAGAGGCTATTACGGAAACATTGCCCGCTATGCACCCGGAAACCGGTCGAATCTTTTGCAGAAGTTCTCATCGCTTCTGATCGCTTATGACTTTATGGTGCTGCAAACCTTTGCCGTTCGAGATGGTCAATGGTGTATTCAAAATGTCGGCATTGAGCAGGCATTTAGACGACGGAGTAGTGCACTGACGATCGACAAAGCAGAAAACTGGTTTACAACGGTTGTAGATACACGACTTGATGCTAAAAAAGCGGACTTGCCCCAAGAGTTAAAGCTGCAAAATCTAGATCGAAACACCGTCAAAAAGTTTGAGAAAACTTACCTGGCATCGCCTAAATTTGAGCATCTTTACGTGGACGAAGACTTCCGTTTGGTGAAGACGCAGCGAGAAGAAAAGCAAAGACCGTCTTACACGATCGCGGTTCGTAGACGATGATTTAACTAAGCTGTAAGGACGCTGCACCTAACGTCCTTATCGTTTTTGACTCAGTTCTCGCGCTTGATCGCACTCTCGTGCCATTCTTTCAGCAAGAAATTAGATAACCAAGTTAGACACGCGAAGATTAACACACCTGTTAACGTAATCATGAACAGGGCAGCAAACATTCGAGGAATTTGTAGATTATAGCCTGCCATCAAAATTTGGTACGCTAACCCTGACTGAGAGCCTCCAGTGCCAGCCACAAACTCTGCAACGACTGCCCCGATTAGCGCTAACCCGCCGCTAATTTTCAAGCCACCTAAGAAATAGGGCATTGCACTCGGCAACCGCAGATAAATTAAGGTTTGCCAACGGGAAGCCCGATACAAGTGGAATAGGTTGATCAAATTATGGTCAACGCTGTTTAGACCTAGCGTGGTATTCGAGACGATCGGGAAAAACGCCACAATCCACGCACACACAATTAACGCTAGAAACGTATCATTCTTTAACCACATGATGATCAGCGGCGCGATCGCCACGATCGGAGTCGTCTGCAAAATCACCGCATAAGGAAAGAAGCTGCGTTCAATCCATTTGCTTTGAGTAAACAGAACTGAAATTAACAGCCCTGAGATGGCGGCGGTAATGAATGCAATTAACGTCACTTTCAAGGTGACTAACAGGGACGGAAACAGTTCGCCCCATGAACTGATCAATGTTTGAAAGACTAGGATCGGTCCCGGCAGCAGGTAAGGCGGCATATTTGTCACATGGACAAAAATTTCCCATGCCGCGATCGCCAACACTCCCACCGCTCCCGGAGCTAAGATGTCGGGTGAGAGAACCCGTCTGATTAAAGAAGGTCGAAATTTTGGCGGAGAAATCGTGCGCGATCGAGTTCTGCTCCCAGTCGAGCGACTCACTTTGCCCGATAGATTGCTAAAAAGATTGATAGACGCGGGAGGGTTGATTCGACCCATTCGCAAAAGGTTTTGTAGCTCTACGATCAAGACCGCCAATTGTCGCCAAAACATCATGATTCAGTTCCTTTAGAGAGTGACGATTTGCAGGTCGCGATCGCTTCCTTTGAGAGATGCTTCTGCGAGGTGTTGAGACACATCTCGGCAATAGTGGTTGTAGTCAAGCGATGTCCGAAACTCTTCGTCGCGGGGGTAAGGCGCGGCGATCGCTACATCTGCGACCACGCGACCGGGACGCGCCGCCATGACTACGACTCGCTGAGATAAATAAACCGACTCATAGATGTTGTGAGTCACAAAAATCACTGTCCAGCGCAGTTGACCCCACAGCGATAAGAGGTCGCTATTGAGACGGCTGCGAGTCATCTCATCTAATGCCGCAAAGGGTTCATCCATCAGCAGCACATCCGGCTTAGTCACCAACGCCCGCGCGATCGATACCCGCATTTTCATGCCGCCCGACAGCTCACGCGGATAGCATTTCTCAAACCCTTGCAGACCGACCATCGCGATCGATTCCTCAACGGCTGCCATCGCCTCTCGTTTTGGCATTTTTGCCAGCGTTAACGGCAGTCGCACATTGTCCTGCACCGTTGCCCAGGGCATCAATGCTGCTTCCTGAAACACATAGGCAAGTTTAGGCGTTCGCCCCTGTCCCCACTCCAGTTGCCCCGAACTCATTTGCCCCAGTCCTGCAATGATTCGCAATGCCGTGCTTTTGCCGCAGCCAGACGGACCGACTAGACTAACAAACTGCGATGCACCGATTTCTAGATTCATGTCCTGCAAGGCAACGGTGCCATTTGCATAAACCTTGTTAATGTGGCTGAGCGTAATCGTAGGAGTCATGGCGATCGGGGTTTGTGAATATGGACTGTTAATAAGTGGCGGCTAACCGACTCGCGAGATACTCTCCTGCCAAAATGGGCGGATATTTAGGGACATGATCGGATGAGTCTAAACAGGCAATCTCGACTTCGGGGTCGGGGTCACAAAACAGCGCGATCGAATAGCGCGATCGCTGGCTCTCTACTCCTAATGGAACTGCCACTCGATGAGGCGTTGAGCTTAAGCGATCGTTGGTCCAACGCTGCATGGCATCGCCAACATTGACTACAATCGTATCCTCAATTGGAGGGGCGGCAATCCAGTCTCCCTGACGAGTTTGCACTTCTAATCCCCCGACGCGATCTTGCAGCAATAGCGTAATGCTGCCGTAGTCGGTGTGTTCTCCTGCCCGAAGTTGTCCCGGTTGAGGAATCTGATCGACGGGAGGATAGTGCAGCATTCGCAGGAAATAATGGCGGCTGTGCTTATCGGCAAAGAATGCTTCGGGTTGATGGAGGGCGATCGCAAATGCCCGCAAAATGTCGGGAGCGACTTCTGTGGTACAAAGTCGATAAAACTCCGTCACCACGTCGCGAAACGCCTCTTGATGCGGCAGCCAAACCGATTGGATGCCCATATTAAACACCTCCTTCAAATCCCAGGGATTTTTGGGATTCAGTCGCTCTTTTTGCAGCCCGACATAGCCGCAATTTGTCTCGCTCGATCGAGCCAATTGTTCCTTCACCTCGCTCGGTAGATTAAAGAACTGTTTGGACTGATCGAGCAGATCAACTATGAGCAATCGAGGAATGCCGATGTTCCGCAAATACATAAAGCCGACCTCATGACAGGAGACATAAATCTGCTCGACGACGGCTTGTTTTTCAGTCGCGTTTCCCTCAAGAAAGGGGGCAAAATCAATCACCGGAATTTGGGTAGTCATGGTCAACAAATTTCCCCATTCCTAAGCTTGATAAGCTTGCGGTCCTTTGTTCACAAACTTCAGCGTATATGCCTGCTTATAATCGGTTCCTGCTTTAAACACGCCAGCCGTCACCATTGAGTCGAAAAATGTTTTCCAACGCTCATCGGTCATTGCGCCAATGCCTTTCGCTTCAGCATCTCCGCCATTCACAATCTTATATTTGTCAAACGTCGATCGCGCATAGACAAGTTGGTCATCTGTCATTTCAGGATTGTTTTTCTTAATCAATGCGTCACCCGGAGCCGGATCTTTGAGGTAGCTATACCAGCCCTTAATCGACGCATCGACAAAGCGCTGCACCAGATCAGGATTCTTCTCAACTAGCTCTTTTTTAGCCTCGATCGTCGTGGCATAAGGCGCATAGCCAGAGTCTGCCAGCAAGAAAACAACTGGCTCAATTTTTCCGACCTTTCTAATGATGTTTGGTTCAGACGAAACATAGCCCTGTTGAGCAATATTCTTGTCGGCTAAAAAGGGACCAGGGTTGAAGTTGTAGTTGCGCTTCTGGTCGTCAGTAAAGCCATATTTCGACTTCAAGTAAGGCCAATAAGTGGTGTATGCCTGAGTAGACATCAAAATGGGTTTGCCCTTGAGATCAGCCAAATCTTTGACCCCAACATCCGGGTGAGCAATCAACACCTGCGGGTCTTTTTGGAACATTGCCGCAACGGTGATCTTGGGAATGCTCGACTCAACCGCGACGATCGCGTCGGCTCCATAGCCCATAAAAAAGTCGATCGCGCCGCCCATCAAAAGCTGAGTGCCGTTGACTTGAGGTCCACCCATTTTGAGCGTCACGTCTAGCCCGTGGTCTTTGTAAATGCCTTTGGCAACGGCTTGATAAAAGCCGCCATGCTCGGCTTCTGCAAACCAGTTGGTGCTCATTGTGACTTTATCGAGCTTACCAGCACTCGCAACGGGTGACGCGCCAGGAGAACTCGTGGTTGAAGAACCTCCCCCATTAGAGCAGGCAGCCACAATCCCGCTGCCTAACGCGAGCGAACCGTATTGGATGAATTTGCGGCGACTAACGCCTCGATCGGAAGATTCTTGAAAATAGCTCACGCTGGTTCCTTTTGGCGTATACGGAGTCTAGTATAAAAGCCGAAAACATTGAACTTTGTAGCACAGAATACCTTTTTGAATAGATGAAATGGATATCACTCCTCAATATTGAGGAGTGATAAAAATTAAGACGACGACTCGATCAGACTCATTAGCCTAAAGTGAGCGATCGTCGAAATTTCGATCAACGCTTGCGTGATTTCTGCGGACAACGAATTCTTTAACCGCTGATCGAACGTATATAAAACGCTAGATTTGCTGTGATTTTTAACTGCAATAATAAATGGGAACCCAAACTTATCTTTATAAGCTTGATTGAGAGATTGAAACCGAGCGTATTCTTGAGAACTCAATCGATCCAATCCAACCCCTGACTGCTCTTGCACCGAAGCCTCTGCCATTTTTGCTTTGCTGCCCAAATCAGGGTGAGCGCGAATGAGCCGGAGCTGGTCTGTTTGGCTCATCAGTTTTACGATCGCAGTCATTTTTTGATGCAAATTATCTACATCCGCAAACGGGCGTTGCTCCCACACTTGTTGCGCGATCGTCGGAGTCTCTTCAAACACAGCCCCCAACCGTTCAACAAATTCCGATTGGCTCATCTGATTCAGTTGCGCGATCGAGTAACCCATTGAATCAACTTCCTCGATAAGTGCTGTAAGCCCAAGGCGATGTCAGCAAAGGGACATGATAGTGAGCCGTCAGATCTGAAATGCCAAACTGAATGGGAACTCGATCGAGAAACGGCACTGCCTGATCTCCCTCAAACTGAGCGAAATAGGTGCCCACTGAAAACACGAGTTCATACACGCCAGTCTTGAATTCGGCATCTGCCAACAATGGCGTATCTGTGCGTCCGTCAGCATTCGTGACGATCATTTTCAGCAATCTCTTTTGCGATGCCGAATCGATTGCAAAAAGCTCGATCGTTAAATCAGCCGCCGGACACCCGTGCGCCGTATCTAACACATGAGTGGTGAGTTTACCCATCTGCTCGTCTCATTTAATGTAACGGTCCCGCCAAGATTGTATTAGAAATCGCATTGATGATATCACTGCCATCTTCTCGTTTTAGTTGTTCATACCACTGCTGCGTTTTTTCAGGATCTTTCCCGTGGGTCATGTGCGATCGCTTTCGTGCTCTCAGCACAATATCAGCCGTTCGACCCAACCGTTCTGACTCATATCGCCGTAGCGCATCTTCAACCCCGATCGTCGTTGAACTCAGATATCGCGTTAAGACTTCAGCATCCTCGATCGCTTGACAGCCTCCCTGTCCCAAGTCAGGAGCCGTGCTGTGAGCCGCATCACCCAAAAGCGCCACGCGACCTTTGACAAACCGTTCTAACGGCTCAATATCGTGAATCTCAACCCGATTGGTCTTCAACGGATCGAGTCGCCCAATCAGCGTTTGTACAGGGTCAGCCCAGCCCTTAAAAAAGCTCGTCAACTCGTCTCGATAGCTGTCTGGAGTGCTCACAGACCCTTTTGGAATCGGCACATCAAAAAAGAAATAAAATCGCCCCTCTCCCACAGGCATCATCGAGACGCGCTTGTGTTCACCGACATAGATCGCCCAGCTATCTGCCGGGGCTAAATCCTCACTGATTTGCACAAGTCCATTCCAGTTGACATAGCCGACATAGTGGCGATCGGTCGCGTGCCCTAAAACGTGTTGACGCACGATCGAGTGAGTGCCATCGGCTCCGATCAGAATATCGCCTGTTGCGGTGCGTCCATCTTCAAAGTGGGCAGTAACTCCATCTTGCGTTTGTTCAATCGCAACACACTTGCAGTTGAGATGCACCTTCTCAGCCCCAAACTCGTCTAACAGCATATTCTGTAAATCAGTTCGAGCGACTGGATAAGGGCGCTGCCCCACTTTTTGCACCAGAGGAGCCAGACTCACATCGGTTAATAGCTCTCCGGTGTGGCTATAGTATTGCATCCGATCCATCTGTCCGCCGATTTGGGCGATCGCTTTGCCTAAGCCCAGACGATTTAGCACCTTAACCCCATTTGACCAGAGAGAAATTCCAGCTCCGGCAGGTCGCAGCTCGCTGACTC
>Ga0209512_1004117_pt1 | contig 13002 bp, 14 predicted proteins | sample frozenSSSSmetaG_FD_184142 | JGI IMG/M metagenome (GOLD analysis project Ga0209512, IMG submission 184142) | Glacier valley bacterial and archeal communities from Borup Fiord, Nunavut, Canada, to study Microbial Dark Matter (Phase II) -... | ecosystem: Environmental > Aquatic > Freshwater > Ice >... | reverse complement strand
AGTAAAAATGGGCGAAACCATGTTGCTTGCTACTGTGGTTTCTGCGAAAGAAGCTGCTGAAAACGTAGATTTCATGCCGCTTTCGGTTGACTACCGCGAAAAATTCGCAGCAGCCGGACGGTTTCCCGGTGGATTCATGAAAAGAGAATCACGTCCATCAGATGATGAGATTCTGACTGCACGTTTGGTTGACCGTGTTTTGCGTCCGTTATTTCCGGATAACTTCCACGCAGAAACTGTGGTGATGATTTCATTGATTTCGTCAGGGAAAAATGAAATGCCCGATTGCCTGGCCGGTTTAGCTGCATCAGCAGCACTTGCCGTTTCGGACGTTCCGTTCAATGGCCCGATCTCTGAAGTTCGTGTTGCCCGTATTGGTGGAAAGTTTGTTATTAACCCATCAGCCGAACAACTTGCCAGTGCCGATATTGATATTATGGTTGGTGCATCGTTTGACAATATAATGATGGTTGAAGGTGAAATGGACGAGATTTCGGAAGAAGAAATGCTTGATGCCATTAAATTTGCACACGAAAACATCAAAATTCATTGCAAGATACAGGATGAACTCGCCGCAGAAGTGGGCGTTGTGAAACGTGAGTATTGCCATGAAAAGAATGACGAAGTACTTCGCGAGGCAATCTGGAAAGAAACTTACCAGAAAGCTTACGATACAGCTCGTTCACTGATTACTGATAAACACTTGCGCTATAGTTCTTTTGCTCAGATAAAAGAAGATTTTATTGTCGCATACAGCGAAGGAAAAGAATCGTCAGAAGTGGACAAAGGATTGATTTCAAGGTATTATCACGATGTGGAAAAAGAAGCAATGCGCCGCATGATCCTCGATGATGGCATTCGTCTTGATGGTCGTTCGACAACACAGATCAGGCAGATTTGGGGTGAAATTGGCTACTTGCCAGGATCACACGGATCGGCAATCTTCACACGTGGTGAAACTCAGTCGCTGACCAGTGTTACTTTGGGTACCAAAATGGATGAGAAAATCATCGACAATGTCACCTTTAAAGGACGCGAACGCTTTTTGTTGCATTACAACTTCCCATCGTTTAGTACAGGTGAAGCAAAAGTTCCTCGTGGACTTTCACGTCGCGAAATAGGACATGGAAATTTGGCACATCGTGCATTGAAAAAAATGATCCCTGAAGGATTTCCTTATATCGTTCGTGTCGTTTCTGATATTCTTGAATCGAATGGTTCTTCATCAATGGCAACTGTTTGTGCAGGAACCATGGCGATGCTCGATGCCGGTATTCACATGAAACGACCGGTTTCCGGAATCGCGATGGGTTTGATTACCGATAAAGGTTCTGATAAATTTGCTGTTCTTTCAGATATTCTTGGCGACGAGGATCACCTTGGAGATATGGACTTCAAAGTAACCGGAACTACAAAAGGTATTACTGCTACCCAGATGGATATCAAAGTTGAAGGTTTGTCTTACGAAGTAATGTCAAAAGCATTGCAACAGGCGAAAGAGGGCAGAGCACATATTCTTGGTAAAATATTGGAAGTAATCAGCGAAGCTCGCGAGGATTACAAATCAAATGTTCCAAGAATAGTCACAATGATGATTCCTAAAGATATGATTGGGCCGGTTATTGGTCCTGGTGGAAAAATTATCCAGCAGATTCAGGCTGATACCAAAGCAACCATTGCCATCGAAGAAATCGAAGACCAGGGTCGTATTGAGATCAGTGCACCCGATAAAGATTCGATCGATGCAGCTATTGCACGGATTCGCGCGATCGTTTCGCTTCCCGAAGTTGGAGAAATCTACAAAGGAAAAGTGAAATCAATCGTTCAGTTTGGCGCATTTGTTGAGATCATGCCTGGCAAAGAAGGCCTTCTGCATGTTTCTGAAATCGACTGGAAGCGGATCGAGAACCCTGAAAGTGTATTAAAAGTTGGTGATATTGTCGAGGTTAAATTACTTGAGGTTGATCAACGTTCCGGAAAGCTTAAACTTTCGCGTAAAGCTTTACTTCCAAAACCCGAAGGTTATGCCGAAGGTGGAAGCAGCGATCGTGGTCCACGTTCCGAACGCAACGAGCCCCGGGAGCCAAGAGAACCAAGTCACAGCCACTCTCTTAAGAAACCCAATCAATAAGAAATAGTTTTAAAAATGCCCGGGATGTCCGGGCATTTTTTTGTTACCGCCATTTTGTTGTATATTCGACACTGATAGAAAACCATTTGTATGAGTATTGATTATCTTGTGATTGAGGGTAATATTGGAGCGGGAAAGACAACCCTGGCAACCATGTTAAGTGCTGATTTAAACAGCAAGCTAATTTTGGAGGGATTCTCCGATAATCCGTTTTTACCTAAGTTTTACAGCGATCCGGCTAAATATTCATTTCCACTCGAACTCTCCTTCCTTGCTGAGCGCTATTCGCAATTAAAAAATGATCTCGCGAGCCGTGATCTCTTTCATGAATTGACAATCATGGATTACTATTTCATGAAATCGTTGATTTTTGCACAGAACACACTTGCCCCCGATGAATACAATCTCTACCGGAAGTTTTTTGATATTATCTACGAGCGCCTGCCAAAACCAGATTTATATGTTTATCTGCATATTCCGGAAAGTAAGCTTATCGGGAACATTCGTATGAGAGGCCGAGACTACGAACAGTCGATAGAAATTAGCTATCTGCGCACAATTAAAGAAGGCTACTTCAATTTCTTTTCGCAACAAACCGACTTCCCTGTATTGATCATTGACACATCAAATGTAGATTTTGTTAAGAATTCAGCCCATTATCAGCTGATTAAAGATATAATCTTCGCAAAGAGGTATCCAAACGGTATTAGCCGCGAGATTTTAAACGGTTAAAATAGCTTAAATAGTTTTCCTGTCACACGAAAAGATCGTAGATTTGTGTGTCTAGCAATAAAAACTGACAATTAATTTATCAATAGATACATTGTAATGAGAAGTTTTAAATTCAATTATTTGGTTTTATTCATTTTGGGCATAGCCGTTCTAACGGGTTGCGCCTCCCTAAAAAAAATGAAAAAGAATGCCGCAACAATGAGTTATTCTGTAGTGCCAGATCCTCTGGAAACTCATAATGGCAAGGTTGATGTAGCATTGCAAGGTCGTATTCCGGAGAAATATTTTCTGAAAAAAGCATCTTTTGTTGCAACACCTGTTATTGTTACTCCTGAAGGCGAAAAATTCTACGAACCTTTCTTCCTTCAAGGCGAGAAAGTGAAAGCCAACAACAAGGTGATCAGCTTTAAAGATGGCGGTAGTGTAACTTACAAAGGATCTATTCCATTTGAGTATGCCATGCGCAAATCGGAACTTGTTTTAAAGATTCGTGCAACAAAGGGACGCAAATCGCTTGATTTCGATCCTATTAAACTGGCTAACGGTGTTCTTGCCACTTCTACGCTCCTAGATAACAGCCCGTTCTCTCTTCTTGGTTTTCAGAAAAGCAAAAACACAACAGGTGTTTACGATGCTTCGATTGACAAATTCCAAAGAATTGTACCTGAAAAATATGTTGCAGACCTTATCTATTTGATTAATAGTTCTGAAGTACGTGGACAGGAAATGACGAAAGATGAGATCAAAGAACTAAGTCAATACATTTCTGACGCTTACAAAGCCGACCGCAAAGAATTGAAAGGTGTTGAAGTTTCGGCTTATGCTTCACCAGATGGTGAATTAGACCTCAATACAAAACTTTCTGAGAAACGTGAAGGTACGGCTACTAAGGTAGTTGAAAAGGATTTGAACAAAAATAAAGTAAAGACCGATCTTACTACCAAATATACTCCTGAAGATTGGGATGGTTTTAAGGAATTGATGGAGAAATCAACAATCCAGGATAAGGAATTGATTCTACGTGTACTTTCAATGTATACTGATCCTGAAGTTCGCGAACGTGAGATCAAAAATCTATCATCTGCATTTTCAGCTGTTGCCAACGAAATTTTACCAAAACTTCGTCGTTCAAAAATCACTGCATCAGTTGATTTAGTTGGACGCACAGATGATGAAATCAGTAACCTTGCAATGAATGATCCATCGAAACTGAATCAGGCTGAATTGCTTTATGCTGCTACTTTGACAAATGATCCACAGGTTCAGAAAACTATTTATACCAACTTTACAAAGGTATATAGCGACGACTGGAGAGGTTATAACAACCTTGGTAGTGTTCTTTTTGAACTCGCCGATGTTGATGGTGCCGGTGCTAACTTTGAAAAAGCAGATAAACTCGATCCAAAGAACCCAATTATTCAGAATAACCTTGGATGCGTTGAACTTAAAAAGAACAACCTTGCCAAAGCTGAAGAACTTTTTGGTGGTGCAACCGGAGCTGGTAACGAAGTCAATGATAACCTTGGAATCGTTAAAATTATGCAGGGACAATACGAAACTGCAACAAAACTGTTCAACGACGACACAAAGAGCCCTGCTAATCGCGCTTTGGCACAATTGCTGAACAATGACAACAATGGTGCATTGCGTACATTAGATGCAGCTCCAATCCAATCAGGACGTATTTATTATTTGAAAGCAATTGTTGGTGCACGTACTGCCAAGACAAGTATGATGTATGAAAATCTTGGTAATGCTATCAAGAAAGATGCAGCCTATAAAGATTTGGCCAGAACAGACCTTGAGTTTGCGAAGTTTTTCGAAGATGAAAACTTTAAAATGATTGTGAAATAACTGATCAATCAATCGGATATATAAAAAGGGAGCTTTAATCGGCTCCCTTTTCTTGTTAATGGTATTTTTTATTTTTTGTATATTTGGACAAAATATGATGACATGGAAGCCTTAATAAATAGAATTACAATAAATCCGGAGATTTGTCATGGTAAACCGACAATCCGAAATATGCGCTATCCGGTTGAATTAATTTTGGATTTGCTTTCATCCGGTATGACTAATTCCGAAATTATCGGGGATTATCCTGCATTGGTTGAAGATGATATTAAAGCATGTTTGGCTTTTGCTTCCAGATTGACAAAAGTTAAATTGAATAGTAATAACAAAGGACTCTGATTTTTTGGATTCATTCTATGTCAATTCAATCCCTCCAAAATTGCTTTTAGTATCAACAGGAAATATTAAAAATAAAGCATTGGTAAGTCTTTTTGATTCAAACATTGAAAAGATAGTTGAGTTATTCGATACTTATTCTTTTGTGGAACTTGATAATATTGAGATATTAGGGCATGAATAAGTGAAAAATGATTCGATTGCATGAATTGTTTTCAAATAGAAATATCTTATAACCTATGTCATTAAAAGTCTTATACCTCACATGCATCACCCATACAATTCGGTCTCTCTGCCGGCTCTTTCAATAACTTCATTTTAATAGATAGAAAGTATAGCTTACATCCAATGCATATGCCGAATGCCGTCTCAAGATATAACAGGACCAAACAAATGATACACAATAGGCAAAGCGGTTCAAAATAGGTTGCATCTGTTAAGAGGAAAATCGACAATCCAAATATTGAACCCGATAAAGCCAAACCTAAACTCCAGGCGAACTTCTTTTGAACAGCTCCAATATAAAGAGGCGTCTGTTTCCGGACAAATAGAGAGCCAAGCATCATTGTCGGCGAGTATTTCGGATTAATGAATACGGCAATTGAAAAAGAGAGCAATAGAAATCCGCTTAAATAGGGTATCACAGAATAATTTTTTAATATTAGTCCGTTGATGGATGCGATGAGTCCAATCAGAAACATGATGCCTGAACTCGCCCTTACCTGTCGTTCATTCAGTACTTTGTAATTGATACCATCTACATATTTTCCAAAACTGACGATCGACATATGATTGGTTTTACTATTGTTTATATTTTAAATTTTCTGTCGCAAAAGTAACGCAATATGATTTCATTTCAATTCTGATTTGAATAATAAAAAAATGGTACCGAAAGCATTCAGTATAGACCCATCTTATAATAGAATATTCTGATTAATAAAATATCAAGTCCGCAACTCATCAATTTTCACTAAAAAGATTTGTGATTATGATTATTTATTTTCACTTTTGAAGTTGATTAGCAAATATTAGACCTGCAACAATCATCAAAATCGTATAAAAATCAAACCTAACACTAACAACAATGAATTTTGAAGCAAAAATAATCATTACGAAAAAATGGAGAAGAAGTCTTTACGGAGTTATTTCTTTGACTTTGTTCATGATATCTCTTATTGTACTCTATATTTTAGCTCCGAAGGAAATTTCAGCACGTGATTACTTATCAGAATGGTTTGGAGAGCATCGTAGACAGTTTGTAATACTGAACCTTTTATTCAACTTAAACGGAATTGTTTTTTTGGTTCTTGAGAATCGATTTAATTTTAAAACGATTGGAGAGGTCAAAATGACAGACGAAAAAATTACAATCAACCAGTTTTCTGATTCAATTGTATTCAATATTAACGAGATAGCAGCAATTCGACTATATTATTATGGATATAAATCTTACTGGAAATCATGGGGGAAAGGCAATCAGAATTTTATCACTGTTGTTGATAATCAGGATAAAGAATGTGTATTCGAATTCTTTCTAAGTTCATATGATCATAAAAAGAACATGATTGATCAGTTATTAAGCTTCCAAAAGCATGGAATCAAAATAAAACTTGACTATTTGAATCCTTCTGGAGCATATCCCAATGATATCGATTTTACGGAACTTAAATTGCACGGATAAGTGCAACCATAATAAGTGCAGTCACCATTCGTCAAATCAACCTGAACTATTTTTTTGTTCAATTCTACCCCGTTTCAAGGTTTTCTATATGGTACATTTTCAGAATTTAAGCACTTCATAATTTTATCTTTGCGCTGAAATTTTATTGCTTATTCATGTTTTTTAAAATATTTTCATTTATCTTCAAAAATATTCTTCAAAATATTTTGAAGTGACAAATCAATCCTTTAATTTTAGTCTCAAATTGAACAGAGGTTGCTCTTCCTAAAGATATTCCGTCTGTTCAACGAGTGAAATCGTTCTTTCAAATTGGGGCATTATTCAGTCAAACGACCATGAGATCTATAAAGATGATAAAAATATTCGGTTGAATCGTTTTTGAGTGTCTGACAAAAGTCAAAGATTCCGGCACAGGTGTTTTTATCTCGCGAACAATTGTCAAAGACTTCGGAAGTAACCGTTTTATAGCTCATACAATTGTCAAAGATTCCGGCTGAGGACTTTTTATCTTTCGAACAATTGTCAAAGGTTTCAAAAGCGGAGTTTTTATATCCAGAACAATTGTCAAAGATTCCGGAATGCGGGTTTTCCTGTTTCTGACAAAAGTCAACAGGTCCGGCAATGAATGGTTGGTCTGTTTGCAAAATTAAATGCCTGTTTTTCAGATGAAGAGTTTAAAAAGAGATTTATGTTTTTGCTTAAATATTAATCCTTTAAAATTAAATTCTATGAAAAAGTTAGAGTTTTCGACTTTGTACATCTTCCGTTTATCGGTTGAGAACCTTTTTGGGCTGGTAAAAGCAACCATTGATTTAGCGCTTGCCGTAAGAATGAATTTTTCAGAAGTCACAAATGCAGCTTTAAATCTGCTGATTGGCAGCAATGAAAAGTACCAGCAAGTAGTAAAGAAACCACGTAAGAGTGAATTAACAGACAAGTTATTGCTTGCAGACAAAGACCGCAATGAACGTTTTGCCGAAATCAAACGAACTGTTACTTTACATCTTAAAGGACGCAACGCAGAAAAGAAAACCTTCGCTCAATCGCTCGAATTTTTTTTCAAACCCTATTGGGATGTTGCCAATAAACCTTTGAATACCGAGACGAGTCTCTTCTCCGAAATGTTTGGAAAGTATCATGCCAGCGCTGATTTAAAAAATGCGGCTATCAATAATGGTGTCGATGTTTTGTTGCTCGAGCTTGAAGAAGTTAACCATACCTATGATGTAATGTACAAGCAGCGTATAGGCGAAGGTGCAGAACTACCCGATGAGTCTGCAAGTGCGCAAAAAAGCTCGGTTTGTGACGCGTACACTGAGTTTTGCAATGCCATTGAACAGGCAGCCAATTTCGCCCCGAACGAATCTATTATCACCCTGTTCAAAAGCATGGATGAACTTCGTAAGAAATACCATGCCTTAACCCCAAACGGAAAGGATAAAGATGATGATGAGCCGGGAAAATAGGGAGATCAGGAATAAGACTATCGACTGAAGTATAATGTAAGAAGTGGTCTCTGCAATCAGTGGAGATCACTTCTTTCTGGTCATGCTTAGAAAATATAAAATCATTTCCGGGAGTAGATTTTCAATATATCAACCTTTGTTATTTAGGGTACGCAGCATTTGCTGTTCAATCAAACTAATTGATTCTGAAGGATTATCTCAACCAATTAAAGACTTGAAAAATTGGGCTGCAATATTCATTTTTCCATATCTTTGAAAAAAAAAGTCAAATGCATACTTTAAGATTGAAAGTTAACGACAAGATTTACGATAAGCTTTTATGGCTTCTTAGTAAATTTAATAAGGATGAAATTGAAATCATTACCGATACCTCTGATTTTAAAAAGGATCAAAAGTATCTTACCCATGAATTCAATGAAATATTAGATGGGAATGGCAATTTTATTGAGATGGATGAAGTTGAACAACGGCTTGAGAATGTCATAAAAAAGCATGAGAATAGTATTTAAAGATACTTTTGTAATTCGGTTAGAAAATCAAATTGAATACATTTCACTCGATAGTACTAAACGAGCCAGAAAATTCAAATCTGATTTATTGAACAGAATCAAAAAAATCCCTTCAAATCCTTATCAGTATAGAAAATCCATTTACTTTAATGATGAATCTGTCAGAGATTTAATATTTAAAGGTTATGTAATTGTATTTCATGTAATAGAGAAGCAAATTGAAGTATTTGGCTTTGTGAAATACCAAAAAGATCCAACTGACAAAGAATAAGATACCACAAGGATTTTTTACCTGAAACAAAGATGAAACATACGGAATGGAAAATCACTTATAATAATCATTTCACTTCTCAATCGTAATCCTTGCATCCACCGCAACGATTTTATTTCCGATACCCATCAATGGATTGATGTCCATTTCTTTAATTTCAGTTGCAAACCGGAGCATCGAAGATAAACGTACAATGATTTCAGCAAATTTCTCGCGACTTACACCCGGATGACCCCTGAATCCTTTAATGATGGGATAGGCCCTCAGATTTCGGATCATCGATAAAGCCTCATCGAACGAAAGCGGGGCAAGACCAGATGTAACATCTTTGAATACCTCCACAAAAATTCCCCCAATCCCGCAAAGAATAACATGTCCGAATTTGGGTTCATATTTGGCGCCTAAAAACAGTTCGGTTCCTTGTGCCTGTTCGGCAATCAGCACGGCTGTAGTTTCGTGAATCGTCATCATACGATTAAATTCCAACCTAACAGATTCTTCTGATCGAATATTAAGCGAAACGCCGCCCACATCTGTTTTGTGGATGGGGCCCACCACCTTCATGACTAAAGGAAATCCAATTTCGCGGGCTGCTTCAATGGCTTCCTCTGCGGTCACAACAACTCTTTCTTTTACATAGGGGATCGATGCCGCACTCAGCAATGCGTGAATTTTATCGGGCGGCAGTTGTCCTGTTTCGCAACTTTCGATGATGCGCCTGATTTTTGGAACATCAACTCCTTCGAGCATGATACTTTCATCGGATGGGGCAGGAGTTCTGTAAACACGTGTTAATGCACGGCCCAGCAACACTTCATCGGGAAAATTCACATTTCCGTGCGATAAAAAGTAAGCCAGGTCTTTTTTTACATTCATTACAGAAGGTAAAATCGGGTAGATTGGCTTTTTACACGTTTTCATCTTTTGATCGAGCACTTCATAAACATCTTTTACCGAAGTGAGTCCGGGACTTCCGAAGATAACCGCCATTCCATCGATTTCCTTGAAATCATTTTCACAGGCATCGATGATTTCGCCCAATTGTTCTGCAGTCCCGGTCGCCAAAAAATCGACAGGATTTTCGACCGATGAACCTGCAAATAGTTTTTTACGAAGTTGTTCTTTTGCCGGAGAGTCGGGAAGATGCGGAATAGTTAATCCGCCGGCTTCAAGCGCATCGGTCAGCATTACTGCGGGTCCGCCTGCATGGGTAATGATGGCCATGTTTTTCCCTTCGAGCTTTTTGTTCATGAAAATCCCGGCAACGGTGGTCAATTCTTCCCTCCCATAACACCTTACAATTCCCGCTTTGCGGAAAAGTGCTTCAACTGCCGAATCCGAATTTGCCAAAGCCCCTGTATGCGACGAAGCTGCACGGCTTCCTGCCTGCGAACTTCCTGCTTTGATGGCTGCCAATCTGAAGCCTTTGTTGACAAGTGACCTTGCATGATAAAGGAATTTATCGGGATTGGCAATCGACTCAATATATAATAGTTTGATGCGCGAAAAAGATTCCTCTTCGGCATTTTGGTTCCAATATTCCAATACTTCTTCGACGCCAATCTGGGCAGAATTCCCCACAGAGATTACACGCGAGAAGTGCAATCCTTTCGGGATCGCCGATTCCATAATAAATACGGCCGTTGCACCTGATCCGGATACAAAATCGCAACCACACGATTCGAGTTTAGGGATTGGGGTAGTAAAAACACCCGCATAATTTGGGGTGAGCATTCCAATGCAATTGGGTCCGATCAAACATCCACCAGTTTGGTTCACACTTGCAACCATCTGTTTTTCGAGGATTTCCCCTTCAGCGCCCATTTCGCTAAATCCACCTGAAATCACGATAAAAGCGCGCACATTCTTTTGTGTAGCGAGCTTCTCAACCATTTCGGGACAACTTTTGGCGGGGATTGCGAGGATTGCCAAATCGATCTGAGGCAGATCGTCAAAATTGTTAAAGGTTCTAACCCCTTGTATATTTGGATCGTTTGGATTAAAAGCGAATAGCTGTCCCTTATATTCGTGTTCGATGAGGTTTTTAAGAATTTTACCTCCTGGTTTGGTGATATTATTGGATGCTCCAATGACTCCAATACTTTCGGGAGCCAGCAATTGTCTGTTTAACATGATCTTCTATCAGATTCGTTTTTTCCGAAATCAAACGTACTCGAAAATTGGACAATTACAAATGAATTGAATCAGTGTAAGAAAAAAAAGATGTTCATGAATTAAAAAGTATTTTAATGATTATCGAATGGTATTATTTCGAAGTTTGAATCTGCGGCACATTCAGATGAATTGTTTCAATTGGCCTTTGCAGATGTGCCTCCTACTGTTGTGCCATTGTTTACCCCGGGTTGTGTCGTTCCTCCTTACCCGGGGTTATTAATATTTTACCCTTTCAGGGTATGGTTTTCAATCTTCGGGGTTATGGTATTTCAATACCTGAATTATTTTAATAAAAAGATAGGTGAGTGATCCGTAAATCTCCTGTTCACATTTTCTCATTGTCGAATTTACAAATTGTCTCATTGCCTTAATGCCAAATTATATTTTCTAATTTTGGGCAATGGAAAATGGAGAACAGAAGATATTTGTCTGGTGCAACTTTTCGGAGGGGATGAATGATGCAATTATACATGGAATGATGATTGCGATAACGCTTCGTAAAGAGCTTTGTCTTTTTCACCTTTTAGATAAGGGCGTTCATGAAACGATTGAAATAGCAGAAGCCCGTCTGAGAGGAGTTGCTGCAAAGATTTCGCCATTAATGTCAACGGTTTCAGTTAAATATTTTGTGAAAGATCAGCCGATCAGGATTAGTCTCGATCAGTTGGCGCAGTTGTATGAATGCCTGGTGCTTGTGGCACATAAAGGTTCTGTTTCGCAACTTTTACCTGTCTTGGAATATGCTGCATTCCCTTTTTTATTTGTTTCGGCTAAAACAAATATTGAACCGATCTATAAGCGAATTGTTGTGCCGGTTGGTTATATGAAAAAAAGCAAAGATCTTGCATTATGGGCGAGTTATTTGGGCCGGCATAACGGTGCAATGATTGATATTTTTATTGCAGAAGAAGGGTGGCAGGCCGATCAGCAAGTTGTTAAAAATAATATCTTCTCAATAAAAAGACTTTACGGTAAATTCAGGTTCCCATTTCAGGTTATAGAGAGTCACACTCCAACCTGGAAATTGCAGAAAGCTGCGCTTCAACATGCGCTTGGGCTGGAATCGGCGATGCTGATTGTGTCTGCAAGTTTTAAGCCAACCATCATTGATTCAATGCTTGGACTGACTGAAAGAAAAGTAATTAGTAAGTCGGAAGACCTTTCGGTGATGTGTGTGAATTCGCAGCAGGATTTTTATACCTTTTGTGGTTAAACAGTAATCGTATTTATTAAACTGCATGTATACATGTAGTTTAATATAAGCTGATTCGAAGCCTTTTTTCTAAATTTATATTCAATATAAATAGCGGCTAATTGCCATGATTGTTAAAAAAAATCCATGAAAGGGAATAGCGAATTGTTTAAATTGATACATTTGCCGCTTCAAATTCAAGGTAAAAAAGGTCAGTTAATTTCACGGTCAACTGAGTTAGATAAAAATTTTAAATATGGAAAGTAGCGCACTTTTAGTATTTTTTCTGGCGGCAATAACCCTTGTGGGTTTAGCCATGCTTTTCTCCAGTTATGTCCCCCCAACTTCAAAAAATTCAGCAAAATTTGAGCCATACGAATGTGGTATTGAAACAATTGGCGATGCCTGGCTTCAATACACCGTAGGTTATTATCTGTTTGCAATTTTGTTTCTTATTTTCGATGTGGAAACTATTTTCCTTTTTCCATGGGCAATCGCAATGAGAACTGCGGGGATTGCCGGATTTATTGAAATTCTGATCTTCTTTGCGATTTTAGGATTAGGTCTGTTGTATGGTTGGAAAAAACATGCTTTGAGATGGGAATAAAAAATAAAAAAGAATTCGAGAAGAACGATTACCCCATTATCGCTGAAT
>Ga0209512_1004116_pt1 | contig 13005 bp, 9 predicted proteins | sample frozenSSSSmetaG_FD_184142 | JGI IMG/M metagenome (GOLD analysis project Ga0209512, IMG submission 184142) | Glacier valley bacterial and archeal communities from Borup Fiord, Nunavut, Canada, to study Microbial Dark Matter (Phase II) -... | ecosystem: Environmental > Aquatic > Freshwater > Ice >... | reverse complement strand
TGAATCGATTCACGTTTGGAGCTCGCCCCAGTGATATAGATGAACTTGTCAGCATCGGATTGGAGAAATGGTTTACTCTTCAGTTGGCTGCCAGCCAAAAGGATGATGAACTGAATAAAAGGCTCAGTTCTTATGATGCAATCAATCTTAGCAATGCAGAAGTCGTTAAACTTTTTCCTAAGAATGCTCAGATCTTACGATTGGCAATAAAAGATGGCTTGATTAACAAGGATTCGGTTAATCTTTCTGACATGAAGAAGTACCGTGCAACTTTAGCTTCATACATGCTTGAGAAGGGTTACAGGCCACAGGCAGTACTATTCAGGCAACTTGCTAATCAAAAAATTTTAAGAGCAGTATACAGTAATAATCAGCTTCAGGAAGTTTTAACGGATTTCTGGTTCAACCATTTTAATGTATCGATCACCAAAAACAGCTGTGCTGAATATATTCCGGCTTATGAACGGGATGTGATCCGGCCTAACGTTAATGGGAGGTTTGAAGATCTGCTGCTTGCTACTGCTAAATCTCCGGCTATGCTCTTCTTCCTGGATAACTTTAGCAGCTCAGGTACTAATGAGAATACTACAATGCCTATAAATGATAATGTCCGGACTCAGATTCTGGCAAATGCTAGAATGCAAATGGCCGACACCAATTCTATTAAGGCTCAGGCTTTGAAAAAAGTTCAGCAGAACAGGAAAAATCAGGGTCTGAATGAAAATTATGCTCGTGAATTGATGGAACTGCACACGATGGGAGTGGATGGAGGTTATACACAATCAGATGTGACTCAGGCCGCAAGGGTACTTACCGGCTGGACGGTTTACCCGATGGATAATGCTTATGGCAATCCTTTACGAAATATGATTGAAAAAGCAGGAGTGGAGAACCTGAAGAAAAGAGGATTTAAAATAGAAGGAGATTTTCTTTTTGCCGCAAACAGGCATGATAATGCAGAAAAAGTAATTTTAGGTAAAAAATTTCCTTCAAATGGGGGATATGAAGAGGGACTTGGACTTTTTAAAATGCTTGCTAATCATCCTTCAACCGCCAAATTCATCTCCCGAAAGCTAGCGGTTCGTTTTGTAAATGATAATCCATCTGAAACTTTGATTCAAAATATGGCAGAAACATTTAAGCAAAAGGATGGTAATATTTCGGCAGTCCTGATGCGTATGGTTTCTTCTCCTGAATTTTGGTCCGCTAATGCAATACGTGAAAAGACAAAATCCCCTTTTGAACTGGCTGTCAGTGCTGTCAGAGGATTGAATGCTGATGTTAGTCAACCCTTCCAGTTAAACAACTGGATCAGCCGAATGGGTCAGAAAATGTATTTTTATCAGGCTCCGACAGGTTTTCCTGATACGGGTCAATACTGGATCAATACTGGTTCTTTACTGAACAGGATGAATTTTGGTCTTGCCCTTGCCTCACAAAGAATTCCGGGAGTCAGGCTGAACCTGCTTGCTTTGAACAAGAACAGAGAACCCGAGAGTTCTGAATCCGCCTTACATCAGTTTAGTGAGCTAATACTTCCTGAAAGGGACATTGAAAAAACCATAGCTCGTTTGATTCCTTTGTTAAATGACCCTGAACTTATCCGGAAAGTTGAAACAGCTGCATCTCTTAATGAGGTGCAACAGCCAAAGCCAACGATGGTAAATGAAGATGCTCAGTTGCTTAGTGACGGAACAGAAGCAAAAGGTAATACAAAGAGTTCTGAGAATAGGCCAAACAGTCAGGGAAATGTGGGTAGTATGATGCTTGCACAAGTAGTAGGGGTAATTTTGGGATCCCCGGAGTTTCAAAGGAAGTAGTGATATAAAATTTGTAAAAAATGATATCTAGAAAAGCATTTTTAAAAGCGGGTGGTCTTACGCTGTTTGGTATTGGGATTGGCGGAATACCGGCTTTTATGGCTCAGGCAGCCAGCCTTGTTCAGGAACCCGCACTTTTCAAGCGAAAGAAAATTCTGGTAAGCATATTTCAGCGTGGAGCTATGGATGGCTTGATGGCTGTTTGCCCATTTAATGATCAATTCTTAAAAGCCGCTAGACCTGGCCTATTTATGCAGGCATCCAAAAATGGTAATAATCCCTCATTAATCGATCTTGATGGACGATTCGGTTTACATCCGGCTATGCAGGCATTTGAATCTGTTTTTCGCGAAAAGCGTCTCGCAATTGTTCATGGAATGGGATCCCCAAATAATACTCGTTCACATTTTGATGCCCAGGATTATATGGAATCGGGAACACCTTTTAATAAAGGTACATCCAGTGGCTGGTTGAACAGAGCTGTTGGCCTTTTAGGACATGAAGCAACGCCCTTTCAGGCTGTAAGTCTGACATCATCTATGCCCCGATCTTTATATGGAGAAATGCCTGCCTTAGCGATAAGTAATCTTCAGGATTTCTCAATCCAGCTTCGGGCTAATCCTTTGGGCGCCAATCGTATTTCAAAAAGCTTTGAAGAATTATATGACCAAACTGCTTCCGGATTGTTGAAATCAACAGGTAAAGACAGCTTTGATGCAGTTAAAATGCTTCAGAATACAGATGTGAGAAATTATAAACCGGCTGCTGATGTGGTATATCCAAATAGCCCTCTTGGCAATTCACTAAAACAGATCGCTCAGCTGATTAAAATGGATGTGGGTTTGGAAGTAGCATTTGCTGAGTCAGGGGGTTGGGATACACATTTTAATCAGGGTGCAGCAAATGGGATATTTTCCAGGAATGTAACTGACCTGAGTCAAAGTATTATCGCATTCTGGAAGGATATGGAACTATATCAGGATGATCTTACACTAATGACAATGACCGAGTTTGGCAGAACAGTTAAGCAAAATGGTACAGGGGGAACCGATCACGGCCGTGCGTCCTGTAATTTTATATTAGGCAATGATGTGAACGGAGGCATAGTTCATGGCAAAGTAGATACTCTTGCCCCCGAGAATTTGGAGGATGGACGGGATCTGACCGTTACTACTGATTTTAGAAGCATTTTCTCAGAAGTTGCAGAACGCCATCTCAAGATCACAGAGCAAAAGCAATTATTTCCCGGATTTGAGGGGGGAGGAACTGGAGTAATGAAAAGGTCATAATTACCCGATTCCCTATCTTATTTTTTGGAAATATATAGCAAAATGAATACACAATTTCCATTATAATGAGCAATATGGAGAATTGGAGTGTCGGCAGATTGTTCTGAATTTAATACAGATTAATTAATTTAAAATTAATTATATAATTTTAGAATTAATTAAATATATTTTTAATTAAAATTTTGAATAATTTGTTTGAATAATTAATCCATTAGAAGGATTTTGGTATATTTTTATTAGCTCGTATAGCTGTATATTTTACTAGGCATTCCATTTGCTTTAATAAGTTCGATGGAGATCTTTATAAAAAACATGGTTTGCACCCGTTGCAAAATGCTAGTAAAACTCGAGCTTGAGAAACTTGGAATTTATTGTCTTGAAATAGAGCTGGGCAGGGTTAAAACAATAAACACTCCAAGCCTTGAACAACTTAATGATTTCAGACTTGCATTAGAAAATTCCGGACTAGAATTAATCGATAACAAAAAGATAATTCTTGTAGAAAAAATTAAGCATAACATTATTGAATTGGTTTATAATTTTGACGCACCTCTTAAAACTAATTTTTCAGATTACATAAGTAATAAACTGGATTTTGATTACACCTATCTTGCAAATATATTTTCCGAAACCACCGGTTCCACCATTGAACAATTTATTATTCGAATCAGAATCGACCGTGTAAAAGAAATGATTCTGTACAATGAGTTAACCCTAACTCAAATTTCCTGGAAACTGCACTTCAGCAGTGTGGCGCATCTGTCGTCACAATTCAAAAAAGTAACCGGAATGACCCCCTCTCAATACAAAAATATTACTGTAAGCAGTCATATGCTGCGACAGAATGTGTGAATTATGAAAGTTATTTAAGGAATTCTATAACATCTTAATTTGTTTATTACCATAATTTTGAGTAATCCTGAGGTTTGTTCTTTTCAAACTTCGGGATATAATAAATCTATAAAAAACATAAAATGAAGAAAAAAATTACTGTTTTTAATAATAGCCCGCAATTGCGTCAATGCAAAGGCTATTTTGCAATGAGTAAATCCATAACTTTTGTGGCCTTGCTCTTTGTTGCCTTTCTTGCAGGATGTAAGAAAGATGATTTTACAGGGGAGGTTGTCGGAGTTTGTCCGACGGTTACTACCGATCCGATGGATAAAGCTGTTGATGTTCCGTTAAATAAGGTAATAACAGCAACATTTAATACCGTAATGAAGGCCTCCACCATTAACAATTCAACATTTGTTATTAGGCAGGGAGCAACCCAGATTTCAGGTAAAATTGCACCAACAACAGATGCTGCTGTATTCACATTTGATCCGGATGCAGATCTTTTGCCATTTACAACCTATACCGGAACGATAAGCAAACTGGTTACAGATACTTTACGTACTGCAATGGTTGCTGATTATGTTTGGTCATTTACCACGATACCGGTAGTTAGAATTTCATCAGAACCTTCTGCGGCTGGAACGACTACTGGAGCCGGGGCATTTGCTCAAGGTTCTGCGGTTACTGTAACGGCAACTCCAATTAGCGGTTTTACTTTTACAAACTGGACAGTTAATGGAACTCAGGTTTCTGCGAGTGCAAGCTATCAGTTTACTATGAATGGCAACATTGATTTAGTAGCTAACTTTGCGCCTGTTCCAATAGGCAGATTTGCAGTTAATCTATCATCAAGTCCACCAGCAGGTGGGACAACTACGGGAGCGGGCTCATTTGATGTTGGTACTTCTGTAACAGTATCAGCAAGACCTAATGCAGGTTATACCTTTGTTGACTGGACAGAAAACGGTACCAGAGTTTCTACCAGCTCGAACATTCAGTTCACGTTAAATGCTAACAGAACCTTCGTTGCCAATTTCAGGGCAATTCCGGCATCACAATTTGCAGTTCTATTAACTTCAAGCCCTGCTGCAGGCGGAACAACAGATGGTGAAGGAGCTTATCCTGCCGGTACATCCGTTACCATAACTTCTGTAGCAAATACAGGTTATACCTTTACAAATTGGACGGATCTGGCTAGTGGAGCAGTTGTTTCTACAAGTCCGAACTATACATTCGCTTTGACTGCAAACAGAACTCTGGTAGCTAATTTCTTATTGAATACCTACACCCTTACTGTTAATGCAGTAAATGGTACAGTTTCAAAAGCACCTAATCAGACGACTTACAATCATGGAAGTAATGTAGTACTTACAGCAACTCCTGCTGCTGGCTACGTATTCACTTCCTGGAGCGGAGATGCAACTGGAACGACGAATCCACTTACGGTTAACATGACCAGTAATAAGACAATCACGGCTAATTTCACAGCAATCCCTGTTAATCAGTTCACACTTACAGTTAATGCTGTGAATGGTTCGGTTTCAAAAGTTGCTGATCAGCCAACTTATGCCAGCGGAAGTACTGTGGTACTTACTGCTACCCCAGCCGCAGGTTATAACTTCACTTCCTGGAGCGGAGATGCTACAGGTTCAGTAAATCCTATAACGGTGACAATGAATGCTAATAAAACTATCACGGCAAACTTTAGCCCAATAGCAGCCCCATTGTTTTCTTCTATTTTCGGAGCCTTTGGGGGAAGTGCTGGTATAACCAACCAGGGTATAAATACTGTTATTAATAATGGAAGTATCGGCACTACTGGTGTCTCAACTTTAATTACCGGATTCCATGATGGTAGTACAGGTGATGTTTATACAGAAACACCTCTAAATAAGGGCCTTGTAACAGGAAGAATTCATACAGCCCCTCCTCCACCGGGATCCGCTGCCTCCTCCATAATTGCAGCTCAGGCATTGCTTGCTATGAATGCTTTCTATGTAAGTATTTCGCCGGCTGGCAGACCAGGTGGTATTATCCTTAGCAATGACGAGCTTGGTGGCAGAACATTGGCACCGGGTACGTATAAATCTGCAAGTGGAACTTATATGATAACAAACGGAAATCTTACTCTGGATGCCCAGGGAAATGCTGATGCCGTATGGGTATTCCAGGTTCCTACAGCATTGACTGTGGGTATTGCAGGACCAACAGGAGCACGAAGTATTATACTGACAAACGGAGCACTCGCCAGAAATGTCTACTGGTATGTAGGAAGTGCGGCAACAATTAACGGAGCTGGTGGTGGCACAATGGTAGGAACTATTATTTCTTCAGCAGGTGTTACATTCTCTACTGCAGGAAATACTGTGCAGACAGTTTTGAATGGTCGGGCGCTCTCTCTTGTAGCTTCAGTCACCATGGTTAACACAACGATAAATGTGCCTTAATAGATGCTCAATATTGGTTAAAATTAAGTTAAAATCCTCCGCACTAAGGCGGAGGATTTATCAAATTCATTAAATATCAAACTTATTAAAGAGAAATCTCATGTTAACAATAAATAAAATAATGAAGCGATGGGTCATCTTAGTTTTGATGATCACTTTTGCTCAAAGTAAGGCAGAGGCACAGACCTCGCAGCCCACCTGGTGGTTTGGACTATCGGGAGCGGCCAATTTCAATTTTTATAGCGGAACAACCCAAAGATTGAACAATTCATTATTTGTTCCGACAGCATTTCACAAGGGTGAAGGTATTAAGCCATTTGGATCATTACTGATGGAATATCGCCCCGGACCATATTGGGGCGGAATGCTGAATATAGGCTATGATGGCCGTGGTGGACAGTTTAATGATGTAATCGCACCGTGTAACTGCCCGGCTACACTTGAAACCAATCTGAGTTATATAACAGTTGAACCCAGTATACGTCTTGGTTCGCCGATTTCAAATCTTTACTTTTTTGCAGGTCCGCGCGTAGCATTCAATTTGGGTAAAGACTTTCAATATACCCAGGAAAAGCAGCCGAATACGGATGGAGAATTAAGTGCAATGCGTAACACACTTTTGTCTGGTCAGGTTGGTGTAGGTTATGAATTCCAGCTTTCTCCCGCAAGCAATGAAAATAAAGTAGTATTATCTCCTTTTGTTTCTTATCACCCATATTTCGGACAGGATACCCGTACAATAGAAAGCTGGTCGGTTTCTACACTTAGAACTGGTGTTGCATTAAAGTTTGGAAAAGGTAAAGCCACTGCAGCTATACCTGAAGCACCTCAAGTTGTAGTTCCTGTACGCGATGTTACTTTTTCGGTTCGTGCTCCTAAATATGTTCCTTTGAAGCGCCAGGTGAGCGAAACTCTTCCTTTGCGTAACTATGTATTTTTTGATGAAGGATCGACCCAAATACCGAATCGTTATGTTATGCTGAGTAAAGATCAGGCAAATTCATTCAGAGAGGCACAATTACAAAGTGTTCAAACAGAAAGTATGAGCGGCCGTTCTGCAAGGCAGATGAATGTTTATCATAACATTTTAAATATCACCGGTGATCGTATGCGTTCAAATCCGGGCAGCAGTATTTCATTAAGCGGAGCTTCATTAAAAGGTCCGAAAGAAGGAAAAGAATTCGCAGAAGCCATCAAATACTATTTAGTTGATAAATTTGGTATTGATGCTAACCGGATTTCTACAGATGGTCGTACTAAGCCATTAATTCCATCAGAACAACCTGGTGGCAGTAAAGAGCTTACTCTTCTTCGTGAGGGAGATCGTCGTGTTGATATAGTAAGTTCTTCACCGGAATTGATGCTTGAAGTTGGTGGTGGGATGATGAAGCCAGTTACCATAGAGGATATTCAGGTAGATCCAATGGATAGCCATGTAGTATTCCAGGTAGGAGGAGCTAAAGAAATTCTGAAATCCTGGTCTATGGATATTTCAAATGATCAGGGTAATACGCAACATCTTGGTCCTTTTACCAGAGATGTGGTAAGTGTACCGGGTAAGAATATACTTGGTGATCGTGCAGAAGGAAATTATAAAGTGGTGATGACCGGAGAGACCAAGAATGGTCTGTCAGTCAGAAAAGAAAGTACGGTCCGTTTGGAACGTCAAACCGAAACCCTGGAAAAAGCATATCGCTTTAGTATTTTATTCGATTTCGATAAATCAAAAACCATTGATTCTTATGAAAAATTCATTGTCGAAACAGTAGTTCCATTGATTTCAGATGGTTCAAGAGTAATTATTCATGGACATACTGACATTATCGGATCTGATGAATATAACAATACCTTATCTGAAAGCAGGGCCATGCAAACTCAAAAGATCATTGAGCGGGCTTTGAATGCTGCGGGTAAGAGAAATGTACGTTATGAAACCATTGGTTATGGAGAAGATATTAATCAATCACCATTTGATAATAACACTCCAGAAGAGCGTTTCTATAACAGAACAGTAATTATCGACATTGTTCCTAATTAACAGGACAATTTTTTTAGGTTGTTTAAAGGACGGGAGAAATCCCGTCTTTTTTTTGTTCAAAAATAAATTAAAATCGATCCTTTCCTGAAATATGGTTTTCAATTGAGGGTAATTAAAAAAATATAATTGCTTGATATAGAGTATATTCTTGATTTTGCTTGTTCAATATCGAATTTAAGGTCATTTATCTATATCTTGAGGGATTGGGTACTAAACTGAGAATATTGATTTAAACATGAAAGAGGTCGAAATTTTTTTTGATTTTAAACAGCAAACAGAGCAAATTGCATCGGTACAGCATCTGATTCCTGCAGTGGTAATCATTCATGATCTTCAGGGAACGGTGATTTGGATGTCTAAAATGGGATTAGAACGATTGGATATTACCATGGAAGAAATTCTTAACTGCTCTGCAGAAGACTATCATTCCCGGTATTTTAATGAATCAGATGCTAAAGATTACGTTCCTAAAATATTAGGCTTACTTGAACGAAACAACGATGATGAGATCATTACCTATTTTCAGCAGGTAAGATACCGAGAACAACTCGAATGGACCTGGCATATGAGCAGTACAAGGATTTTCTATCGTAATGAGCAAAACAGACCGTTATATACCATTACAATGTCATTTCCAATTGACGCCATGCATCACATGGTCAATAAGGCAGGCAAACTTCTTGATGAGAATAATTTTCTCAGGCAGAATTATAACCGTTTTTCCAAATTAAGTAAAAGAGAGCGGGAAGTATTAAAGCATATGGCTTTAGGGAAATCCTCATCCGAAACTGCGTTTGAGCTTTTTATTTCCTTAGGAACGGTTGATACCCATCGTAAGAATATCAAAAAGAAGCTGGAAACAAAATCTTTCTTTGAATTAAGTCAGTACGCGCGTTCTTTTGACCTGATTTGACCTGATTGCTTTTTCCAAACCAAAAAGCTTTGTAAATTATTTAGTTTCAGGTTGAGTTAATTAAAGCCAATTAATGGTTTATTTCGTAAATAATATCGCACAGATCCATATTAAATAAATTATAAAAAGATGGAAAATCATTATTACAACGCTGATGATCTGGGTAAATTCGGTAATATCGCTGAATACCAGAAAGAAATGGCCGATAAATTCTTTTCTTATTATGGGGAGGTTTTTAAGGATAGTCATTTAACTGCAAAAGAAAAATCGCTTATCGCATTAGCAGTTGCCCATGCTGTACAATGCCCATATTGCATTGATGCATATAGTAGTGATGCCTTTGAAAAGGGTTATAGTGAGGCACAGATGATGGAAGCGGTCCATGTGGCCTCTGCGATAAAAGGTGGTGCGGTTCTTGTTCATGGTGTACAGATGATGAATAAGGTCAAAGAAATTGGAATGTAGTTTGTTATGATTAAGTCATTAAAAGTTTTACATCATCCTTTATCGGATTCTGAAAATCAGCTTAAGGTACTTGAGAATTCCTTAGGGGATCTTCATCCGAACTTTAATGAGAAACTTGCACTAAGTGGAATGTATCCTTTGCCAGCGTATGACATTGATATTATTCAGTTAAACCTTGGGAAAATGTGCAATCAAATCTGTAAGCATTGTCATGTAGATGCAGGGCCTGACCGAAGGGAGGTGATGAGCCGCAGCACGATGCAATTATGCCTTGATGTACTTAAAAACTCTGATATCCAAAATGTTGATCTTACCGGAGGGGCTCCAGAACTTAATCCTGATTTTCGCTGGTTTGTAGAGCAGATAAAGCAATTGGGCAAACATATCATTGTGAGATGTAATCTAACCATTATTCTTGCTAATAAACGCTTCCATGATCTGCCTGAATTCTTCAAGCAGTATCAGGTTGAAGTGGTTTCATCTCTTCCAGGTTTTACCCGTGATCGTACCGACAGACAGCGTGGTGATGGTGTATTTGAAGACTCCATCACGGCCCTTCAAATGCTTAATATGGTAGGTTATGGACAGGAGGGAAGTGGATTGGTGCTGAACTTGGTTTACAATCCGGCCGGAGCTTTTCTTCCCCCATCACAGCTCGCACTTGAAAAAGAATACAAAATGGAACTCGCATCAAGATACGGTATCGTTTTTAATCAGCTTTTCGCGATTACAAATATGCCAATCAGCCGATATCTCGATTATTTGTTGAGTTCCGGAAATTACCAACGGTATATGGATAAGCTGATAACAGCATTTAATCCTGCCTCTCTACAAAATCTAATGTGCCGCAATACACTTTCCGTAGGTTGGGATGGATATTTGTATGACTGTGATTTCAATCAAATGCTTGATCTAAAGGTGAACGTCCCAAAAACCCAGCATATCTCAGATTTTGATTCAGAAATCCTAAAAAATAGAAATATTGTCGTGAAACAGCATTGTTATGGTTGCACTGCTGGTGAGGGTTCAAGCTGCGGAGGAAGCATTGTCATTTAACATGACCTTGCTCAACACAACCGCTCTAGTGATTTTTGTCAGAAACCCAATTTCAGGGCAGGTAAAAACCCGTCTGGCTAAGGATATTGGCGATGAACGGGCTCTTGAGATTTATATTCAATTACTTCAGCATACTCTTGAAATTACGAGAAGCCTTAGTTTTAGAAAGTTCATTTACTATGCCGACGAGGTCAGTGATTATGATCTCTGGAGTGTTCCAGGCTATACTAAAAGAAAACAAAATGGAAATGACCTGGGAGAGCGAATGCACAATTCTTTCAAAGAACTTTTTGATCAGGGTTTTACCAGGATTATCATAATCGGGAGTGATTGTTTACAATTACAAACAGAAAATCTGGAGGAAGCCGTGGGTTTGCTTGAGACAAATACAGCAGTTTTAGGTCCTGCGAGTGATGGTGGTTATTATTTGCTGGGTTTGACTAAGTTTTATCCGGAGCTGTTTATCGATAAGCCCTGGAGTACGGATAAAGTTTGTTCCAAAACAATTGTTGATTTCAATAATCAGGGTATTTCATATGCCTTACTTGAAGAGCTTAGTGATATTGATAATGTCGCAGACCTTGAGGAAAATGGAATTTCTATTTAGAGACCAGGTGGGTATGCATCAGAAGATCAATTTATTTGAGGGGAGTTCATTATGAAATCTTGCTAGGGCTAAGCATAAATTGATTAATTTCTATTTTTTTGAAAGCAAGGTCTGTGCCTCTTCGGTACTGCCAGCCCTGTGTTCTGCCCTAGTTTTTTGCATCAAATTTAATAGATATCATAAATTCAGTATCGCAAAAAAGCGAGAGCTGACACCCGGGTTTAAACAAAATGCAAATGGTCCTTTTGCCAGGCTTCCCGTTCCAATGAAAAACAGCTTCAGGTAAAATAAACCTTGCCGGAGGAGGTATCTTTCGGCTAATCGTTATTTGAAATAAAACGCGATTTCTTGCCGAAAATACTCCGGAGGAAAGGGCTGAACTAGCCTATAACAAACAGGTATTGTTTTCCAAAACCAAATAATTAAGTACAAGAGCCTTTTCGAATTATTAACTTATTATTTTACCCTTCTATATATCGAATTCAGGTTATTTAGATAATTTAGCTGAATGCCCAAAAAGAAATCAATACCTGTAGAAAAAGATAGTTTTCATCCCCGAAACATGCACAGGCATCGATATAATTTCCCTGAATTGATCATAGCCTGTCCTGAACTGGCAGAATATGTTTCGCCCAATCAATTTCAGGATCTTTCTATTGATTTTACAGATCCAAATGCGGTTAAGGCATTGAATAAAGCCCTATTAAAGCAGTTTTATAATATTGGCTTATGGGATATTCCGGAAGGTTTCCTCTGTCCGCCCATACCCGGAAGAGCAGATTATATTCATTATGCAGCAGATTTATTGATTGGAGCGGATGGAAAGCTTCCCAAAGGCAAACACATTAAAGTCCTTGATATTGGAGTTGGGGCGAATTGTATTTACCCTCTGATCGGCCATTATGAATACGGATGGACTTTTGTGGGCTCTGAGACCGACCAACTTGCCAGTCGTTCTGCAACAAATATTATTGAAGCTAACGGATTGTCAAAATTCATAAGCGTCCGCAGGCAGCGTAATGTGGATCAAATATTTACAGATATCATTAACCCGGGAGAGCAATTCAGTTTGAGTATCTGTAATCCTCCTTTTCATTCTTCAATGAAGGAAGCCGCCGAGGGGACCGCCAGAAAGTGGAAAAATCTTGGTAAGGATAAAAAGGAGGGAATCGACCTGAATTTTGGCGGTAAAAATGCTGAATTATGGTGTGAGGGAGGGGAGGAGGGTTTTCTTCTGAGGATGATTGAAGAGAGTGCCCGTTTTGCCAAATCGGTTCATTGGTTTACATCTCTCGTTTCTAAAAAAGAAACGCTGGCAGCCTGTTATAAAGCACTTGAACGTTTGGAAGTAAAAGAAGTCAGAACAATTGATATGAAACTGGGACAGAAGGCAAGCAGAATGCTTGCATGGACTTTTATGGAGGTTTGAAAAGGAGACAGGCTTCTATTTTATGACAAAGCTTCTATCTATTATTGGCTTTTTTAATTTAAATGAATATTTTTTAAAGAATAAGTAATTTGACAGCCTTGTAA
>Ga0209512_1004115_pt1 | contig 13009 bp, 7 predicted proteins | sample frozenSSSSmetaG_FD_184142 | JGI IMG/M metagenome (GOLD analysis project Ga0209512, IMG submission 184142) | Glacier valley bacterial and archeal communities from Borup Fiord, Nunavut, Canada, to study Microbial Dark Matter (Phase II) -... | ecosystem: Environmental > Aquatic > Freshwater > Ice >... | reverse complement strand
CCGCCGTACAGCTTGCTCAGCACGGTCGTGATCGCCGCCGTCAGCGTGGTCTTGCCGTGGTCGACGTGACCAATCGTGCCAACGTTGACGTGCGGCTTGGTGCGTTCGAATTTGCCTTTTGCCATTTAAATTCTCCTGATAAAGAGCAGTGCCAGTGGTTGGTTTTAGGTTTCCGGTGGGGCCTGAATCCGCCTGCCACTGACAGCTGACGGGACCCCACCGAAGACCGGCTTGTGTATCTTGTTTACGCGCGTGACTTACTTGCCGCGTGACGTGATGATCGCGTCGGCCACGTTCTTCGGAGCTTCGCTGTAGTGCTTGAACTCCATCGTGTACGTGGCGCGGCCCTGCGACATGGAACGTAGCGTGGTCGAGTAGCCGAACATTTCCGACAGCGGCACTTCGGCCTTGATGACCTTGCCGCCACCGGGCATGTCGTCCATGCCTTGCACCATGCCGCGGCGTGACGACAGGTCGCCCATCACGCTGCCGGCGTAGTCTTCCGGCGTCTCGACTTCAACGGCCATCATCGGCTCGAGAATCACCGGAGAAGCCTTGCGGCAGCCGTCCTTGAAACCGAGCGACGCGGCCATCTTGAAGGCATTCTCATTCGAGTCGACCTCGTGGTACGAACCGAAGGTCAGGGTGACCTTCACATCGACCACCGGGTAGCCCGCCAGCACGCCGGCCGGCAGCGACTCTTCGACGCCCTTGCGCACTGCAGGAATGAATTCCTTGGGCACCACGCCACCCTTGGTCGCGTCGACAAACTCGAAGCCCTTGCCCGGCTCTTGCGGCTCCAGTTTGAGAACGACGTGGCCGTACTGGCCCTTGCCGCCCGACTGGCGCACGAACTTGCCTTCGATATCGGCCACGGGCTTGCGAATCGTCTCGCGGTAGGCCACCTGCGGCTTGCCTACGTTGGCCTCCACACCGAACTCGCGCTTCATGCGGTCGACGATGATTTCCAGGTGCAACTCACCCATGCCCGAGATGATGGTCTGGCCCGACTCTTCATCGGTCTTGACGCGGAACGAAGGGTCTTCCTGAGCCAGGCGGCCCAGGGCAATGCCCATCTTTTCCTGGTCGGGTTTGGTCTTCGGCTCGACAGCCTGCGAGATCACGGGTTCAGGGAACACCATCTTCTCGAGCGTGATGATCGCCGTCGGGTCGCACAGCGTCTCGCCGGTCGTCACTTCGCGCAGGCCCACGCAGGCCGCGATGTCGCCGGCCAGGATTTCCTTGATCTCTTCGCGCTGGTTCGCATGCATCTGCAAGATTCGGCCGATGCGCTCTTTCTTGCCGCGGATCGGGTTGTAGACCGAGTCGCCCGACTTCAGCACGCCGGAATAGACGCGCACGAACGTCAACTGGCCGACATACGGGTCGGTCATCAGCTTGAACGCCAGCGCAGCGAATTTTTCGCTGTCATCGGCGCGGCGAACCACCGGCTTGTCGTCATCATCGGTGCCCGGGACCGGCGGCACGTCGAGAGGAGACGGCATGAAGTCGATCACAGCGTCGAGCATGCGCTGCACACCCTTGTTCTTGAAAGCACTGCCGCAAAGCATGGGCTGGATCTCAGCTGCGATGGTTCGCGTGCGAATGGCAAGCTTGATCTCGTCCTCGGTCAGGTCGCCCGTCTCGAGGTACTTGTTCATCATCTCCTCGTTCGATTCAGCCGCCGCTTCAAGCAGGTTTTCGCGCCACTTCTTGGCCTCTTCCAACAGTTCGGCCGGAATCTCGCGGTAGTCGAACTTCATGCCCTGCGAGGCATCGTCCCAGAAGATCGCCTTCATCTTGATGAGGTCGATCACGCCGGCGAAGTTTTCTTCCGCGCCAATGGGGATCACGATGGGCACCGGGTTCGCCATCAGGCGAATCTTCATCTGCTCGTAGACCTTGTAGAAGTTAGCGCCGGTACGGTCCATCTTGTTGACGAACGCAAGGCGCGGCACCTTGTACTTGTTGGCCTGGCGCCAGACGGTTTCCGACTGCGGCTGAACGCCGCCCACGGCGCAGTACACCATGCATGCGCCGTCGAGGACGCGCATCGAACGCTCGACTTCAATCGTGAAGTCGACGTGCCCGGGGGTGTCGATGATGTTGATGCGGTGCTCGGCCTGAGCGAGGTCCATGCCCTTCCAGAAGCACGTGGTTGCGGCAGACGTGATCGTGATGCCGCGCTCTTGCTCCTGCTCCATCCAGTCCATGGTGGCCGCGCCATCGTGCACTTCACCGATCTTGTGGTTCACACCCGTGTAGAACAGGATGCGCTCGGTGGTCGTGGTCTTGCCGGCGTCGATGTGAGCCGAGATGCCGATGTTGCGATAGCGCTCGATGGGGGTCTTGCGGGCCATGATGGCACTCCAAAAGTGCGTTACTAAAACGCGAGCCGCTCGCGGGTTCGTGTAAACCCGATGAGCGGCCGGGATGGGGAAACGAGCTTAGAAGCGGAAGTGCGAAAACGCCTTGTTGGCCTCGGCCATCCGGTGCACTTCGTCGCGTTTCTTCATCGCGCCGCCGCGGCCTTCAACGGCCTCGAGCAGTTCGTTGGCGAGGCGCTGGGCCATCGACTTCTCACCGCGCTTGCGGGCCGACTCCTTCAGCCAGCGCATCGCAAGCGCCACACGGCGCACGGGGCGAACTTCCACGGGAACCTGGTAGTTCGCACCGCCGACGCGGCGTGACTTCACTTCGACCATCGGCTTGATGTTGTTCAAGGCGGTGATGAAGATCTCAAGCGGTTCTTTGCCCGACTTCTTTTCGACCTGCTCGAGCGCGCCGTAAATGATGCGCTCCGCAATGGCCTTCTTGCCCGATTCCATGATGACGTTCATGAACTTGGACAGATCGACCGAACCGAACTTCGGATCGGGGAGGATGTCCCGTTTGGGGACTTCGCGACGACGAGGCATTTCTCTTCCTTTTGCTTCAGTTGGCGTGGCACTTTCGCGCCCGCCGCAGACAACCGATATGAGGCCATCCAACTTACTCGGCAAGCCGGGATGACTTGACGAAACCTTGTTCGGTCTTCAGGCCGAATTTGCTGTTTGCCGGAGGCCGTGCCCGTTAAACGGGCCGTTGGCCCTTAAGCCTTCTTCGGACGTTTCGCGCCGTACTTAGACCGTGACTGCTTGCGGTCTTTCACGCCTTGCAAGTCGAGCGAGCCGCGCACGATGTGGTACCGCACACCCGGCAGGTCTTTGACGCGGCCGCCTCGCACGAGCACAACGCTGTGTTCCTGCAGGTTGTGACCCTCGCCACCGATGTACGAGATGATCTCGAACCCGTTGGTCAAACGAACTTTCGCCACTTTGCGCAGCGCCGAGTTCGGCTTCTTGGGCGTCGTGGTGTACACGCGAGTGCAGACTCCCCGGCGCTGGGGGCCGCCCTGCAGGGCAGGCGACTTGGACTTCGTGATCTCGGTCTGGCGACCGTGACGCACGAGTTGGTTGATGGTAGGCATTGGTAACTTGTTCCCGTTTGAAGTCACTGGCATCCAACAGCGCGAAGCCGGCACTCGCAACCGGGAAACAACCCTGACCTTCATGCTGATGCAGCGGGCATCAAGACATCACAACGGTGGGCCGCCCGTCAAAGAGCGCAGCAAAATCTGCTGAAAAGCCCTCGATTATATTCGCCGACCAGAAACCCTGCAAGGTCAACCGTTTGAATTCACCCATCACGCCGTTCGATCCGCCATTGCGCATCGTTCTGGATACCAACGTCGTGCTGGACGCGTTGCTCTTTCGAGACGCCGACAGCGGGCGACTGAATGATCTTCTGGATGCCGGTCGGCTGCATTGGGTCGCCAGCGAAGCCATGCGCACTGAATTGGCACATGTCTTGGCGCGGCCCGCGTTCAACGCCTGGCGGGCTCGCGAAGCAACGGTCTGGACACGATGGGCCCAGACGTGTTGCCCCATGGAGACCCGCCCGTTGAGCGGCGCTGCATTGCGCCTGCGCTGCACCGACCGCGACGACCAGATGTTCATCGACCTGGCTCTGGCGTGTGGCGCACGCTGGTTGCTCAGTCGAGACCGCGCGGTCCTGAAACTCGGGAAGCGCGCACGCCTGCTGGGCCTGGACATCTTGACCCCTGCCGTCTGGGCCGAGCAGCTGGATGAGCAGCGCCAGGCGTAAAAAAGGGCGGCCCTCAGGCCGCCCCTTGCACGATGCAAAGCGTCTTGTCTACTCGCCGCCAGCAGCAGCAGCAGCTGCCGCCGCCGCCTCGCTCGCCGCGTCGATCTGTGCGAGTTGCACGGCCGCCAACTCTTCGGCTTCCTGCATGACGATGGCCTTGCGCTCAGCGTCGTCCATCGCTTCCTTGGCCTTGCGGGCATCGTGGAAAGCCATGCCGGTACCGGCAGGGATGAGCCGGCCGACGATGACGTTTTCCTTCAAGCCACGCAACTCGTCGCGCTTGCCCATGATGGCAGCCTCGGTGAGCACGCGCGTGGTCTCCTGGAACGACGCCGCCGAGATGAAGCTGTCGGTCGACAGCGACGCCTTCGTGATGCCCAGAAGCACATCGCTGTGCGTGGCGGGCAGCTTGCCTTCGGCCATGGCCTTGTCGTTCTTGCCCAGCAGTTCGGAGCGCTCGACCTGTTCGCCCAGGATGTAGCTCGTATCGCCCGGGTTGACGATCTGCACGCGGCGCAGCATCTGGCGAACGATCACCTCGATGTGCTTGTCGTTGATCTTCACGCCCTGCAAGCGATACACGTCCTGCACCTCGTCGACGATGTAACGCGCCAGCTCCTCGATACCCAGCAGGCGCAGGATGTCCTGCGGGTCGGCCGGCCCGTCGACGATCGACTCGCCCTTGTTGACCACCTGGCCCTCGTGGACCACGATGTTCTTTTCCTTGGGCACCAGCTCTTCGTAGACGCCACCTTCCGGGTCGGTGATCTGCAGGCGGACCTTGCCTTTCGTCTCCTTGCCGAACGATACGGTACCGGTCATTTCTGCCAGCGTGCCCTTGTCTTTCGGTGTGCGGGCTTCGAACAGCTCGGCCACACGCGGCAGGCCGCCCGTGATGTCGCGCGTCTTCTGGCCTTCGACCGGGATGCGCGCCAGCACTTCGCCCGGCATCAGATCTTGCCCATCGCGGATCTGCACCAGCGAGCCGACCTGGAACGCGATGGTCACCGAGTGGTCAGTGCCGGGAATCTTCACCTCGTTGCCGCCAGCGTCGAGCAACTTGACCTGTGGGCGCACGACCTTGGTTGCGCCACGGCGCTTCGGGTCGATCACGACAAGCGTGGACAAGCCCGTCACTTCGTCGAGTTGCTTCGCAACCGTCAGACCCTCTTCGACGTTCTCGAACTTCGCCTTGCCGGCGAACTCGGTGATTACCGGGCGGGTCAGCGGGTCCCAGTTGGCCAGAACCGTACCGGCCTTGACTTGCTGGTCGATCCTGATGCTCAAGAGCGCGCCGTACGGCACCTTGTGGCGCTCGCGCTCGCGGCCGTGCTGGTCGGACACAATGATCTCGCCAGAGCGCGAAATCACCACCAGCTCGCCCTTGCCGTTGGTCACGTAGCGCATCGTCGCATTGAAGCCGACGCGGCCGTCGCTCTTCGCATCGACACTCGAGGCCACCGCCGCACGCGACGCCGCACCACCGATGTGGAAGGTGCGCATCGTCAGCTGTGTGCCCGGCTCGCCGATCGACTGCGCAGCGATCACGCCGATCGCCTCGCCCACGTTGATCAGGCCACCACGGCCGAGGTCGCGGCCATAGCACTTCGCGCAGATGCCGAAGCGCGTGGCGCACGTCAGCGCGGTGCGAACCTTCACTTCGTCCACGCCCGCCGCTTCGAGCTCGTCGAGCACGTCTTCGTCGAGCATCTGACCGGCACCGAGCAGTTGCTCTTGCGTTTCGGGGTGCAGCACCTCGATGGCGGTCACGCGGCCGAGGATGCGGTCGCGCAGTGAATCGATCACTTCGCCGCCTTCGACCAGCGCACGCTGGTTCATCCCGTTCTGCGTGCCGCAGTCTTCTTCGATCACGACCAGGTCTTGCGTCACGTCGACCAGGCGGCGCGTCAGGTAGCCCGAGTTAGCAGTCTTCAGGGCCGTGTCGGCGAGGCCCTTGCGGGCGCCGTGGGTCGAAATGAAGTATTGGAGAACGTTCAGGCCTTCACGGAAGTTCGCCGTGATCGGCGTCTCGATGATCGAGCCATCCGGCTTGGCCATCAGGCCGCGCATGCCAGCGAGCTGGCGAATCTGCGCGGCGGAACCGCGCGCACCCGAGTCGGCCATCATGTAGATGGAGTTGAACGACTCCTGGTCCACGGTCTTGCCGTGGCGGTCAACGGTCTTCTGCTTCGACAGCTGGCTCATCATGACCTTGCCGACTTCGTCGCCGGTCTTGCCCCAGATGTCGACCACCTTGTTGTAGCGCTCGCCGGACGTGACCAAGCCCGAAACGTACTGCTGCTCGATCTCTTTCACTTCCTTCTCGGCACGCTCGATCAGGCCCGGCTTTTCCTTCGGCACCAACATGTCGTCGATGCAGATCGAAATGCCAGCGCGCGTTGCGAGCCGGAAGCCGCTTTGCAGCAGCTTGTCGGCGAACACGACCGTTTCCTTCAAACCGCACTTGCGAAACGAGGTGTTGATCAGACGCGAGATTTCCTTCTTCTTCAGCGCCTTGTTGATGTTCGAGAACGGCAGGCCCTTGGGCAGGATCTCGCTCAACAGGGAACGGCCGACGGTCGTGTCCACGAGCTTGGTCTCGGGCACGAACTCGCCCGTTTCCTTGTTCTTGGTGAACTCCGTCAGGCGCACGCTGATCTTCGTGGTGATCTCGACCACGTCGTTGTCGAGCGCGCGCTGCACTTCACCGACGTCGGAGAAGATGATGCCTTCGCCCTTGGCGTTGATGCGGTCACGCGTGGCGTAGTACAGGCCCAGCACCACGTCTTGCGACGGCACGATGCTCGGCTCGCCGTTGGCCGGGAACAGGATGTTGTTCGAGGCCAGCATCAGCGTGCGGGCTTCCATCTGCGCTTCGATCGACAGCGGAATGTGTACCGCCATCTGGTCGCCGTCGAAGTCGGCGTTGAAGGCCGCGCAGACCAGCGGGTGCAGCTGGATCGCCTTGCCTTCGATCAACACCGGCTCAAACGCCTGAATGCCCAGACGGTGCAGCGTCGGCGCGCGGTTCAAGAGAACCGGGTGCTCCTTGATGACTTCTTCGAGGATGTCCCAGACCACCGGCGTGCCGGATTCGACTTCCTTCTTCGCCGCCTTGATGGTCGTGGCGATGCCCATCGCTTCGAGACGCGAGAAGATGAACGGCTTGAACAGCTCGAGCGCCATCAGCTTCGGCAGGCCGCACTGGTGCAGCTTCAGCGTCGGGCCGACCACGATGACCGAACGGCCCGAGTAGTCGACCCGCTTGCCCAGCAGGTTCTGGCGGAAACGACCCGACTTGCCCTTGATCATGTCGGCCAGCGACTTCAGCGCGCGCTTGTTCGCACCTGTCATCGCCTTGCCGCGGCGGCCGTTGTCCAAGAGCGAATCGACTGCCTCTTGCAGCATGCGCTTCTCGTTGCGCACGATGATCTCGGGTGCCTTCAACTCCAGCAGCCGCGCGAGGCGGTTGTTGCGGTTGATGACGCGGCGATACAGGTCGTTCAGGTCGCTGGTCGCGAAGCGGCCGCCGTCCAGCGGCACGAGCGGGCGCAGGTCCGGCGGCAGTACCGGCAGCACTTCCATCACCATCCACTGCGGCTTGATGCCCGACTTCTTGAAGGCTTCCATCACCTTCAGGCGCTTGCTGTTCTTCTTGACCTTCAGCTCACTGCCGGTCATGTCGCCGCGCAGGCGCTCGATCTCGACGTCGAGATCGATCTCGGAGAGCAGCTTGTGCACACCTTCCGCGCCCATGAGCGCCACGAACTCGTCGCCGAACTCGGTGCGCTTCGCGTCATAGTCGTCTTCCGACATGATCGCGAACTTCTTCAGCGGGGTCATGCCCGGGTCGACGACCACATACGCCTCGAAGTACAGCACGCGCTCGATGTCGCGCAGGGTCATGTCGAGCACGAGGCCCAGGCGCGACGGCAGCGACTTCAGGAACCAGATGTGCGCGCACGGTGCCGCCAGGTCGATGTGACCCATGCGATCGCGGCGAACCTTGGTCTGCGTGACTTCGACGCCGCACTTCTCGCAGATCACGCCGCGGTGCTTCAGGCGCTTGTACTTGCCGCACAGACACTCGTAGTCTTTGATCGGCCCGAAGATCTTGGCGCAGAACAAGCCGTCGCGTTCCGGCTTGAACGTACGGTAGTTGATGGTCTCCGGCTTTTTGACTTCGCCGAACGACCAGGACCGAATTTTCTCGGGCGAAGCCAGGCCAATCTTGATGGCGTCGAAATGCTCATCAGGCGTGAACTGGCGGAACAGATCAAGTAAACCCTTCATGTTCTGTTTCCCTTCTTAGTTGCGTTCGAGTTCCATGTCGATGCCCAAGGAGCGAATCTCCTTGACCAGGACATTGAACGATTCCGGCATGCCGGCTTCGATGGCGTGCTCGCCCTTGACGATAGACTCGTACACCTTGGTGCGGCCGTTCACGTCGTCGGACTTCACGGTGAGCATTTCCTGCAACACGTAAGACGCGCCGTAGGCTTCGAGTGCCCACACTTCCATTTCACCGAAGCGCTGGCCACCGAACTGGGCCTTGCCGCCGAGCGGCTGCTGCGTGACCAGGCTGTACGGGCCGGTCGAGCGCGCGTGCATCTTGTCGTCCACGAGGTGGTGCAACTTCAGCACGTGCATGTAGCCGACCGTCACGGGGCGCTCGAAAGCGTCGCCGGTGCGGCCGTCATGCAACGTGGCTTGCGTGCGCGTCGCGGTCAGGCCCTTGGCCTTGGCAATGTCGTCCGGGTAGGCCAGCTTCAACATGCCGCGAATTTCTTCTTCCGCCGCACCGTCGAACACCGGCGTCGCGAATGGCACACCGTTGGTCAGGTTGCCGGCCATCTCGATGATCTCGGCATCACTGAGGTTGTCGAGCTTCTCAGTCTTGCCGCCCGACTTGTTGTAAAGCTCGTCGAGGAACTTGCGGATCTCCGCGACCTTGACCTGCTCGGTCAACATCGTCTGGATACGCTGGCCGATGCCCTTGCCGGCCCAACCCAAGTGCACTTCGAGCACCTGGCCGACGTTCATGCGCGAGGGCACGCCCAGCGGGTTGAGCACGATGTCGCAGGGCGTGCCGTCGGCCATGTAGGGCATGTCTTCGACAGGAACGACCTTCGACACGACACCCTTGTTGCCGTGGCGGCCGGCCATCTTGTCGCCCGGTTGCAGGCGGCGCTTGACGGCCAGGTAGACCTTGACCATCTTGAGCACGCCGGCGGGCAGTTCGTCCCCCTGCGTCAGCTTCTTGCGTTTCTCTTCGAATGCAAGGTCGAAGCTGTGGCGCGTCTGCTCAAGCGAGTTCTTGATGCTTTCCAGCTGGCTCGCCGCAGCGTCGTCCGCAGGGCGGATGTCGAACCAATGGTACTTCTCGACGCTGGCGAGGTAGGCCTTGTCGATGACCGTTCCCTTGGCGATCTTCTGCGGGCCGCCGTTGGCGGCCTTGCCGTCGAGCAACTTCTCGATCCGAGCGAAGGCGTCGCCCTCGACGATGCGCAACTGGTCGTTCAGGTCGAGGCGGTAGCGCTTCAGCTCATCGTCGATGATCTGCTGGGCGCGCTTGTCGCGCGGGATGCCTTCACGGGTGAAGACTTGCACGTCGATCACGGTGCCATTGGTGCCTTGGTCGACCCGCAGCGACGTGTCTTTCACGTCCGAAGCCTTCTCGCCGAAGATCGCTCGCAGCAGCTTCTCTTCTGGCGTCAGCGTGGTCTCGCCCTTCGGCGTGACCTTGCCCACGAGCGTGTCGCCCGGGTTCACTTCCGCTCCCACGTACACGATGCCCGACTCGTCGAGGCGAGCCAGTTGCTGCTCGGACAGGTTCGGGATGTCGCGCGTGATTTCTTCCGAGCCCAACTTCGTGTCGCGCGCCATCACGACCAACTCTTCGATGTGGATCGAGGTGTAGCGGTCGTCGGCAATGACGCGCTCGCTGATAAGGATCGAGTCTTCGAAGTTGTAGCCGTTCCAGGGCATGAAGCCGACCAGCATGTTCTGGCCCAGGGCCAGCTCGCCGATGTCCGTCGATGCGCCGTCGGCGATCAAGTCTTCGGCTTCCACCTTGTCACCGCGCTTGACGATCGGGCGCTGGTGGATGTTGGTGTTCTGGTTGCTGCGCTGGTATTTAATGAGGTTGTAGATGTCCACGCCCACTTCACCGGCGACCGTTTCCTTGTCGTTCACGCGGATCACGATGCGGTTCGTGTCGACATAGTCAACCACGCCGCCCCGCTTCGCTTCAACGACCGTGCCCGAGTCTTTCGCGGCCACGCGTTCCACGCCGGTACCGACCAGCGCCTTCTCGGGGCGCAGCGTCGGCACGGCCTGGCGCTGCATGTTCGCGCCCATCAGCGCGCGGTTCGCGTCGTCGTGCTCCAGGAAAGGCACAAGCGAAGCCGCGACCGAGACGATCTGCGTCGGCGCCACGTCCATGTACTGGATGCGCTCGGCCGAAGTCAGCACCGATTCGCCGTTGTCACGCGCGCTGACCAACTCGTCAACCAGTCGGCCTTCGGCGTCGAGCGTGGCGCTCGCCTGCGCGATCACATACTTGCCTTCTTCGATGGCCGAAAGGTAGTCGATGACCATCGTCACCTTGCCGTCTGCAACGCGGCGGTACGGCGTTTCGAGGAAACCGTACTCGTTCAGCTGCGCGTACAACGCGAGCGAGTTGATGAGGCCGATGTTCGGGCCTTCGGGTGTCTCGATCGGGCACACACGACCGTAGTGCGTCGGGTGCACATCGCGCACCTCGAAGCCGGCCCGTTCACGCGTCAAACCGCCCGGCCCGAGGGCCGAGACACGCCGCTTGTGCGTGATCTCGCTCAAGGGGTTGGTCTGGTCCATGAACTGGCTCAGCTGCGAAGCCCCAAAGAACTCTTTCAGCGCCGCCGAAATCGGCTTGCTGTTGATGAGGTCGTGCGGCATCAGCGCTTCGGTCTCGGCTTGGCCGAGACGCTCCTTCACGGCCTTCTCGATGCGCGCCAGACCCGAGCGGTACTGGTTTTCGGCCAGTTCGCCGACGCAACGCACGCGGCGGTTGCCGAGGTGGTCGATGTCGTCGACTTCGCCGCGGCCGTTGCGCAGCTCGACGAGGATCTTCACCACGTCGAGGATGTCTTCGTTCGACAGCGTCATCGCGCCTTCCGGCACATCGCGGCCGACGCGGGCGTTGAACTTCATTCGGCCCACGCGCGACAGGTCGTACGTGTCGGCGCTGTAGAACAGGCGGTGGAACAGCGCTTCGACCGCGTCTTCGGTCGGCGGCTCGCCGGGGCGCATCATGCGGTAAATGGCCACCCGTGCCGCGAGCTGGTCGGCGGTTTCATCGGCCGCCAGCGTCTGCGATATATACGCGCCTTCGTCGAGCTCGTTCGTGTACAGGCAAGGAATTTCCTTGATGCCGGCCACGCGCAGCTTCTTCAGCAGCGCTTCGGTCAACTCATCGTTCGCCTTGGCCAGGATCTCGCCCGTGTCGGCGTCGACCACGTTGCGCGCCAGCATGCGGGCGAGAAGATAGTCTTCCGGCACGCTGATGAACTTCGTCTCCGAGGTCTCGATGGTGCGCACGTGGCGCGCCGTGATGCGCTTGTCTTTCTCGACCACGACCACACCGTTCTTGTCGGTGATGTCGAAGCGGGCGATCTCACCGCGCAGGCGGTCGGCCACGAACTCCATCTGCGCGCCCGAGTCCATCAAGCGGAAGTTGTCGAACACGAAGAAGTTCGCGAGGATCGACTCCGGGTTCAGGCCGATGGCCTTCAGCAGGATCGTCACCGGCATCTTGCGCCGGCGGTCGACGCGGAAGTACAGGATGTCCTTCGGGTCGAACTCGAAGTCGAGCCACGAGCCGCGGTACGGAATGATGCGGGCGCTGAACAGAAGCTTGCCGCTCGAATGGGTCTTGCCCTTGTCGTGCTCGAAGAACACGCCCGGCGACCGGTGCAGCTGCGAGACGATCACGCGCTCGGTGCCGTTCACGATGAACGAGCCGTAGTCGGTCATCAGGGGCACTTCACCCATGTAGACCTCTTGCTCCTTGATCTCCTTCACCGTCTTCGCCTGGGGCGACTCGCGGTCATAGATGATCATCTGGAGCTTGGCGCGCACGGCGGCCGCATACGTCAACCCGCGCACCTGGCACTCGCGCGTGTCGAACGCGGGCTTGGCCATGTTGAACTCGATGAACTTCATCTCCACGAACCCGTTGTGCGACACGATCGGGAAGGCGGACAGGAAGGCCGCTTGCAGCCCCTCGGGCTTGCGCTTTTGCGGCGGCGTGTCCTTCTGGAGGAAGGCAACGTACGACTCTTTCTGCATCGTCAGCAGATAGGGAACTTTGAGAACACTCTCACGCTTGCCGAAGCTCTTGCGAATCCGCTTGCGTTCGGTGTAGCTGTAGGGGGTTGCATGCTGCGCCATAAGTCGTTTCCACTCCGTCTCAGGGAGCTTGGCCTGGCCTAGGCTTCGCTCCCGTCAACGACTGTCGTTCGGGCCTTGCGCGGTGGTTAACACCCGGCCGCAAAGCCATTCGAGGTTCGGTGGTTGGCCACTACCAACCGCTGGCGGACAACCCCGGCGTTGCACCGGAGCCCGACCGAACCCGCTCTCTGCAGTCGGAACAGAGAGCTGCTGAAATCACTTGAAAGAACCCTCGATTGTCGAGGTTGATGCTTTCAGGTGGTTTCAAAAGGCTATTCGCGACAAGCTCGCAAACGAGCCCTTGAAAGCGCAAAAGGCTGGGCGCCGAAACCGGCTCCCAGCCCCTCGCGACAGGGCGAATTACTTGATTTCTGCCTTGGCGCCGGCGTCTTCGAGCTTCTTCTTGGCCGCATCGGCGTCGGCCTTGGAC
>Ga0209512_1004114_pt1 | contig 13011 bp, 21 predicted proteins | sample frozenSSSSmetaG_FD_184142 | JGI IMG/M metagenome (GOLD analysis project Ga0209512, IMG submission 184142) | Glacier valley bacterial and archeal communities from Borup Fiord, Nunavut, Canada, to study Microbial Dark Matter (Phase II) -... | ecosystem: Environmental > Aquatic > Freshwater > Ice >... | reverse complement strand
ACCTGTTTGTAGTGGAGGAAGCCGCCGATACTCTGTCTGAAGCCAGCGATCAGGGGCGTGGTGAAGCCAAAATTGTAGCGCGATGGCTCTCAAAATATCTCACCATTACTCGCAAAATCGGTAAGCGGCTTTGCCTGGTATCGGTGAACATCAAAGACTTAACCGACGCGATCGGCAGTGCTGAGAAGCGAAACTCAATGGTGTTTATCTTTCCTGGCAGAGCAGCGATCGCCAAGGCAATGACTGATACCTACATCTTTAAGCTGGGCACTGCTGAGAACCGGGAACTGAGGGAGAAGTTAGAGAAGTCGATCGCCTTAATTAAACGCCCTGCACTCATTCAGCATCGCGGTCAGTGGTGGGTTGCTGAGATTCCAGAAGTGCATGAAGACGGGTCGCTGATGAACGGCTCGTCTCCTGAAATTGCTGCACCGGTTCAAATGCCCGAACCTAAAACCGCAGCGACTCCGCAGGACTTAGAGCGGATGTTTGCCGCGCCATCGGCTCAACATGAGGCAACGGATGAGATTGAAGAGGACACGATCGAGAGCGTATCGTCACTCTCTGCTGTCCAGTCCGCCTTTCCCACATGGAAGCCTAAGTCTCAGGAAGGAGCTGCAAAGATTGTCGATTGGATGGCTGAACGATCAGACAAAACCTTTCTGCCGTCGCAGATCAAAAACTCGATCCACTGGCTGAAAGGTGACAAAACCATTGACAACGATCGGGTCAAGAAACTTCTGGACCTGCTGACTGAAAAGCAGTTTCTATCAGTGGATGAATCGGGGCGCTATGCCATTTCTCAAAACTCAGATGACTACGATTTTTAGGGGCACTCATGGACTTTAACGAAGCAGCCAACTCTCTCAACTTTCACAGCGAGTTCAAGATAAAGCAGTCTCGCTTTTGGGTATCGGTCGCCTTTTATTTGCCTGACGAAATCGCCTCTACTCTGCCAGCGATCGACAGTCTGAAAGTGAGAGGTCAGTATCTCATCGGCTTCAACTTCCCACCACAAAAGGATGAGGTGTTTCCCTATCAGGGGCATCTCTGGAAGGCGAGACATAACCCGATTCAGTTCCCCAGTCGATACAAGTCACAAGGCAAAAAGCACACGCCTTATCTGATGGCTGAATATCTCGACTCCTATCAAGACGAGATTGAAATGATGTTCAAGCTAATCGAGCTTTTCAACTAACACTTGAAACATTGCGACGGGAGAACGGGAGGATTTTAGAGAGGTGCTATTTTGGCGACGGGAGACGGACGGGAGCGCTCCCGTGGGTTCCTCCCGTTCTCCCGTCAAATCCTCCCGTCAAATCCTCCCGTTCTCCCGTCGCGATTAGACCTCTCTACAAACCCTCACACAAACTATTAACGAGATGCCCAAAATTAAGCCGTTACAAGGCGACCAATTAGCGATCGATGAGTTGCTGCCAGAAGTTGACGCGATCGGGCACAAGCCAGCTAAAAAGCCCTTCAAGAAACGAGCGCTTTATCGGGTGAGAAAACCGAACAAACACCTCTAGCCAACGAGCGAACGCTACGCGCCACGAAGCGATCGCCCTTGATTAGCCCAGCATCTTGCTCAGGTTCTCTAGCCTTTTTTGGAGCCTGACTAATTCTTTCCCTTGAAGGATAGCCGCTTCTGTGGCTGCAACTTCCTTGAGAGGAACGTATTGAGATTTCTGCCCATTCGATAGCGTTTTGCCGCGCCCCGATCGCAGCCTCGCATATTTATAGCGGGTCTGCGATTTGTTCGAGGCAGTGCCCCCAGCCGCCGCCTTATCGAGTCGCACTCCGATCAACACATCGCCCTCGTTTTGAAGGTCTGCGATCCGGGCGATGATTTCGTTTCGTTCGGTTTCGAGTTCGGCTTCAGGTCGTCTCATTGCTTTTTCATTCATGTAACATTGCCATCTAACATCGACGATAGCACTCAATGTTACATGAATGAATCACTCAGTCAGAAAGTTTGCGATCGCCGCCCTGCTGAACCAAGCTAGTGAAAAGCGCCATTACCACCAGCACGATTAGAACCCCTTACACCGTGGGCAGCTTGAGAACGGCGCAAGCTTGGAAATAACAGCCAAAGCGATGCCATTATCACAAGCATTGGAAACACCGTGAGCCAGCGATCGGTTAGGGGTGTTTTTTGTGAAGTCATCTATGGTCTAGACAATTGTATAGACACTTGCCAGCAAACTAGCTATACTTGTGTCTATACAGTTTGCTCAACTTTGGGCTATTTGTTGAGCAAGCACCCAAACTCTAGAACGCTGTACCAGGGATTGAGCCATGCTAGAAAGAGACGACCAAATATCGAAAGTTGAGCAAACAGAAATGGGCGATGTTTTAGCTTTCCCGTCTAGACCCTACGCGCCGATCGAAATCGTCGCTCCGGTCAAGCCAGCTAAAAAAGGAACCTCGCCCAACAAAGGGCATGAGGCAACCGGACGGACGCGGGAACATCTGACGCTGCAAGAAATGAATCAACTGCTAGACAAGGCAAAACGCACGGGTCGAAATGCTCATCGGAACTACACGCTGATTTTGATTGCCTATCACCACGGGCTTAGAGCTGGGGAAGCTGCCACGCTGAAATGGAGTGACATCAATTTTGAAGATGGCTCAATGTACGTCCGCAGGTTGAAAGGTTCAAAGCCCTCGACTCAACCGCTCACAGGCGACGATATGAGAGCGCTTCGCAAGTGGCAGCGCGAATCAGCTACCAGTCCGTTTGTGTTTGTGGATGGAAAGGGCACCCCGCTGAAGGAGAGCGCGATCGCTTCAATGGTCAAGCGCCTGGGAGATGGGCTGTTTGGATTCCCAATTCACGCTCATATGCTCAGGCACTCGTGCGGTTACTATCTGGCAAACAAGGGAATCGACACCCGCACAATTCAAGACTATTTGGGACATCGGAACATTCAGCACACCGTTCGCTATACCGAACTGGCAAGCAGTAAGTTTAAGGGAATGTGGGATTAGTCTAGATAGTGTCTAGAATTATGTCTATTCACCCATCTAGACTCTGTTAAATTTGATGACTGACAAAACTTTAGCGACTTTTAGAATTGACTCTGAGCAGTGGAAAGCGTTTCAGGCAAAGACCGGGAACGCTTCTACTGCCTTAAAAGACTTTATAGCAGCCTATCTAGACGGGCGTGTAGACATCAAGCCAGACGGCTCAATCGATACCCTTGCGAATCTAGACACGAAAATAGAAGCAATTCTAGACGAGAGGTTAGTTGAACTCGAAAAAAAGTCGCAGGGCTTGGCTCTGACCTCAAAGCATTGACGCAAGCGATCGCGCAATTTGACACGAGCAGCATTACGAAACTCACGAAACAGCCCTCTGAGAATGACCATGAAGCAGTCCCTGCAAAAGCTCCGGTACGTTCGGACATTGCACAGAAGCAACCAGCGATCGGGAAAGTTGCACCTCAAAACTATGGGGTGTTGCCTCCAGCCGCAGACGAGGGACTAAGCCAGACTGCCTTATGCAATTTCTACGGGTTGAGCTGGCGCAATGTGAAGCGGAATGCTGCGGTCGCTGGCTTTGATACTCTTGAAGGCTACTTGCAGCAGATGACGGGCGTTGACTGGGGGCAGGTGCAGACAGCAGGGATGACAAAACTCTATTTCCCAGTGGCAGAGTGATGAGGGGATTGCGACCGATCGGATCAAATCGGCACGATCGACACAACTTACAAGAAAACCGGCGCAAGTAGGCACACGATCGACACAATTAACAAGAAAACCGTCACAAACAGAGGCACGATCGACACAATTAACCGACGATCAGGCGCGCAGGTTTTGGCAGTGCCGCCAGACCTACCAAACTCAGTCGCACAAGGGTTCTCGATCGAGCATCACAAGATTCTGGCGCAGCGCGATCGACACAAATCGGCTCAAATCGGCACGATCGACACATGCCAAAACGAGAATGCGACGATCGGGCGCACTAAAGCCCAAAATCCGCGTTGCAGCGCTCAGAAAAAAGGCAACATTCAGAGACATGAGACGATTGCAGACAAAAGCTTACAGGCGTTTCTAGCAGCGATCGCAGTACGAAAACGGGACGATATCGCGCACCGCTACAACCTCGAAAAAGCGGCGCAAGTAGGCACACGATCGACACAGATCATATCAAATCATCACGATCGACACATGCCAAAACGAGGATCTAAGGTTGCTTGCTGCAAAGAAAAAGCGCGATCAAGCCCCTGGAATGAGGCTCTTGATGGCGTTGAGCCATGCTTGATCGGGCTTGATTCGGACGCAATAACCGTCTCCGTCCCATCCGGTGTAAACGGCTCTGTCTCTAGGGTTTCGACTGGCGTAGGACTGTAACCCCAAGGCGAGTAATCCATCAAAGTCCCCGCCTGTGAAGCGGATTTCAACCCATCCTGTAGGTTCAAGCCATCCTTTGACGACGGCATCGCACATACAGTTCTCGATTTGGTGCCCAATGCCATAAATCCGATCGGCTTCTGCCTGAGTCCTGGCTCCGGCAACAGGATTTCCCCGTAAATCTTGGGGCGGTCTGTTGAGCTTTTCTTGTTCAGCTTTCCATCGGCTACGGCTCTTTTTACCCATGTCGGCAACACATCCTGTAAATTATTTTTCTGGTTTCATGCGATCGCTCTCTCTAAAACCTCGATCGGGATGACTTGTCTCCACGCCTCTCGCTCTTGATCGGTTTCAGCCGTCGCCCACTGCTCACGAATCTCGGATAGGGACTCAGGGGTGAACCAGTGGGCAATATTAGCGGTACTTTCAGGCTGCACACCCCCTTGATTTACATCTTGATTAGCCAGGGGTGTGCAGGTCTTAGCCCTACGATCGACAATGGCTGAAAGCTTCTCTAAGTGAGGCTTATCGATTTCACCGCGACTCACTCGCGTCCCGTCTACTGTTTCTTGACGACGCTTTGTCTTAATGCCCACCCATGCGAGAATTTCCCCGATCTTCTGCATAGGCGATACCCCGCCGATGTTGCCGAATCCAGCGATGCGGAATTCCTTAGGGTGAGCATCGCAGAATTCAGCGATCGGGGCGATATCTTGCAGTCCGTAGCCTTTGATGTCACCTGAGTAAATGCCGCGAATCAAATCACCCGCGCCACTTGCTTCTATCAGCCACGATCGCACAGCCGCCGCATCCCAATCTTGAGGGCAGTCAGGCGATCTGTTGATGCTGCCAGCCGTGCGATCAATCGCAATCTCAGGATTCAGCACAATCTCTAGAGCGCGAATTTGAGCGCGGGTCGCACTGCCCCGATCGAACTCAGCATCAGCGATCGTGACTTCCTCAAGTCGGTAGAATTCGCTGATATAATGCTTCTCAAGGCTTAAAGTCAGCTCTGGAGTGAGCTTTTCAGGATTCTCTTTTAGATGCTTGGCTCGCTCTGGAGTAAGAGTTTCGGCACTGGCAACCGCTTTGTAATGAGCGGTTTTAATTGCCTTCCCAGCTTCTTTAATTGCCTTCCCCGCCGCCTTCGCTTGCTCTTTAGTGCAAGTCGGCTTGATGATTTGCACCCGTTTTCCCTCATGTTTGAGGAGTGCAATCAACGTATGCCGCAAGTGCATCATGCCCTGATTACGTCTTACTTCGAGGCTTACCAGCATCTTAAGGTTCGCGCCCTGCCAGTCGATCGCGTCACTCACTGCCGCTGCATCAGGTGTGAGAGAATGTCTCACCAGCCGCGCCGCCGTCGTGTTCAGTTGCTCAAACTCTTTTAGGAATGCCCCAACTGATTGAGCTTTTGAAAGCTTGCTGTAGGCAGACCCATGATTAGCCAGCCAGAGGAACCGAGGGATATCACTCGATCTAGGGCGATCGGGCGCTTGGGCGATCGAGTCAGCAGAAATGGAGCAGCCCGAATAAAACCCCCAAACTGAATCAATCAACTCTGTGTAGTGGTTGATGCTAAAGCCCTGGCAGACAGAAGGCGATGAAATTATGTAGCGATACCCCATCGCAATGAGCTTGGGGGTAATCTTGCCCTTGCTGGATAGATAAGCGCTCTGAAGTGCCTCACTGCTTGTATCAGAATTGATTAGGAGACATTGATCGCGCCCCAAGGTATCGGCTAAAGATTCGGTAAACGCCTTCTCATCGCAATTAATGTAAATGAGTTTTTGATCGCCCTCGGTAACATCCGCTCTGCTTTGCAGCATCGCGATCGCGTCGTCTCTTGTACCGTCAATGATGAAAGCTTCGTAGGTTAGAGCCTTGAGATCGCTCTTCACCAGATAAGCGCGTTCCCCTCGAATGCTCTCAATCCACTCGATCGCTTCCTCAGTCAGATCGGCACTAGCCAAAATTACCAGCTTTGCCTCTTTCACCCGTCGAATGAATTCAGCCAACAGTAGAGATCGAATGCCATCCCGGTTGGCAAGCTTTGAGATGAGCAGAAACTCAGCGATCGCCGTCGTCTCATCTAAGGGCAGAACATCGGCTGCAACTCTTTGCACTTTGAGCAAGCTGGGAATACAGACTGATCCACCATTCACGGGCTGCCCGTACTCATTCAGCAGTTGACCACCATAGCGATCGCCGTCGTTGACAAACACGCCGCCGAAACCCGCCGCCTGGTCACGAGCGACCGATCGCAGTGCCGTCAAGGATAACCAGGTGCGACCGACTACCATAATCGCGATCGCTTCAGATTTCGTTGTGCCCTTGCCACCTAAAAAACCGACAATGCCGCTAGTTGGCAAGGTTGCCGCTATTTCTCTAAATTGCTTGGTTCCGATGTGCAAATCGGGCTTGCGTCTAACCGCGTTAGCCAGCTTGCGAGAGATCCGCCACTCTATAGCAGGTACAGCTTGCTCTAGGGCGTTCTCCCATGCTTTGACACCTACATTCACAATCAGGTCATCTACACCCTTGCAGCGTCCATTCTGCCCGTTCCACTGAACGATCGAAACTTTGCCGCCTGTCTGTTCAAGATGGAAGGCAAGATCAGCGATCGCACCCTCCACTTTATAGCGAGTCTTGGCACTAGTGTCCTCGTCAAAGGCGATTGACCATTGACGATCTGAGTGTGCAAATCGAGTCAGATCAGCAATCAACTCTGGCTTAAGCTTACGTACCTTCTCACCTGCGATGGTGTCCCATTTCCAAACTCCTGCAAATGCGCCGTAGAGAGAGATTGAGACATATCCCTGAGAGAGCAAACATAGGGACTTTTTGCCGCCCTCAGTGACGACGATCGGGATTTCAGGGTGATTCTCTACCCAATCCCAGAAACTCTCGCCTGACGGGGGCATTTTAAGGCTGTAGCGACGGGCGATAAACCGCCTCGTCTCTCGATTAACAGGAGGCAGATAGCCCCTAGACCCATTGGCTACAGGGGCTTCGTATCTTTGGGGCTTGCCTTTATCGTCAATCCTGGGGTTTGCTGCCTTCGCTTGCCAGAGGCTACCGTCTTCATTGAGAAACGCAGCGATCGCGCCGAAACTGTGAGGCTTTCTTGTCTGCCATTGAGTTGAGACTTTCCAGCCTAGCGCCTGCTGTGGTTCCCAGAATCCCCTGTCTTCAATGAGGTCGATCGCTGCCTCGAATAGGTCAGGCGCGATCGCGCTGCCCTCGATAAACTCGTGCTGAATCTTGCTCTGGAATTCCTCAAAGGTGAGGGGCTGCGATCGTTGCAACGAAGGGGTCATAACGCACCCCCTTTTTGCAGAGATGCCGCGCCTTGTGTGACTGAGTTTGGTAGGTCTGGCGGCGGCTCAATCCACTGCCAGAAACTGCGCGCCTGATAGTCGGTTAATTGTGTCGATCGCGCCGCTTTTTGTAGCGGTTTTATCGTGATTTGTAGCGATCGTGTGCCTACTTGCGCCGCTTTTTTGAGGTTGTAGCGGTGCGCGATATCGTCCCGTTTTCGTACTGCGATCGCTGCTAGAAACGCTTGTAAGCTTCTGTCTGTTAGCGTTTCGTGTCTCCGAAGGTTGCCTTTTTTCTGAGCGCTGCAACGTGGATTTTGGGCTTTAGTGCGCCCGATCGAAACAATCTCGTTTTGGCGTGTAGCGATCGACGCTGCGAATAATTCAGGAGGAATCTTTTGAGGCTCATTCCTGACAAGATTTCTGGATGACGATCGTGACTTAAGATCGTTACGCTGTATGAATTGCGTATGATCGCGAGTCGTGTAAGATGAGGAAGTGAATGTGAATGGCTCGCAAGACAAGTTATAGAAACTGCCTACGATCGTGGGATAGAAACTGGCACTTGAGAAGTTGCAGGTTGTTGCTATCGGGTTAAGCTTAAACACAAATCTGGTCCACAGATTTTACTGTGACTTTATCCAAAAGCGCCCTTCCGCCAAGATTGACCGCTTTCAGGTGAACATCAAAACGAGAAGCCCCTCTAACGACTGTTTTGCAGTTGTAGAGGGGTTTCTCGTTTAGCTTTTTTTCTAGCTGCTTTTTGTCGCTGGGTTAGCCCCCAGTACAAGCAATCACGGATAACAGCGGCAAGATCTTCGCCGCTTTCAAGCGCCTCTTCCTTTAAGCCAGCAAAGAGACTCTTAGGGATTCGCTCGTTCAGAATTGCATGGAAGACACGTTCACTCATAAATTTTTGGATTTTGATGTGATGAAACAGTCATGCAGAAAGCTTTGCAAATTGATCTGAATTATAATCCCAAACTTCGATCGCGAACCGTGTAAACGGTATAGAGAGAGAGACGCATAGATTATGAGACAAGTTATGAGACAAGCTGTTCGCTCTACTACCCCGCTACAGCAGGTTCTTTAGGCTTCTTTTCAAAGACTTGTATGCTTGGCTCTGCCAGCACAAAGCCTTTTTTTGTCGGCTGTCCCATTTTGCCAGCGATCGCAGCGACCCACATCGGAAAGTTTGCCTGAGCATCCTCTAGCTTCTTCCAGACTTTAGGCTTGACGGTGACAGAGATGATTTGCCCGTCGCAATCTATCTCAAATGATTTCCAGCTACTCTCAACCGTGGCGGCGTTTGGCAGCTCGCTGATTTTGATAGTGAGTTCAAGTTTTCCACTGACTGTCATTGGCGGTTGCCTTCCTTGTAGAGCGTTCTGTCTAGAAATTTCTTGATTAACGAATCAGCGATCGCGATCGAGCATTTCAATCAACCTAGAAATGTTGGCAGTCTGAGAGGCGACGATCGCTGTTGTTTCCCGTAGCGTTGTCTGCTGAATTTCTGCCATTTGAAGCATCTCCTTTTATAGGTAATGGCATTTTACAGGTAGATCAGCCTTGCCCGATCGCCCTTTTAAGTTTTCGATATTCAAGCCCTAGCCTGATTAAATGTTCTGCCTGCAAATTCTCAGAACGCCCGTCCTCTTCAGCCGTCTCAGCAATTTGTGCTTTCACCTCTGGAGCAAGCCTGTAGTTTGTTTTGACTTCCTCACGCTTCTTTCTGGGCACTGCCTGAACCATGAAACTTACTCCTTAATTAAATCTGAATACTCCTAATATAGCAGCACTTTAATTAAAGCAATGGTAAAGTGCCATTACTTAAACTTATGTCCTGATTTAGGCAGCTTTCTATACAGTGCGAGAGTTTCAGACGTTTTTGATTCAATCTTTGCATCAGAAAATATCATCTTATTTTAATGGTAAAATGCCATTACTTTAGTTATATTGATTACATCGAGTTCAACACGCCTCATGCCTCAATCAACCGACCAGCCCAATCAACTTCCTCCACTAGCTGACCTATTCACTGAGTCCGATCGCGTCGGTGACAAGTATCTGACCGATGAAGAAATCGAGACCCGCGATCGTGACTTAGGGCAGGAAATCAACGCCGCCGCCGCCGTTATCGAGGCTCTATTCCCTGGTCTTTAATCCAACTTCTCTCACCCCTAACGGAGTTCCGATCCTTTAAGTGGCTGAATCAGCCACAACGAGCCACAACGAGCCACAACGCGACACATTCAGCCAATCGCTAACAAACACGCTCAACCCATTACCCCGCAAAGGATTAAACCCAAATGACGACCAAAAACGACTTAAACCCTGCTGGCACGATTAGCCAAAATCAGCCAGATTCAGCCACGCCGCGACACTATACGCCAATCGGTTTGGATGTGGGCAATGGGGCAATCAAGCTCTACTCAGGAATGGGTGAAGTATTGCTCGAAAGCTACACCCTGTACCAGTCTGAACGCGCTACTTACTCGAATCAAGGCTATGCAGAGTACATCGACGGCGATCGCAAAGACTTAGCCGGAAAGATTTGGATCGGGGGCATCAACGCCTATTACGCATCACCCACCGCGATCACCCGCACCGTCGATACCAAAGACGGCAAAGTGTCTCAATGTCTGCAACTGCTCGTCAGTGCCATGAGCCACTACCCCCACCGCTCAGAGTGGAATCTGATGATTGCTTGCTCGATTCATGACGGGCAAACCTTCGGGAAGCAAGTTAGAGAAGCACTGCAAGGTTCTCACCACGTCAGAATGCGCGGCAAGGAATCACAGATCAACATTGTCGTCTCTCATGTAGTTGAGGAAGGCACCGGAGCCGCGATCGCGATTCATCAACAGCACGATTTTAGTAATGCTCTGGTGATTGACTTAGGGCATGGAACAGGCATCGCTAGTGCCTTCAACGGGCTGCACTTAAGCTATCGGGAATACAGCTTAGAGAGCGGGGTCGAGTCGCTAATTCACGCAGTTGCAAACTCTGAATCCGTCAGAAAAGCACTACTCAAGCCAGCCGATAAGCATCTGATTCGGGCTGGCATTGAGAAAGGCGACTTTTCTTATGGCACTCAAAACCCCGATTGGAATTTCAAAGATGCCTACGTTGCCGCTTTCCCTGACTGGTTTAACCGGGGGCTTGCCCAATTCGTGAAGACGATCGAAGTAAGGGTTCCGGCTGCTAGTTGCATGGTCGCGATCGGAGGCGGCGCACTGCTACCAGGTATCTCAGGAGCGCTCAAGAAAAAGAACTTCATCGTTCCCAAGAATCCCCGATGGATGAATGCTCAAGGGCTTTACCAACTAGCGCTACGGGCTTCTAGTAAGACTGAGGTTGATTTATGCGCTTAACCGTTTCCAAGCGCCATCATCAGCAACTACTGGCAGCGCTGGCAGCGCAATTGGGATCTGACAATCCGACCGATGCCCTAGAACACATTTTGAACTGTTGGATTGCTCTACCGCCCTCGTCATCCCCGGCGAGGGTACAAGTCACACCAATCTCTGAACCCGTTGATCCTCTAGACGGAATTGCTCAGTTCTAATCAAAAGCCGATCGCTCATCTACATCAGGACCCGCGATCGGCACTCTCAAACAACCGCTTAACAACCATTTGGAGACTCCCCGTGATTCGACTAATGCCCTTTCTAATTGCAGCCGCGATCGTCACTCTCGCCAGTTGCGACCGTAACCCGCAACACGTCCGGTATGAGAAAGACCCGCAACACGTCCGGTATGAGAAAGACGGACACGAAATCACAGAGCAGCAATATCGCGACGGATTCGATAAGAATCCCGCTTCTGTGCAGGAATGCTTCCGAGACACCAAAGACGGAAAAGTTTCGTGCGGTGCTGGTTAAGCCAATCAAAAGCCGATCGCTCATCTACCAGGACCCGCGATCGGCATCTCTCAAACGACCGCTAAACAATCACTTGGAGATTCTTTACCATGCCACAGAAAACCGACCTAATCAGCTATCAAACATCGACAGCAACATCGCCAATAAAGCGACTCATTGACGATTACGGGGACAATCTTGAACTACTCTCCGCAGCAGAGAAGCTTCACCTATTAGGCGTTCTGGCGATGTGGCAGGGGCGAGATACAGAATTGTCTGAAGACCCGGAGGATCAGGATTCGTTAGGTTTCAGCGACTGCTACGAACTGGCTGAGGGAGTCGAGGATTACCCTTTTGAATTTTCAGGGGATGTACTGGCAGCGCTCAAATGCCTGGAGGGCGTTGAAGTTGATCAGGTTCTCGATTTAATGGTGGCGATTTCAAGCCAGATTCGAGATGGAGTCTATCAAAAATGAATAACCACGAAAAATGCAGCATTTTCCCTAGCGGCACCAGATCAGAACCGTTAGCTCAATTGGCTCACTGGTTTGGCGACAACAGCCTAAAAGAAATGATGCCTGAGTCAAAACTTCACCTACTCTCAATCCTTGCTCAATGGCAAGCGGTTGATACGCAGCAAGAATGCTCTTACTCGCTAACTGAGTCGTTTTACGGTTACGCGATGTTTGACGATTTGCCTGAAGAAGTTGAACACGCGATCGTGTCTTTGTCAGGACTAACCGACGACGATTGCTTCCATCTCATGGTCGCTCTGTCTTTGCAAATCAAGCATGGAGTGTACCAATCATGAAGGCACTCATTCAAGTTTGGATCGTGATTGCAGTCGGAGGAATGATCGGATTGACTACCCTCGCGTGGAACGGGCGGTATGAGCAAGGCAGTGCGATCGACGCGCTCAAAACTCAAGTGCAGAGAGGTGTCAAATGAACAACCATCGCGACGACGGCACCTTCCTTACTGGCGTGATTATGACCGTGCTGATGATGGCAAGCGCGATCGGTGGCTATTGGGTTCGGGACCTTGGCATCACTTTTAAGGTTGAAACCCCGCCGATTCAAAGGGAGGTGAGGAAGTGAATCACCCGCTCAAACGAATCGCATTAGGCACCTCATCAGCCCTCTCGATCGGGGTTTGTCTTGCATCTGTTCAACCTCGGATCGTCGCTTGGAATCAAACCTCACAAGCGGTACTCATTGCCAGTCAGAGAGCCGCATCCTGTACCCCGCTCAACTTTGTCAAAGCAAACTCAATCCCCGTTGATTACGCATCTAGACAGCCCTTTGAACCCGGCACCCTCGTTTGTGACTGGCAAGGTCGGACCGGACAAATCAATGGTTATCGAGCGGTTGATTATGTCAGGCAAGGTCAAGCCAAGCAAATCAGCGAAGTGCTTATCAATCGAGGCTTTCAACCTCCTCAAGCTCCACAAGTACAACGTTCACCCATTAACT
>Ga0209512_1004112_pt1 | contig 13016 bp, 6 predicted proteins | sample frozenSSSSmetaG_FD_184142 | JGI IMG/M metagenome (GOLD analysis project Ga0209512, IMG submission 184142) | Glacier valley bacterial and archeal communities from Borup Fiord, Nunavut, Canada, to study Microbial Dark Matter (Phase II) -... | ecosystem: Environmental > Aquatic > Freshwater > Ice >... | reverse complement strand
GGACGCCGGCCTGAGCAGGCCTCCCCGGTCTCGATAGGCACCATTACGACATCTCTCACGGGCCCATCGTGACATCTCAATGGGCACCATCAAGCAACTCGCCAAGGCACCCGGCCGGACGCTTACCCTGTTCACGCCCTTGCTCCCAAACAAGCTTACCGACTTTAGCACAAAACTAAAAACCGTAGCGGATACAATTTCGCCGGGGCAGATATTTAAGCTCAAAATACAAAGGCAACTCCGCATCTCGAAAGGACGCCTAAGGCAAGACCTCTTAAAATACATTAAGTTGGACGCGAAACCGGGATGGAGCCCACTGACAGGGTCGTCCAGCAGATACCTATACTGGTATTACAATCCGGATGATTTTTTCAGTTACTATCTCATCAATCGAGCAGACATTCCGCGTGATGACATGATCCACATGAATACCGCCGTTTATACCGCACGGAAATTGGGCGCCGAGTTGCTCGATCATGGCGGACTGAAAAGATTCGAGGGGCGGTCTTGGCGGGGATTTCATCACCATATCACACTGTGTTTCATGGCGCATTATTTCCCATATGGACAAGTGAGATGAGGTGCTTATTCCGGCCTTTAAATACAACAATATTCGACACGATACTTTACCTTCTCGGCTTACATTATTCAGGTTTCAGAAACGGATCGTGGTTAATCTTTTTAATTCGATATGTGCCGTTTGCTGGACTCGGCTCCAACCGCTCGGGTTCACCAGCTTTCGACACAATTCTTTGCAGGTCGATTATTAGCTTCTTGTCTTTTTGATCTACCGTGATCGTGCCCCGGTGCTCATATTGCTCAGAGCGAAGCCCGTTTTTATTCAGCTTAGGGTTTACATAAACAGGACCATCGCCCGAAAGCGTGCTCCAATAATACATATTATGAATATAACCACCAAATCCGTGAGACGTAAATAACCCCTGCCAGACATCCTCCCAAATAAGCACCTGCAAGCGCCCGTTATCACCAACCTTCATTTCCGCATATTTTTCAGAGGCACCACAAGAAGAGCACCCCATCAGGCAACAGAAAACTAAAGCTAATCCTACGGTGAGTATTTTTTTCATGAATTAATTACTTCGGCGGGCAGCAACCAGAGACACCATTTTTGATTTTACCAATAAGGTCATTCCTAAAATAGGGAGTTAGTGTTTGTCCTGGTCGTGGTGTATTCTCCCGTTCCGGAAAATATGTATTTTCAGGGTCACCACCAAACCCACCCGGCAAATTACGTAGCTCATTCGATTCATACGCATTCTGCCCGTTCTGGGGCTCACCAAAATAGTCCGCCCATCCAGACTCATGGAATCCATTGGCCGCAGCCTTTAGCCCTGCAATTAAAGCTGGATTCGCCGGCTCAGTCGCCTGAGCTTGACCACTTAGAGAACTGTAAAGCTGATCGACGTAGCGGCCATATTTTGCCGGATTATTGCCGATATAGTCCGGCGTATGTCCGGCCAATGCGTGACCAAGCCCTGGCGAATACAGAACTTCATTCCCTGTTGCATACGGTTGCCCGGAACGACCTGGGCGCCGCGCGATCTCAGGATAGGCATGTGCATATGTGTCACCTAATGCATGAACCAACAACCCTTTCTCTTCTTCGGTAAACTTCCCGCTCTTTAATAAGCACTCCAAATATTCACGTAATTTCGTGGGATCATTACCCCGCAAGGAATGCAGATAATACTGCACATCAAGCCGCTTTGATCCGATTGCATCAAATTTCGAGTCCTCATCTGGATATTGAGAGTAGTAAGCAAGTTTGTAAGCCGCTGCCTGCGAATATCCTGCCGCACGCGCGACAAGATAAGTCGTATAAAAGTGCCCGGCCTCGCCGTAGAGGCCGTTAAGATCGTAATGATTGACCGAATCATTCCCCACCATGCCGTAAAGGTTGGGACTCTCGCTTTCGCCAAGGGGTTCGCGGTTCATCCATCTTCCGGTGTTCGGATTGTAATATCTTAGGCCATAATAATAAAGGCCGGTTTCTTCATCTCTATACTTTGTGCTGAAGCCGAAGGGCATAAGAATGCCTCCCTCTATCCGAATAGGATTACCGAAGGCGTCGTAGTCGATCTCAGCAGTCTTCTTGCCGTTGGCTAGATCGATCCAAGCAACGATGTTACCGTTGCCGTCGTAGGCGGGCGAGTAAGTTGCCGAACTAACAGTGGCCCATAGCAGGCCACCCACTCCGCCCGCGCCTTGCATGCTTCCACTCACGTCCAAGCCCCATGCGTAGGAACGGAGAAGCCCTACTGTGCCATTTGAGATTTGATACTCGGCGACGAGGTTCCAGCCGTCGTAGAGAAATCTAAGCTCGGAGACGGGAGTCCAGAGAGCAGAATCTGCATTCCAGACTTGGACCATTTTTTCGATACGGCGTCCGCTGCCATCATACGTGAAAATGAGGCGTTGGCGGGGCAGGCCGGGGGCGGCGGCAACCATGTCGGGGCGGGTTTCCATCATCACTAAACGGTTTTCGGCGTCCCAAGTGTAGTTCCAGCGGCCGTCTTGAGTGAGGTTGCCATCGACGTCGTGGGTCATGACTTCCGGTGACGGCGGGATATACGTCTGCCGAATCTCGCTGCGGACGAGTTCGGCGGTAGGCGGAGTGCCTTGGAGGGTCGTGGCGCTCACGGGGAACCGGAGATACTGCGGCGCACCGCTTCCGTCGAGCGCGAGTTCGTGGTAGAACCACTCACCCGCGCGATTAACGGGAATTTCATCACGCACTTTCACCGTGGCAGCAGGCGCGGCGGTGCCGAGGACGGGAACCGCTGATGGCGCGGTGCGGCTGAGGTATTGGTTTTTGAGGTCGGCCTCGTAGATGGAAGTGAGGTTATTAAGAGTCGTCTGCTTGCGGTTGCCGATGTCGTCGAAAACGTAGCCGAAGCTGTGACCGGGGCGCAGGGTGGCGTCGGCTTGGTGCTTCATGGCAGAGGTGACTTGGCCGAGGGCGTCGTATCCGTAATCCCAGTAGGAAGCGTCTGCAGAGGTGGCGCGGGTGCGTTGGTTGGCTTGGTTGTAGGAATAGGACGTAGAGGACGTATGGGACGAATAGGTCGTGGAAACGGAGGTGGTGCGTCCGAGTTGATCTAATGCGTAGGTCGCAATGAGGCGCGGGGTTCCAGCGTTGGTGATCGAGAGGGTCTCGGGATAGCCGTGCGTGGCGTGGTAGCTTTGCGTGGCGATGCGGCCGGACTGGGTGAGAGTATTCAGGCGTGATGCGGCGTCGTAACCGTAAACGACGGCGGGCACGGAGGAGGCCGTGAGACTGTCCAAGCGTTGCAGGTTATCTTGCGTGCGGATGAGCGACTGGCCGGAGAGCAGACCAGAACCGGAGTAAACTTCGTCATCGAGACTGCCGTTTTCGTAGGATCGGGTGAGCAGGCCGGCGGCGTCGGTCGTGGTGAGAGGGCGTCCGAGGCGATCATAGGTGATCACGACAGACGGGGTGTCATCCGAGTAGATAGTGCCCGACAAGCCTCCCGCATCATCGTAGCCGTAAGTGGTGACAAGCCCGCGTGCCCATGTGCGCGTCTGGAGGCGGCCCGCGCGAGTGTAGGTATAGGTGGGACCGGTGCCGTCGGTGTAGCTTTTATTGAGGAGCCAACCGCGCTGAGGATGATAGTTCCAAGTGGTAACGGCTGCGCCGGTCGCATTGGCGTAATCCTGCCAAGTGGTGAGAGTTTTTACACGTTGCTGGGTATCATAGGTGTAGGCTTGAGGATAAGTGCGGGAGCCCCAAGTGCGCAGGACTTGTCCGGCAGAGGTGTAGGCCGTGTAGGTTGCGGTGCCGTCGGGTTGGGTGACGCGGTCCACGCGGCCGTCGGCGTCATAGTGGTAGCTGGTGGTCTGCGGATCGTAGCCGGGGCCCGAGCGGGTGATGTCGGGATCGGGCGTGGTGCTGGTCTTAATCTTATCGTCGTCGAAGTAGGCGTAGGTGGTCGTGCCTGAGCTGGTGATCTGGTGCCAGAGACGACCGTGGGGATCGTAGTTGTAGGTGGTTGTGGAAAGAACTCCCAGGGACGGATGACCGATGACGTTTGAAGCGGTGCGGCCGGATTGAGTGACGCTCGTCCGCATGGTGCCATCGGGAACAGTCGTGACGGTAGTGGCATCGCCGTTGGCCGCGTAGGTCGTTAGGGTGTGGGTCGTGAGACCGAGCACCGTCTGCCAAGTCTCGCATCCGTCGAGGGTGGTGTCGGTGACGGAAACGGTCCTCGGGGTGGCACTGTTATCGATTTCCCATATCTCGGCAGTAGTGCGACTGACGGGGACGCCGGCACGGGTGGCATAGGTGGTCGTGGAGCGGGTGATGCGGTCGGCGCCAGCGTAGTCGATCACGCCATCGCGGTTGAGATCGAGGGCGGTGGTGGTGAGCTGACCCTGGGCGTCGTAAGCGTAGAGAAATTGCACGCCGTCGGGATCGGTCTGTCGGGAGAGTTGCCCAAGGGGGTTGTAGAAGCGGGTGGAGGTAGCGCCGTCGGGAGAGATTTCAGTGGCGACGCGACCAAGGAAATCGGTGGTGGTGAGGTGCCAGGCTATCGTCTCGGTGATGGTAGCGACCGGAAAAAACTCGTTGGTTGTGGTGGTGCCGCTGGCGTTAATTCCGTAGCCGTAGGTGCGCCAAGGGGTGGCGGTGCCCTCGATTTTCAGAAGGGAGCCATCAGCGGCGGTGGTCTCGATGCGCGTGCCGCCGCTGGGAAAGGTAGTGGTGGTCTTGGTTCCACCCGCAGAAAGGTTTTCATATGCGTAGACCGTGGAACGGCCAAGTGCATCTTTGGTGGAGATGAGGCGTCCGGCGGTGTCATAGGTGTTATCCTCAAGGACGATCTCCGAGTTGTCCGTGCCTTCGCGGAGGGTATTAAGGCGATTGCCCGCCGCATCGTAGACGTAGCGGGTGGTATCGCCGGCGCGGGTTATGAATTCGATGCGACCGAGAGGGTCATAAGTATAGGTGGTGGTCGCCCCGTGGCGGTCGGTCTCGGAAGCAAGACCGCAGCAGGCGTAGGCGCGGAGTTCGTGAGTTCCATCGGCATAATCGATGCGCGTGGGACGACCGGAGGTATCGGTGCTCGAGACAACCTGTGATTCGAGGGTCGTAGAGGTGGCAATATCCGTCGCGGTCTGTGCGATTAGACGGCCGAAGGCATCGGTTCGCATAAGAGTGCGAGTGCCGGAGATGACGGCAGTGAGGGTCGGATTGGGCTCACCAGTATCGGCAATCGTGGTGATTTCACCGGAAGATGAATCAGTGGAATACACATAGGTGGTGAGGGTGCCATCGGGGGAGAGGGAACCGACGGATTTGTCTGCGTAAATGCCGGAGGCGACATCTCGGGTGACGGAGACGAGGTTGGCGGAAGCGTTCCAAGCGGCCCGAGGAGCAGCGGCGCGGATGGAGTGGGTGCGCTTGGTGGGCTGGCCGTTGTAAATCTCGGTGGCGGTAAAGATGATCTCGTAGGTCCGGTTGGTTTCTTTGCCGAGAGTGGCCTCCACACGGGTGTTGAACGCTTCGGCCAAACCGTCCCCATCTTGGTCAACGAGGGTTCCGTAGGTTGAGGTGGTGACGCGCTGCAAAGACACAGCGGCACCGATGTTGTTCAGGTAGCGTCGGGTCTCGGTCAGGATGCGGCCTTGGGTATCGTAGGTATAGCGCGTCCAGGCGCCGGAAGATTCGGTTAGCTGCTGGATCCGTCCATAGTTGGCGGTATCGGACGAGGCAGTGTAGTAGGAGATCGTGGTGGTCTGGGCGTCGGAGCCACTCCCTCGAGTGAGCGAAGTTACCACGCGTCCAAAGTCGTAGGTGCTGTAGACGCGCTTTTCCAGGGACACGAGGCTGCCGCCGCCATCCTTGATGGTTCGGATCTCGGTGGGGACAGGTGTGATTGTGCCCGAGGTAGTGCTGGCGATGGACTCCATACGACCGGCACCGGGCTGAGCCATCGTCATCGTGGCGGTAGCCACGTCGTAGGTATAAGTAGCGGCGCGGGCGGGCACGTCACCCGGGGTGATAGTAAAACTAGCAATGGTGCCGGAAGCATCGCCTGTGAAAGTATAGCTTTTGAGCGGATTCCCCGAGATGGGCCGAAGGCCAGTGACAAGGTCGGGCGGACCGGCCTGGGAGGGAAGATAAGAGCGGATGGCGTATGACTTGGTCGAGAGGGTAACGATATCAACAAAGACCTCGGAGGCGGAAATCTGGCGAAGAGCACCGGTAGTATCGCGGAGCACAGTGACGGCGGGATCCGAGGTAAGCTGAAGGGCGGCGGGCTTGAAAAGGGCCGAGGTGATGTCTGGCGATAACAGGGAAATGACACCAGCAACATGGTTGGCATCAATGCGGCCAAGGGAGAGTGAAAAATCGACGGAGCCGAGGCCAAAAGTGCCCCACCCCGCCGGCAAATCACGACAGCTTTCCAAGGTGACTATTTCGGCAGAAACAAGTCTGGCGGAGTATTTATGGCGCAAAGGAACACCCAAATCCTCGTAGGTCTTGAAAGTGCCATCCTGCGGCCAAGTGGTGGTGTTTTTCTTATCAAGCGTGATGGCTTCCGATGACACCAAGATTTTGGTGGGATCGGACGGCTCCTGCGTGCCATTCGCCCACTCCTTGAATTTAAGGATAACCTTGCACTGGAGACCACATGAGTTTGCCGGCAGTTTTAATTGGATGGAAACGCGCTGGGCAGGAAACATCACGGGCTGCGTCCGGCTCGTTACTTCTCCCATGACTTTAGGAGAGAAATCTTTCCAGTATTGGAGTGCGAGTGCCCCAGGCGGGTATTTCGGAGTATTGTCAGGTGCAACCGGAGCGGCAGCGGCCACCTCCGCTCCAGCTATAAGCCCAGCCACGGAATCGATCGAAGGGGCTGTAGATAGTGAGAAGGGACTGCCTAGATCTTCATGAAGATCAGCGGATACCCAGCCCGAGTTAGCATTTAAACCACCATCCCAAATAATCTGCCGGCTGGTGCGCCCCAGATATTCGATGTCGGCTATCGGCCCCCATATGATCCCGATTTCAGGTCCCGGAGGGTAATCAGCGAGTCCATATGGCACCGCTGACTGCAGGTAGGGTCCGCTCAATCCGTAAGACCCTTCTTGATGCCCAGTGATGTATTTGGTGGACGAATTATTTTGTCCGTCAGAGGCAAAGGACCATGTCCCCTCCAAAACAAGATTGGTCAAATCTGTGAACGATCCCTCGGGATGAGAATAATAATGTCCCGTGCCGTGCCATGTTTCTGTTAGATATTTCGTCCTCGTGGATTCGGTGGGATCTTGCCCAGAAGTGGGAGGATAAGCAAAAAAGCCACCCAGTTGGATCGGCAGATATTGGCTTTGGAACACTATAGTCACGACGTCCGGTTCTGCAGGGCCGCACTCAGCCATTGCGCCGGGCTGGGCATACGCAGCCACCAACAACAGCAAGGAAAGGAACTGAGAGTCGATGCGCATGAAGAGTTAAATATATAAACGGATCGGATTAATTCAGGGCCAGATGACACGAAGCGCGTGTTCATTGGCGGTATCGAAAACGGTGGCACGGGAAGGGTCGCTCCCGGCGAGGTATTCGGCCCGATTGGTGAGCCCGTCGCTGTCCGGATCGTCGGTAGCGTTGTCAGTAGCGAGATGGTCGAAGCCGTGGGAGATTTCCCAGGCATCAGGGAGCCCATCACCATCAGCATCCGCAAAGGTTGGGCCAACCGATTGCAGCGTGATCACGCTTAAGAGCGGGCTAAAGGCGGAGAAATTCCCGGCAGCATCACGCGCACGAACGGTGAATTGATAGGCGGTAGCAGGGGTAAGGCCGGTGACGTTATAAGCAGTGCCTCCAACGACAGCGACCAACTGCCCGTCGCGATAGAGCTCGTAGCCCGTTACGGCAATATTATCGGTCGCGGCCGGCCAGAGAAGCCTGGCCCGAGTGGCGGTAATCTGGGCACTTGTCAGCGGCTGAGGCGCACTCGGCGGAACAGAATCAGGGAATGCCGGTGCCCGGATATCATATTTGAGATTAAGATATGCCTCAATGGCGTCACGTTCCTCGCCAGTAAGTGCACGATTGAAAACGATCACCTCGGCGATATCTCCGTTGAAATATTCATTGAAGACGTCGCTGCCCAAAAGCGGATGGGCGGTGAAAACAACATTATCGGTGTTTCGCGTAATGAGAGTAGCCCCGTTGAAACGAACCGTTGATACACCTTCCTGAGTAATCGAAGCGTGATAACTGTTGACGGCCGTCAAGACAGCAGAGCCGGGGCCATGCATTGGGTTGAAGTCCTCCATCCCGAAATCCTCCCAGATCAAGTCCACTTCGTCTTCCGAGTAGGCGACACCGTTACCGGTGCCGAACTGGCAAAGTCCGTTGTAGCGGTGCTCGAAATTTTTCAAGCGATTGACGATAAAGATTTCACCCTCAGTCACTCCTGCCATCAGGTCTGGGAGATTGAGATAGGCTCCGGTGCCATTAAAGCGGATCACAGGCTGGCCGTTCATCTGATCGGCCACCAACTGCGGGCGGCTGTGAGGGTCTGTTTGGATGGCATTGTTGCCTTGCCCGCTCTGGTCCATCCACAGACTTACGCCATCATTCGACTCGATGACTCCAGCATCCGCCTTCAACCACGTCCGCAGGCTGGCTAAAGGGAAATCGGCGCCAGTCGCGAGCGTGGTTACAGTAAGCATTTCACTGTAAGCGGATTCACTGTTCTGGCTTTCGGCTTTGATGCGGTAGGTGTAGGCTTGGCCCGCCGTCAACTCGGTGTCCAAATAACCGAGAGCGTGCTCAACAACCGCGACAGTTTGGTAGACGCCATCAGACGTCTGGCGCTCTATCACGTAACTGGTCGCCAATCTATCGCCTGCCCAAGAAAGAAGGATTTGCGTCGGCGATATAATTCGGGCGGCCACATTGGCAGGGACAGGCACCACAAAACTTGTGGTCGTAAAAATGGCAGATCCGGTGCCCGCCGTGAAAGTTATCTGGCTGGTGACGCCGCTGGTAGCAGGCTGCTGATAATAGGATTGAGCTGTTCCGTCGGAATCAGTGCGCAACATCAGCGAGGTGTTCAAGAGAGCGGAGGGCGTGGATGCGGCCAAAAGTCCCCCACCCGATGTCACCGAGAAGGCGACCGGTGCGTTGGCGAGCGGGCCCGTCCCATCGCTTTTCCAGACGGCAACATCCATCGAATTGGTGTTAAATGTGCCGGCGAGTGAGGATTGCCGGTCACCCCCAATAATGGTCACAACAGGTGTGTCCCCATTGTAATAATCGAGAGAAAAGGGATCGGCGATATCAGGAATCCCATCACGATCCGTGTCGGGCGAATCTGGGTGGGTGGCGATCAAGTATTCCTGAAGGTAGGTCAGACCGTTGCCTCCGGGATCAACTGTATGCGCATCGGCGGCGTTATTGGAGTCCAGCCCGTGAAGCTTTTCCCAATAATCAGGAATCCCGTCCGCATCGGCATCCGGATATTTCGAAGGAATCAGGTAGATGGCGGCAATGGGTGCTTTTCCTCGGTCAGCCGCCTCCCATAAAAGACGAGCCGTCGCACTGCCGACATTTTCGTAATATTCCATCTTGATGGAATAGGAAGTTCCAGCGGTTAGCGTGAGGGGGCTGGTTTTTTTAGTCGCGCTGCGATTGGTCCAATTATCGATCAGCAGTTGTCCATTCACCCAAAGACGGACCCCGTCATCACTCACCGTCGAAAACGTGTAACTTTGGGTCACATCAGGAACCAACGCACCGGTCCAGCGAACAGAAAAATTATCCACGGGAACGACCGAAGCGGGTGAGGCCGTCTTCCATGTAAAGTTTACCAGTCCATCAAGTCTCTGAAAAACGGACGCATTAAAGTTTTTCCCGCTAAAATACTCTCCCCAAAGACCACCCGGTGCCCCCGTGGTATGATAGTCAAAATGAGAGAATACCGCCTCGGTCAATTTTTTGGCGTTATGAGAGGTAACCGCCAAACCGATGAACACGTCGTCCGGCATCACAATGGTTTCGGAGCCGAGGTATTTCCACGTCAGGCCGTCGGTTGAATAAAAGCCGTCGAAGCGGTCGCCCCATCTTTCGATTTTCAGCCAGCCAGGAATGGTCACGCCTGCCGAAGCCGTATTAAGGCTGTCGCCATCTGTTGTGGTGCGCCGCTGAAAAGCGACGCCATTGCCGGGCGTAAGCACCACTGCGGCGTGAGCGGAACCCGGAGCCAGACTTGCGCGAACCATTACGCCCGCTTTGGCCAATCCGTGGGTGTTTTTCAAAGAATCCAGCCGGACGATGATAACAACGTCTCCGCTCCATGGTTGGTGAGCGAACTGGAATTGATCGGATGCTCCCCGAATGTCAGTTCCGGCCCCTCTCAGGGTCATCAAACCATCGTCCACCAGATAATCACCAGAACCAGCCAAAGCGGGTGCCCCTATATCCTGCGATGTCCAACCATTAGGAAAATCGGGTGGCAATGGCGCGGTCGCGACAAAATGGTTGAACACGGCCCCGGCCAAGACACCGGCGCGGTGAGAAGTGACCGCAAGGCCCACAAACACACCGGAGGGCATGATAACATTATCTGTCATCCAATAGGCCCAAGCCTGCCCGTCCGAAGAAGTGTAGGCGTCGAACTGGTTGCCCTTGCGCACCAGCTTTAACCAACCGGGCGCAACACTGCCCGTGCGATTTTTATTAAGGCTGACGCCATTGGTGATCTTACGACTTTGGAAGGCCACACCCTTGCCGGGCGTGAGCACCAACATCGCGTGCCGGGAGCCGGCCGCGGGATTTTCACGAATCATGATACCGGCTTTCGCCCAAGCATTCGTGTTTTGGAGAGAGGCCACTTGGACGACCCATTCACCATCGCCCGACCAAGACTCGTAGACGTAGTGGAACTGGTCTGCCTTGCCTCCAATATCAGAACCAGCACCGGAAAGATCAAAGCGAGCGGTTTCGGCCGTATAAGATTGGGTGCCCGCAGGTAAAATGGCCCCGACGTCGGCTGAACTCCAGCCACTAGGCAACAAACCGGCCTTGGCCGCACTAACCATCAATACTGCAACTGAGATCCCTTGGACAAAGGTTCTAATCATGTAACGCGCTGATTGAGCGGCGTTACACGAATGCAATAAAATTGCATAGCAATAGCAAACGGCCGTTTATGAGCTCGAACGAAAAACTTTCACGTATCCAATCAATGGACATCCATACAACCATAGCCGCATTCCTTCCCAAAACGGAACCGAGAGGTCCCACCTCCATCACGGCGTTGCAGGAGGCGGCACGTTAGAGATCACGCGCCCTGCCCTCTCACCCGCTCAGATGCGTTGCATCTGGACGGCGACGGAAAGTTTTTCGGTGTGCGTGCCCTTGAACACGCCTCGCGTGGGCGTGCTGTCGTGGTAGTCGCGGCCCATGGCGATCTTCACGTGGCGCTCGCCCACGACGCAGTCGTTGGTCGGATCGAGCGCCCACCAGAAACCACCGGGCAGGCAGGCTTCGACCCAGGCGTGGCTCTCGCTGGCACCGATGAGCGCGGGCGCGCGCTTGGCCTCGGATGCCTTGCGCTGGGTCTCCGTCTCGATGTAGCCGGTCACGTAGCGTGCGGGGATATCCGCCGAGCGGAGCACGGCGATCATCACCTGGGCGAAATCCTGGCACACGCCGGTCCGCTGCTTGAGGGCGGTGGTGACGGGCGTGTTGATCGTGGTGGAGCCGGGCACGTAGCGGAAGTTGGTCTTGACCCACTTGTTCAGCCGCAGGAGCGACGCGCCGATCTGGTCGCCGGGCTTGAAGAGCTGGTTGGCGAGGGTGTTGACCTCCTGCCCCAGGGGAATCGCCTCCGAGGGCATGAGGAATTCGAAGAGTTTGAGGCGTTCGCTGCGGTAGAGCTGGCGCGCTTCGGATACGCTGATGTCGAGCGCGGCCGACGGCGGCTCGAACGGCAGGGTTTCGACTTCGGACATGCTTTCCAGGGTGAGCTCGCGGTGGCGCTTCACGATGGAGAAGGTCTCCACGCTGTTGCCGTAGTAATCGGTGTAGGTGTGGATGTTGGCCCCCGGCGCGGTGAGGAGCTGGCGGGAGATCAACCGCTGGTGCTGGTCGTTGGCCGGCGTCAACCGCGCCTCCATGAAGGATTCGGACGCGGAGCCGGCGTAGCGGTAGAGGGTGCGGTGGGTGATACGGAAACGCATGCGCGTCCGCCGACATTCGCTAGTCCCGTGCCAACGACAAGCTTTTGGCGCGCGGGGGCATCCAGATAAATCCGCCGTGCCGCCCGACCGGCCTTTCGCGGTGGCAGAACGCCCCAGGCGAGGCCCGGCAGTTCGATTAATAGCCTTTGCCGGGGGCGGGAGCGGCAGGCACGGGCGCAGGGGGGGGCACGGGCGGCTTCATCAGCTCGTTCATGTCGAAATGGAAAGTCTCAATCACCTGCCCGTCCGCCGTGAACAAGGTGAAGTATACCTGAAATGTAAGCGGCGGTTTCACCCAGCCGGGGGAAACCAGCATCATGCCGTCCGGGGTGGGCGTCAGAATGGCGCGCAGGTCGGCCTTGACGTTGACGGGGTTCCAGCGAGCCGCGGCAGTCGCGGCATCGGCCTTCTCGGGTTTCTTTTTCTCGTTATAAAAGCGCAGGTTGAACTGCACGCCGTCAACCGTGAGTCCGAGAAAGTGGCCGTTGGCGCGCGGGACGGTGATGCCGGGGATCTTGGGCACCGGCTCGGCTTTTTCCTTTTTGGGGATGGCGGGCTTGGGCGCCGGAGGCGGCGTCTGCGCCATGACGATGATCGGCACGACCGCTCCGATGGAGGCGGCCATCAACAACGATTTCATCACTGCGGTGTTGAGCTTCATGCAAACACGTTGGGCATCCCCCGCCCTCGCGGCAAGTTCCCTCGGGTAAAGAATGCGTGAAGGTCTCGCGACGACGGCGGGCCGTCACCCCGCGCGCCCGAGGGTGAAGGTGTGCCCGATG
>Ga0209512_1004111_pt1 | contig 13018 bp, 12 predicted proteins | sample frozenSSSSmetaG_FD_184142 | JGI IMG/M metagenome (GOLD analysis project Ga0209512, IMG submission 184142) | Glacier valley bacterial and archeal communities from Borup Fiord, Nunavut, Canada, to study Microbial Dark Matter (Phase II) -... | ecosystem: Environmental > Aquatic > Freshwater > Ice >... | reverse complement strand
CGAGCAGGTGCAGGCGGCGCAGAAGGCCGGTTATGTGGTCAAGCTCCTCGCCATCTGCGAGCGGCTGACGGATGTCGATGGCGTCGAGGGCGTGTCCGCCCGCGTGTATCCCGCGCTCGTTCCGCGCAGTCATCCTCTCGCCGCCGTCCATGGCGCCAAGAATGCGGTCTTCATCGAGGCCGAAGCCGCGGGCGATCTCATGTTCTACGGCGCCGGTGCAGGCGGGATCGAGACCGCTTCTGCCGTGCTCGGAGACCTGGTCTCGGCCGCTCGACGCCATGTGATCGGCGGACCGGGTGTTGCCGAGTCGACACACGCCAACCTGCCCATCCTGCCGATCTCCCGGGTGATTACGCGGTACCAGATCACGCTCAGCGTGGTCGATGCTCCAGGCGTGCTCGCGGCCGTCGCCGCACTCTTCAGCGAGCACGGGGTGTCCGTCGAAACGCTCACCCAGTCCGTCTATGGTGGCGGTAGCACCTCGACGCCCACCGCTACCCTTGTGATAGGCACCCACGAGGCCTCCGAAGCCGATCTTGCGGCGACCGTTCTCGAGTTCGAATCGAGCGATGTCGTCGTAAGCGTCACATCCGTACTGAGAGTAGAAGGTTCATAATGGCCCACCAGTGGCGCGGAGTTCTCCGCGAGTATGCAGACCGTCTCGATATCTCGGACGCCACGCCCATCATCACACTCGGCGAGGGCGGCACACCGCTCATCCCCGCACCCGCGCTCTCGGCGCGTACCGGCGCGAAGGTCTGGGTGAAGTACGAGGGCATGAACCCCACCGGATCGTTCAAGGACCGCGGCATGACCATGGCCGTCTCGAAGGCCGTCGAGGCGGGCGCCAAAGCCGTCATCTGTGCCTCCACCGGCAACACGTCGGCGGCTGCTGCCGCCTACGCCAGTCATGCCGGTATCAAGGCCGCCGTGCTCGTGCCCGAGGGCAAGATCTCGATGGGCAAACTCGCCCAGGCGATCGCGCACAATGCGGAGTTGCTCCAGATCCGTGGCAACTTCGACGACTGCCTCGAAATCGCTCGTGATCTCGCGGCACATTACCCCGTGCACCTCGTCAACTCGGTGAACAATGACCGCATCGAAGGTCAGAAGACCGCCGCCTTCGAGGTCGTGGAGGTGCTCGGTGACGCCCCGGACATTCACATCGTTCCGATCGGCAACGCGGGCAATTACACCGCGTATTCCCGTGGCTATGGTGAATCCCTCGCCCGCGGAGACTCGACGAAGCACCCGCGGATGTTCGGTTTCCAGGCCGCTGGAAGCGCCCCGATCGTGCTCGGTAAGGTCGTGAGGAATCCCGAGACCATCGCCAGCGCGATCCGCATCGGCAACCCGGCTTCGTGGGCACTCGCTCTCACCGCTCGCGAGCTGACCAATGGTTACTTCGGGGCGATCTCCGACACGCACATCCTCGAGGCATACCGAATCCTCTCCGCCGAGGTCGGCATCTTCGTGGAGCCCGCGTCGGCGATCAGTGTCGCCGGTCTGCTCGAGCGCGCCGCGGCGGGTCAGATCCCTAAGGGATCGACCGTAGTGCTCACGGTCACTGGTCACGGCTTGAAGGACCCGCAGTGGGCTCTGAAGACCGCCGACGGTTCGGCTATCACGCCGACCGTGGTGGCCAACGATACTGACGAGGTGGCTGGCGTGCTCGGTCTCGCCAAAGTCAGCGTGTGACCACAGCGGTTGCACTAGAGAGTTTCGCCGGGCGATCGGTGACCGTTCGTGTTCCCGCGACCACCGCCAATCTCGGGCCGGGATTCGACACTCTCGGGCTCGCGCTGTCACTGTATGACGAACTCACCGTCACCGTTCGGGATGCCCCGGGGGCGACGGTCGAGGTCATCGGAGTAGGCGCGGATGAGGTGCCAACCGACGAGTCCAATCTCGTGGTCACCGCCATCGCGAACACCTTCGCCGCCTACTCGCTGCCGCTGCCGGGTCTCGACCTCGTGGCGCGCAACAACATCCCGCACGGGCGGGGGCTCGGGTCATCCGGTGCCGCCATCGTGTCGGGGATCATGGCGGCCAAGGGACTTCTCCACGGTATCGTCGACATCGACTCGAATGCACTGCTCGCGCTCGCGACCGCTCTCGAGGGGCACCCGGACAATGTCGCACCCGCCCTCTTCGGTGGTCTCACCATCGCCTGGACCACGGATGCCGGGCCGCAGCACAAGAAACTGATCGTGCACCGCGGGGTCTCACCCCTCATCGCGGTGCCCGAGTCGACGATGTCGACCGAGCTCGCGCGCAGTCTGCGACCCGCCTCGGTGCCGCACGAGGACGCGATCTTCAATGTTTCGCGCTCCGCACTGCTGATCGCCGCGCTCATCCAGAGCCCCGAGCTCCTGCTCGCGGCTACGGAAGACAAACTGCACCAGAGCTATCGCGCCGCGGCCATGCCGGAGACCGAATCGCTCATCCTCGAATTGCGATCGCACGGGCTTCCGGCAGTGGTGTCGGGGGCCGGTCCGTCGATTCTCGTCCTGTGCAGCGACCCCGCCCAGCGACTGGCTGCCGCCGAGCTGATCGCGGCCCGACGCGGCGCGCCCTGGCAGTCGCTCCTGCTGGCCGTCGACTTCAAAGGTGCTACAGTGACAATGCATCCGGTAGAAAATTCGGGCTAACCGAAACCCCTGGATAGCACTCACCAGCAAGAGCTTCGTTATTTACCAGTGATCTTCCCGCGCAGTTGTGAACATTCGCACCAGCGCTATCCGAAGCGAAAGCACCGAACGTCAAACTCTCCCGCAAGGTTCACTCGCACCTGTCAGGTGCGGAACTTGTTCGGGGAAAGGAACCCTCTTAGTGACTGACCTCACTGTCCGTGCCTCAGGTACGGACTCCATCGCCCTCGCCAAACTCCGCCTCCCCGAGCTCCAGGCTCTTGCGGCGGAGCTCGGCCTCAGTGGCTCGTCCAAACTTCGCAAAGGAGAGCTCGTGGATGCAATCACCGAGATCCAGAACAGCAGCGCCGCACCCGTCGCGGATGGGCCAGTCCCCGACGCGCCTGTCGGTTCGGAACTGAGTGCAGACACGCCCGTCGTTTTCGAATCGACTGCGGAGGCGCCGGTCGCTGACGTGCCGGTCGCTGAGGCGCCGGTGACGAAGAAGCGCGCGTCGCGTCGTGCCAGCACCTCGATCGTGGACGCCGGCGCCGCCGAAGCGCCCATCATTGAGTCGACACAGCGCCCTGCCACTACCCGCCGCATCGCTCCGAAGGCCGTCTCCGGGCACGCTAACGCCGCCGAGAGCGGCATTGACCTCATCCCCGGCCAGGAGGCCGAGCGCGCAGCCCAGGCGGATGCCCAGGCGACCGAATCGCAGCTGCAGGGGGGTCTTGACCGCATCCCCGGCCAGGAGGATGAAGCGGAGGCGCTGGCGGATGACGCCCAGCCCACCCGCAACTCGCGCAACCGCAATCGCAACCGTGGCGTCGACCGCCAACAGGGCGATGGCGCCCAGGCCCAGGCCCAGGGCCAGGGCCAGGGCAAGCAGGGCAACCAACAGGACGGTGAGCAGTCCGAGGGACAGCGCACCGGTGGTCGCAACGCGAACAACCGCAACCAGCAGAACAAGCAGGGCGGCACCCAACAGAACCCGCAGGCGGATCGCCAGCAGAACGTCAACAGCCGCCAACAGCAGGACAACAACGATCGCAACGGTAACGCCGACCGCAATCAGCAGCAGCTTCTGGAGGACGACGACCGCGGTGGACGCAACCGCTACCGTGATCGCAAGCGTCGTGGCGCGACCGGAAACGATGACTTCGAGCCCGAAATCACCGAGGATGACGTGCTCATCCCGGTCGCCGGCATCCTCGACGTGCTCGACAACTACGCCTTCGTGCGAACGAGCGGCTACCTCCCGGGCAACAATGACGTCTACGTCTCCCTCGGCCAGGTCAAGAAGTACAACCTGCGCAAGGGTGACGCGGTGGTTGGAGCCATCCGCCAGCCGCGCGAGAACGACAACTCCGGTCGCCAGAAGTACAACGCGATCGTGAAGATCGACTCGATCAATGGGTTGCCGATCGAGCAGGCCGCCGACCGCGTCGAGTTCGGCAAGCTCACCCCGCTCTACCCCTCGGAGCGCCTGCGCCTCGAGACCGAGTCAGGCAAGCTCACCACCCGCATCATCGACCTCGTATCGCCGATCGGCAAGGGCCAGCGCGGTCTCATCGTGTCGCCGCCCAAGGCCGGCAAGACGCTGGTGCTCCAGGCCATCGCCAACGCAATCGCCAAGAACAACCCCGAGGTCCACCTCATGGTCGTTCTGGTGGACGAGCGCCCGGAAGAGGTCACCGACATGCAGCGCACGGTGAAGGGTGAGGTCATCGCCTCCACCTTCGACCGTCCCGCAGAAGACCACACCACGGTCGCCGAGCTCGCCATCGAGCGGGCCAAACGTCTTGTCGAGCTCGGCCACGACGTCGTCGTACTGCTCGACTCGATCACCCGCCTCGGCCGTGCGTACAACCTCGCCGCTCCGGCATCGGGTCGCATTCTGTCCGGAGGAGTCGACTCCTCGGCCCTCTACCCGCCGAAGCGCTTTTTCGGTGCCGCTCGCAATATCGAGGACGGCGGATCGCTCACGATTCTCGCGACCGCGCTAGTCGAGACGGGATCCAAGATGGACGAGGTCATCTTCGAGGAATTCAAGGGAACCGGCAACATGGAGTTGCGCCTTTCTCGTCAGCTCGCTGACAAGCGCATCTTCCCGGCAGTCGATGTCAACGCGTCGGGAACCCGTCGCGAGGAGATGCTCATGGGCGTCGACGAGACGAAGGTCAACTGGAAGCTCCGCCGTGCGCTCGCCGGGCTCGAGACCCAGCAGGCTCTCGAGCTGGTACTCACACAGCTGAAGGACACGTCGTCCAACGTCGAGTTCCTCATGAAGATCCAGAAGTCGCTTCCGGGCGCATCCGGGTCGAAAGAGGACTAATCCCGATGGCAGACTCTGGCGTGTTCGAGTCGGTGAAGACACTGCGCCTCGAGCATACGGATCTTCAGGAACAGCTTGCTGACCCCGAACTCCACTCCAACCCGGCCAAGTCGAAGAAGGTGAATCGGCGCTACGCCGAGCTCAGCCGGATCGTCGACGCCTACAACCGGTGGATCGTCCTCACGGACGATTTCGAGGCCGCGACCGAGATGGCAGCGGACGACGCGTCGTTCGCCGAAGAGCTTCCTAACATCAAGGCAGAGCTCGACGTGATGGAGGAGCGTCTTCGCCGGCTGCTCATCCCGCGCGACCCGAACGATGGTCGTGACGTGATCATGGAGATCAAGATGGGGGAGGGCGGGGCCGAGTCCGCACTCTTCGCGGGGGATCTTCTGCGTATGTACCTGCACTACGCGGAGTCCAAGAAGTGGAAGACCGAGATCATCGAGCAGACCTCGAGCGACCTTGGCGGTATCAAGGACGTCCAGCTCGCCATCAAGGGAAATTCGACCGATCCGGCCGAGGGCGTCTGGGCCCACCTCAAGTACGAGGGCGGGGTGCACCGCGTGCAGCGCGTACCCGCGACTGAGTCACAGGGACGCATCCACACCTCGGCGGCCGGTGTACTCGTCTTTCCCGAGGTGGATGAGCCCGAAGAGGTCGAAATCAGCCAGAACGATCTCAAGATCGACGTCTATCGCTCCAGCGGCCCCGGCGGCCAGTCGGTGAACACCACCGACTCCGCCGTGCGCATCACCCACCTCCCCACCGGGATCGTCGTGGCGATGCAGAACGAGAAGTCCCAGCTACAAAACCGCGAGGCTGGCATGCGTGTTCTTCGCGCCCGCGTGCTCGCGCGTCAGCAGGAGGAGATCGACGCCGCGGCATCCGTCGTGCGCAAGAGCCAGATTCGCACGATGGACCGGTCCGAGCGCATCCGCACCTACAACTTCCCCGAGAATCGAATCGCCGACCATCGCACGGGCTACAAGGCCTACAACCTCGATGCCGTGATGAACGGAGCTCTCGAGCCGGTCATCCAGAGCGACATCGAAGCGGACGAGGAGTCGCGTCTCGAAGCCCTGGCCGGCGACGCCGACTAGTTCTGCCCCGTTCCACACCATGACCCCACCGGAAGTCCCCACCGTCACGACGATGCTTCGCAATTCCGTCGAGCAGCTCGCCAGCGCCGGCGTGCCATCGCCCGACGTCGATGCCGAGCTTCTCATCGGCTTCGTGCTCGGGATGAGTCGGGGTGAGGTCCAGGCGAAGGCCATCACCGGCACCGTGGTGTCGACCAGCGAAGCGGCCGCGATCACCGCGCTCATGGAGCGTCGCGCGGGCCGCGAGCCCCTCCAGCACATCACCGGTCGGGCGCCCTTCCGCTCTCTCGAGCTCGCGGTGGGCCCCGGCGTATTCGTGCCGCGCCCCGAGACGGAGCAGGTCGCACAGTTCGCCATCGACGCCCTTCGCGCGGCAGCAGGTCGTGAGCCGATCGGCGTCGATCTGGGCACCGGGAGCGGAGCGATCGCTCTGGCCCTCGCCACCGAGGTGCCGCACGCCCTGGTCTACGGCGTGGAGAATTCTCCCGAAGCGTTCCTCTGGACCCGGCAGAACTTCCGCGAGAGCGGTGCCGACAACGCGCGTGCTGTCTTCGTCGATCTCGCGTCGGCTCTGCCCCAGCTCGATGGCACGGTAGCGGTCGTCATCTCGAATCCTCCGTATATCCCGCTCGGTGCCATCCCGCGTGATCCGGAGGTGCGGCTTTTCGACCCGGAGCACGCCCTCTACGGCGGCGAAGACGGGTTGGATGTCGTGCGCCAGGTGTCTCGAACCGCGCGGCGCCTTCTGCACCCGGGTGGCACCTTTGTGCTCGAGCATGGCGAGCTGCAGGCGGCCGCGATCGCTGCCATCCTCGCCGCGGACGGCTGGCGCGCGATCGCCTCACACCCGGATTTCCTCGGGCGGGACCGGTCCACGACCGCCCTGCGCTGATCTGCCCTCGTCTCCCCGCTGTCCGCTGTCCGCTGTCCCAAGCGGTGCCCACTGCCCACTGCCCACTGCCCACTGCCCACTGCCCACTGCAATGGGGTGCCTCCGCTCCCGCTAGTGACACTCGTGCCCGAAAATTTGGGCGCGAGTGTCACTAGCGGGCGCGGAAGCGCCGCCGGAAGGGTCGCAGCCCGAGTGACAGCAATTTTTCACGAAGTGCCGGAAGCGATCGCGCCTCTCGCCAGTCCCACCGAGCAACCGAGGTGTTTTGCGCGCGGAGTCGGTTCTCGCGATTTTTCTCGTCGATGACCACTTGCGCTGTCGTGCGCCCGTGAGTGTATTCATCGCGAAGATACTTGCCTTCACCGTCAAATTCGCCGATACCCCGAACGTCTTCCCACCAGAAGTCGACCTCCATCGTTCCGGTGGCGTCGACGAAGGGCACCTGGAGGTCCGGGGCGGCAAACCCAAGCCGATGGATCGACACTCGGCTCAGTGATTCGCCAGCGGATCCTGAGCGACCATCCGCGAACTCACTGACCGAGCGGGCTCGGGCATCCCCCGTCGTCGGCATGACAGATTCGAGTTCTTCTGCAAGCTGATCTTTCGTCACTCGTTCGCTGAGGGCGCCACGATCCTTGACGGACGGTGCGCGCAGGGAGAAATCCGTCATCGCAACGGCCGTTTCAAAGGCTTCGGTTCTGGCGACATCCACCAGTGTCCTGGCAAGACTCGTAATCGCAAAGCTGCCGAAGTCGACCACCGATTCGGGGATGCCGGTGCTATGGCGGATCAGCGACCCAGCCGAACGCCCGCCGTTTGCTTCTCGGGAGATGACCTCTGGCCGCCTCGGCGGGCTGCCGATAAGTGGCAATCGCCACAATGCCGCCGCAGAAAGGCCCGACAGGATGAGCGGGCCAGGCTCAGAGGCGACCGCAGCAGCGATTCGGGCCAAATACTGGTCTTCGGGGCTGAGCCCGCGCCATACGTCCGCGTGTATGTAGACACCGGGGCGGAGGCGCACGATCTGGCCACGTTCCGCGGTTCGGAAGAGTGCCCGTCGTTCGCCCGGGGTGACAGTTTCGCGAACGAGTACGAGCTGGGCGATCAGAAAGTCGAGCGGCGTCGAGTGTGTCATACGAGGAGCATGAATCGCTGCGGGCGCTCGTGGTGTCGCATCGCTGCGAATGTGGAGTTTGCCGCGATTTCCTGTCCTGTGAGCGAGAAGCGACCGCCGCCGCCGCCGCGGGTGACACTCGCGCCCGAACTTTTGGGCGCGAGTGTCACCCACGGGCGCGGGAACAGTGCGGGCGCGGGAGCAGTGCGGGCGCGGGAGCAGTGCGGGCGCGGGAACAGTGCGGGCGCGGGAACAGTGCGGGCGCGGATCAGCCTGCGTCCGACTCCAGCACCGCGGCGCACTCCGTGATTGCTTCGGCGGCCCAGGTGCGCTGGTCGTCGGTGCCGACAAGGTCGGCCCAGCGGGATGCCTCGATGAAGGACTTCAGCGCGGCCGAGGGGTCAGACGCCTCCAGCCGATACCAGCCGAGGTTGCTGTGAAGCGAGACGAGCCAGCGACGGGTTCGTGGATCGGGTGACTCCTCCGCGAGGGCGGCGGCCTGTGCGGTCCAGTCCTCCGCGCCATCCGGGTCGACGATTGCGAGCATATGCAGCGCATCCACCCGGAGGAAGAGCAGCTCGGCCCGGTGTGCGATCGTCGCGGTCCGGCGGAAAAGTCCGGCTGCGGTATCCGGATGTCCGGAGCTGTTCATGAGGCGGCCGGACTCGAGCAGCACTCGCACCACCACCACCGGGGCTTCGTCATCGAGTTCGATGAGCAGCGCGGCGGCCTCGTCGAATCTCGCCTGGAGGCCGATGGCGCGCGCGAGCTGGGTGGTGAGCTCGGCTCGTTCGGTGTCGTCCCACGGCACGCGCCGCTTCAGTTCGACCCGAAAGCGCGCTTCCGATTGTGCCGGATCGTCGAACAGCCAGAGTTCGTCGAGGGCCGCCTGCTCGAGCATGCTCAGGCCTTCCGTGCCGCCGCGAACTCCTCGATCGCGGCGAGGAGCGCGGGGGCATCCGTGAAATGGTGGGCGGTGATTCCCACGCTCAGGGCCCCGTCGATATTCTCCCGCATGTCATCGGCGAAGAAAGCGTCCCGCGCGTCGATCCCGTACCGTGCGAGTACGCCGCGGAAAACCTCCGGCTCGGGCTTGCGCGCTCCATAGTCGGACGAGGTGTACAGATGATCGCCGAACACCGACACGAGCTCCGGCGCGAGCTGGCGCAGGTGCTTGCCGGTGAGGGGGCCGTTATTGGTGAGCAGAGTGACCTGGCCGTATTCGGCAGCCCGCCGCACCGCCGCAATCGAATCACGCCATGGCTCCATTGCGCCGCCGCGTATGCGCACCCAATCGGCCTCGGAAACCTCCACACCGATCGCGTCGTTGAAGGCGGCAAGATAGACCTCGGCGGTTGCGAACCCCCCGGCCTCCGCGGCCATCTCGCCCTCTTCGTGCCACCAGAGTTTCCGCAGCTGCTCGAGGGAGAGGCCCGTGAGCTCGGTCATGCCGGCCATCCGCTGTTGCCAGTCGTAGCCGTACAGCACTTCGTCCATGTCGAAGATGAAGAGCAGCATCAGGCGTCCCTGCCTGCGAAGCGCGTGATCGCCTCGTCCAGCGCATCGGTCTGCGGCACCCCATTCACATAGGTGAGCTGATGAGCATGAATGCCGAGTGCGCTCGCACCCTCGACGTTGCCTACCGAGTCATCGACGAAGAAGGTTTCCTCTGCCCGTGCTCCGTAGTGCGCGAGGGCGAGCTCGAAGACTCGGGCGTCGGGCTTGCGAACGCCGAGTTGGCAGCTGACGAGTCGATTCTCGCCGACGATGGCCGTGACGTCCGGAGCGAGCAGGGGAAGCGATTCGGCGAAAGGGGAGGGATTGTTGGAGAGCAATGAGACGGTGCCGAGGGTGGATGCCCGGTGCAGGGCTTCGACGCTGGCCGGGATCACGGTGCTCGCCAGTGCTCGCGCCTCCTGCCAGTTCTCCAGGGTCAGGCTCGATCCGGTCACGCGCTCGAACTCGGTGAGGTACGCCTCGGAGGTGGGCCACTCGCCCCCTTCCGCTCGTACCTCATAGCCCCCGGCCCACCACGTCTTGGCGAGGTGATACTGGCTTGCCCCCGTGACGAGACTGAGCGCAGGCAGCCGAAAATGGAAGTCGTAGGCGTACAGGGTCTTGTCGAAATCGAAGAAATACAGATCCACGGGGCTCCCACCGGTCGGTCAATTGTCTCAGGCCGCGCGGGGGACAAGAGCATTGCGAGATCATCGCCGGGGTCGTCGAGGAGCTCGAAGTAAGATGTCTATCGATATGGCGACGATCTACAACTGCTCGGAGCAGTACCAACTTCTCACTGGCATGCGACTCGCCCGGGTCGCCATCGGCCGGGGGGAACTCGTGGTGCTCCCGACCGATACCCTCTACGGCCTCGCCGTCGACGCGTTCAACGCCGACGGGGTGCAGCGCCTGCTCGATGCCAAGGGCCGCACCCGCCAGTCACCTCCGCCGGTGCTGATTCCGGGCATCCCGACCCTCGATGCTCTCGCCGAGACCGTGCCGCCGGAGGTGCGCGCCCTCGTTGCAGCGTTCTGGCCGGGCGGGCTCACGGTGATCCTTCCCGCGAATCCCTCTCTCGACTGGGACCTCGGCGAGACCGGCGGCACCGTCGCGCTCCGGATGCCGAACAACCGCATCGCTCTCGAACTGCTGTCGGAAACGGGACCCCTTGCCGTTTCCTCCGCGAACCTCACCGGAGAGATCGCCGCGCGCACGGCCCAGGATGCCGAGCGGATGCTGGGCGACAGCGTCGAGGTCTATCTCGACGGCGGGGAGGTCGGCCGCGACTACGAAGCGGCCGGACTGGGCTCGACGATTGTCGATGCGACCGGACTCATCGACGGGGGCGCCCTCAGGATCGTGCGACACGGGGTCATCACGGAGGCCCAGATCGACGCGGTACTCGAAAAATTCAGCGCTGAGAACGCACCGTGAGATTCATTTTCTACGTCGCCGCCGGCGGTCTCTCCGCGGTGGTGACGTTCGTGCTCGCGACCGCGGTCGCCAGGATCGGCATGAAGTATCGGCTCTATCCGGCCATCCGTGAGCGGGATGTGCACACGCGGCCCACTCCGCGGCTCGGTGGCATTGCGATGTTCATCGGAATCCTCACTGCATTCGGTGTCGCCTCGCAGCTGCCGCAGTTCCACCTCATCTTCGCCAAGCCGGGCCCGATCTTCGCGATCCTCGGATCGGCCCTCATCATCGTTCTCATCGGTGTCGCCGACGACATCTGGGATCTCGACTGGGTCACCAAACTGGCCGGGCAGATTATCGCGGCCGGTCTCCTCGCCTGGCAGGGGGTGCAGCTCACCACCCTCCCGATCGTCGGAGGGGTGATGGTCCTCTCCTCCTACACCGGGCTGATCATCACGGTCTTCGCGATCGTGCTCGTGATGAACGCGATCAACTTCATCGACGGGCTGGACGGGCTTGTCGCGGGTGTCGCGATCATCGCCAATGGCGCCTTTTTCATTTACAGCTACATCCTCGTGACCCGCAGCGCGGCAGCCGAGTACTTCAACCTCGCGCTCCTCATCTCGGCGGTACTGATCGGAGCTTGCGTCGGTTTCCTGCCGCTCAACTGGCACCCGGCGAAGCTCTTCATGGGTGATGCGGGGGCGCTACTGGTTGGTCTCTTGATGGCGACTTCGGCGATCTCCGTGACCGGCCAGGTAGACCTCGCCGCGTTGCAGTACTCCAAACAGCTCATTCCCGCGTTCATCCCGATCCTGCTGCCCCTCGCCATCCTTCTCATTCCGCTGCTCGACTTCGGGCTTGCCGTGTTCCGCCGACTCCGCGCGGGCAAATCACCCTTCAGCGCGGACCGCAAGCATCTTCACCACCGTCTGCTCGACATGGGCCACTCGGATGTCCACGCTGTGCTGATCTTCTACTCCTGGACCGCCGTGGTGTCGGTCGGATGCCTGCTGTTCATGTTCTTCGACGCCATCTGGGGCGTGGTGTTCATCATCGTCGGCCTCGTGATCTGCGCGGGCTTCACCCTCGCTCCACTCACCCGCCGCAAGGCCGTCGAGGTCTCCGTGCAGCTGGCAAGCCCGAACAATGAAGCCGAGGCCGCCGCAGCCCGATTCGACCCGCTCGACGCGGCTGCCAACGACGGGGCTGCATACGCGGCGGCCACCGATACCGCCACGAAGGAAGCATCATGAGCGCAATCCCGATCCTCAAGCGGATTCTGGCCTACGGCGGCATCCTCGCGCTTGCCATCGCAGTCATCGGATCGATCGTCGGCCTCATCGTGGCCGGGGGAGTAGGGCTCGTCAGCGCGCTTATCGGAACGGTCATGGCCGTCGTCTTCCTCGGCATCACGGCCGCCAGTATCGTCCTTGCGACAAAAGTGGCGAGAGGCGACCTGCTGAGCGTCGCCTTCTTCGGGATCGTCATGGGCGCGTGGCTGGTGAAGCTCGTGGTCTTTATCGTGTTGATCGTCCTTCTCAAGGACCAGCCGTGGATCCAGACCCAGGTGCTTTTCCTCACCGTGGTGATCGCCGTCATCGGAACTCTCGTCGTGGACGTGGTGGTGATCGCACGGTCGCGGATGCCCTATGTGAGCGACATCAGCCTGCCTGGGGAGGCCTCCGCAGCCACCGACCGACCCGAGTAGAGGTTCGGGATGACCTCATTCTTTTGATAAGCTCATGTCGAACGCCCCCCTTCTTCTCGCCGCGTGAGACCACGCCCCGATTCTGGAGTTAGCGCTGCTACCCCACGCACTCAATCTCATCCTCCCTCTCGCCGGCGAAGGCGACAGCGGCGGTGGTTTTGTTGGACCCAACATCGGCGAGTTCTTCCCTCCGGTGGTGCTCTTCGCGGGTACACCCTTCGAGCTGAATCGGATCATGCTGATCCGTATCCTCGTGGCCGTCGTCATCATCGTGATCTTCTGGCTGGGAACACGTCGCATGAGTGTCGTCCCCG
>Ga0209512_1004110_pt1 | contig 13025 bp, 13 predicted proteins | sample frozenSSSSmetaG_FD_184142 | JGI IMG/M metagenome (GOLD analysis project Ga0209512, IMG submission 184142) | Glacier valley bacterial and archeal communities from Borup Fiord, Nunavut, Canada, to study Microbial Dark Matter (Phase II) -... | ecosystem: Environmental > Aquatic > Freshwater > Ice >... | reverse complement strand
CTGGACGACGGGCGTGCGCTGGAACAACAGCAGCAGCGAGCCCAGTCTTGAGAAGGCAAGGCGGACCTTGCGAGGGAATTGGAATGGAGAGTTCATGGCGTGGTACGGACTTTTGTATAAGGAATCAAGGGACCTCAGTTGCAGCCGCAGCCGCCACCGCCGACACCGCCGCCGCCGGAGGATGCCTCGCGGGAGAAATAGGCGTGCTCGGTCATCGATTTCAGCAGCGGGTCGAGGCTGTCGGACATCACGGGCTTGGCGAGATTGCCGCGCTCGTAGGGTTTTACCCGCACGAGTTGGTCGGCGCAGCTGCTCAGGCCGACGAGTGCGAGGATGGTTAGGAAGCAGGCGGGTGTTTTCATGGATCGTTGGAAGAACGGTTATTTTCCTTCCGCGAGCAGCGCTTCGATTTCGGTGGTGTATTCGGCGACGGTTTTCTCACCCCGGAATCCGCTGTGAGCGTAGCGGATAACGCCCTTGCGATCGACGAGGTAGCTCGATGGCATCGATGGCGGATTGAAAAACGCGGCGGCCTGGTGACCGGTGTCGTGGGCGAGGGTGAAGGAGGCCTTCATGTGGTCCGCGAAGGCCTTGTATTTCGCGGCTTCTTCATCGACGCCGATGCCGATGATCACGAGTCCCTTGGAGCCGTATTTGGCCTGGAGCTGGTTGAGCGCGGGAAATGATTGTTTGCACGGGCCGCACCAGGAGGCCCAGAAATCGACGAGCACGACCTTGCCGGAGGTGTTGGGAATGGTGGCGCCGGGAAGCAGTTGTGAGAGCTTGGGCATGGACTGGCCGGCCTTGGCAACGCCAGCGGCTGATAGAGCGGGCGAGAGGCAGGCGAGCAGGATGGCGGTGGCGATGGTTTTCATGACTTGATGGTGTTTGTTAGCTTTTGGATCAGGCGGCTTGAACGAGGTATTTTCCGAAATCACGGCTGCCGTCGATGCCGTGTTCGCCCTGGGCGCAGACCTCCACCCCGCGGGCGAGCGAGGCGAGGTGAAGTCCCTCGCGGATTCCCAGCACGAAGACGGCGGTGCTGTAGATTCCCGCCTCGAGGCAGGAGTTCGCGATGACGGTGACGGCACGTATGCCGTTGGCCACGGGCCAGCCGGTGCGCGGATCGAGAATGTGGCCGTAGCGGACGCCGTCGTGGGTGAAGAAGCGGGCGTAGTCGCCCGAGGCGGAAACGGCGAGGTCGCTGACGGCGAGGCCGCCCCAGCAGTTGCCCGGCTTGTTGCCATCCTCGAGGCCGATGTGCCAGAAGGGATGCGCGCCGTTTCCGCCCATGGCGAAGATGTCGCGGCCGAGATCGACGATGGCGTCGCGGATGCCGTGAAGGCGGGCGATCTTGGCCAGGCTGTCGACGGCGAACTCCTTGCCGAAGCCGCCGAAATCAAGCCCCATGCCCGCTTCGGGGAGAAACACGGCACCGGGCCGGCGCTGGAGCTTTTCCCATCCGGTTAGAGCAAGCGCGGCCTTCACTTCATCTCGGCCAGGGAGCCTGGCGTGGACGACCTTCCAGTTCCAGACGTTCAGCAGGGGCAGCATCGTGGGATCGAGGATTCCGTTAGTGCGGACGTGCAGCCCGGCGGCGATGTCCAACAGCTCCTCCATCTCGGCGTCGGTCTCCACCCACCTGCGGCCGGCGGCGGCGTTGATCTCCGACACCAGCGAATCCGGCCGGAAGCGCGAGAATTTCGCCTCGAACCTGCCGATCCAGCCGAGCGCCGCGGCGGCGAATTCCAGCGCCCGGCGCTCGTCCGGCTGTCTGAACTTGACCAGGCAGTTGGTCCCCAGGGCCTTGAATTCCAAGCGCCGCACGCCGAGATCATCGGCAGGCAGGACAGGGAGCGGTGCGGCGGCGGTCATGGTGGTTAGAAAATCAGAATTGTGCCGACACACCGAAGGTCCAGATGTCCGCATCCGGATAGGCCTGGGCGGGTGAGGAGTCGGAGCCGGCGCCGCTCATCGAGTAGCGCTCGTAGCAGGCGTTGGCGGAGAAATTTTCCGTGAACTGATAGCGCAGTCGCAGGCCGAGGCTGATCGCGTCCATCGACGACAACCGGTAGTCCGCGGAGTAATTCGGACCCGCACCATTCGGCGCGCCCGAAGGCGTGCCGAGCGCGAGGTCGTTGATGGTGGTCATGAAAAAATCCGCGGCGTTCTGGTGATAGTAGCGGAAAAACGGGATAACCTGGAAATTCTCGCCGATCTCCTGGCGCCACTCGAGCTGGAGGGTTTCCGAAGTGATCCCGTAGTCGTCATGGGCGAAGCGGAGGACGGCATCGAGAGCTCCTTTCACCGGCTCGAAGTAGTGTTTCCCCTCGAACTGGAGAACTTCGCGCAGGCGGCTGTCCGGGCGGTTTTCCCGATAGATGTTGGTCACCGGCAGGTCGATGAATCCGCCGATGCCATCGGGCACCTGGACGACTTCGTTGCGCTGGACGACCTTGTAGGGGTCGTTGAGATAGCCGTTGGCATAGCCGACGGTGAGGTTCGCGGTGATCACCGTGTCCTTGTCGACGATCTGGGTGACGCCGGCGAAAAGATCGTAGGTTTCCTTGCGCGAGTCGGGCAGCAACGGGACGCTGACGGTGTCGTCCAGGTAGTTCACCCCGTAGGAAACCGTTGTGTTCTTCTGGTTGAGCTCGAGCTTGTCGCTCAGGGCGAAGCCGTTCGAAACGTAGTCGTCCTCGGTGCTGCGGGAAATTTCCAGTTCCACCCGATGATCGCCAAACTGCCGCGAGAGCGCTCCGAGGATGCCGGTGCGCACGTCCTCGACGTCTGATAGAAACGGCTGGCTCTCTCCAGGCAGCACACCGGTGGGCGATGCGCCGGAGATGGAGTCCTTGAGCCACTGGAAGCGGAACGAGGTGGCGTCGTTGATCTCGATCTGGCCCCGGATGTAGTGGGATTCCACCCGGATGCGGTCGTCATCCTCCTGATAGAGCTGGTAGCTGTAGTCGTAGTCCTGCGGAATGACCTCCCCCCGGGCTTGAAGACCGGGGCAGAGCAGTGTGGCGAGGAGCAATGGCGGGCGTGATCTCACGTAATGGGAAGCGTTGGGTGTTTCAGACTGCCCCCGGACGAACGGACCGCCCCCAAAGGAAACGGCCCGGTTCAACACCATGGAACAATCCCCTGTTTACCCCTTGAATCCCGGATGACAAATTGTGGATGGTAACCAATCGGTTATCATTCGGACTCCTGAATTTCCTGACCAAATCGTTACCCGTTCATTCCGCAGCGCCAGCGGCCTCGACGGATGGAGCCGGATTGCGAACCCCGGCCCGGCGCACTTCCTCCGCGATGATCCGCAGGCCGTCGCGGACGACGGCTTCATCCATGGCGTAGGAAACGCGGATGCATTCGTGGCGGTGACGCCAGTTTTCATCGTCGTGGCCGAAGAAAAAGTAGTGGCCGGGGATGACGAGGACCTCGCGCTTTTTCAGGCGTTCGTAGAGTTCCATCGAGGTGATCGCCAGGCCGGGAAACCAGAACCACAGGAAAAGCGCGCCCTCGCTGCGGTGCATGAACCACTCGATGTCATCGCCGAACGCCTCGTGCGCGGCAGCCCGGGCGAGCCTGCATTTCTCCTGATAGAACGGCCGCACCACCTCGCGGCTGAGGCTGAGCAGCTCGCCGGACTTCACCAGCGGCAGCGTGATCTGCTGGCCGATGTTGGGGTTTGATAGACCCGCGATGGCACTCATCGAGCCCAGCGCGCGGATGATCTCCGGCGGGCCGATGACGATACCGGTGCGGGTGCCGGGCAGCCCGATTTTTGATAGGCTGAACGTGAGCACGACATGCGATTCCCAGAACGGCGTGGCCTCGGTGAAGATGATCCCGGGGAAGGGCGCGCCGTAGGCATTGTCGATGATCAGCGGGATGTGGTTTGCCTTCGCCAGTGCGGAAAGCCGGGCGACCTCATCGTCGGTTAGGACGTTGCCGGTGGGATTGGTCGGCCGCGAGGCGCAGATGGCGGCGATGTCCGGGGTGATTTCCAGGTTGTCGAAATCGACGCGGTATTTGAAATCATGCGCGCCGCTTTTTTCGAGCAGCGGCGTGACGGCGCGGAAGAGATCGCCGCTCACGCCCTGGTTCGAGTAGCCGATGTATTCCGGCACGAGCGGCAGCAGGATTTTCCGGCGCGTGCCGTCCGGCATCTCACCGGCTAACAAATTGAAGAGGAAATAGAACGCGGTCTGCCCGCCGCTGGTGATGGCGACGTTTTCCGAAGTGAGGTCCCAGCCGAAAGTCTCGCGGAACAGCGTGGCGATGGCGTCCAGAAACTGCGGATTGCCGCGCGGCGGATCGTAGGACGTGAGCGCGCGCTCGAGCCCGCCGTTTTCCTCCATCAGTTCTTCGAGCCGCCTGCGCCAGACGGCGTTCATTTCCGGGATACGCGCCGGCTGGCCGCCGCCGAGCATTTTCAGATCCGGCCCGCCGCTGGCAAGGGCGTGGCCGAGATCATCCATCAGTTCCTCGATGCCGCTGCCGCAGCCGAGGTGTTGGCCAAATTGGGAGAATACGTAGGGCATGGCGTGAAGGCGATTTCCAATGATCGCCCCCGTTCAAACCACCGACCGCCCATGATGTCGATCACCTTCATGCCCTCTCGAAATCATCGCGGCCCCGGAGTTCTCCACCGCGACGCGATCTTCCGCCACCGCGGGACGATTTTCCTCCACCGCGAATCCCCGTTCTCCCACCGCGACCGGCCGATTGCGAACGCGGGAAAATATTTTCCCAGCGTTTTCTAATCGTTCACCACTGCGGAAACACCAACTTCCGCCGCGAAACCCTATTTTCCCGCCGCGCAACCGGAATATTCCACCGAGATCCCCAAAAATCCCTCAGTTTCAGGATCATTCCCCGCCGCACGGCCCTAATTTACCACCGCGGAGGCCAATTTTCACAGAAAACAGCGATCACCGCTTCCAGCAGCCGGAAAATCGCTCCGATAGAATTCCCGTGCAATCCGCACGAATCCCCTGTAACAGCCAGTTAGTCCTAACCAAACCAACACTATGCCCGAGACTACTACCGCCCCAGCCACCTCCGCGCCTGCCACCCCACGCACCCGCGGCTACTTCAACCAATCCCAGATCGACGATCTTGAACTCGCCGACACCGTCATCGCCGCCGCCCGTGGCCATGCCGCCGAAATGGAGGAACAGGACATCACCGCCGTCTGGCTCGACGGCTTCGAAGCCGCCCTTCAGGAAAGCCGGAACCGCTCCACCGCCGCCGGTCAGGACGGCGACGAGTCGAAACAAGCCACCGCCGCCGCCGCCAAGGCCGCCAAAAAACTCACCACCGCCCTCCAGAAGATCCAGAGCTCCGCCAAACAGAAACACAAGATGCTCGCCGAGGACGGAGACCCCACCACCAACTTCCCCCTCGACGGCTACCTCATCGGCATCCGGCTCGATGCCAGCCGCAGCGCCCTCCTCCAGAACGCCGCCACCCTCATCACCCGCGCCAAGGCCGACAGCCTCCCCGGCTTCAAGACCGCGCCGAAGATCACCGCCGTCGAGGCCCTCCTCGCCGACTACACCGGCGAAAAGGGCGACCAAGCCGAGGCCATCCGCGACAAGGAACTCTCCCGCCTCGACCGCGACGGCCTCCTCCACGTCATCAACTCCCGCCGCGCCGCCGTCCAACACGCCGCCGACGCCCTCTGGCCCGCCGCCGACGAAGCCACCCGCCCGATCCGGAAGACGTTCGGGATTCCGCAGACGAGGGCGATGGGAGTCTGATTCATCAAACCGGTAGGGTGCTGCGGCCCGCAGCACTCTATCGGCTTAGATCCTCGACACGGGACTCGGAACCCTCTTCTCTGATCACCGATCACTCGGTAATGCTTCCCCTCCGCTGGATCGCCAGCAGACACAGACACCGCCCGACACATAGGTGCTGAGAAGACAACGACCCGGGGTAGAGCTCGAGACTTGACCCTATTCATTGTACGGGCTGGCACTAGAAACATTCCTTTCACCGATGCTCCAAATCATTACAGGAAAAATTTTTAAGTCTGAGGACCGACACGTATCAAATCAGAAAGGAGTCCTCTACTCCAACTATCGTTGGTATTTACCCATTGAGACCTGTGTGGGGTGCTTGGAGCCGCTCGACTCGCGCGCGGTGCTTACGAGTTATCTCTACGCATACACTAATCAGATTGAGAAACAGCAAGGCAACTTTAGTATCGCTCGCGTTGGCGACGGCGAAATCATCGAGCAATTTCGGCTCCTTTGTACCTTTGGATTGCGAGCAACCTTTGCCGAGGACCGGAGCTGGGTTGCTCACCTCTGCCGCACGGGAACACTCGGCCGATCCGACGAATATGCCCCCTCACAGCGGCTCCCCCGTTACTTCGCACCACGGGTAGACGGAGACATGGAAGAAGCTCAGGAGTTTGCGGCCCTCGTCGAAAAAATCCTCAGTCTGAGCCGCAGTGATTTCCTCTCTATCATGACAGCAATTCGGGCGTTTAGCGGAGCCTTGGAGGTCGTCGGCTCCAGCTTGGACCTTGCGTATTCCATGCTGGTCTATGCACTAGAGTCGCTCTCGCAGAAATACATCGAATATGAGCCTAAATGGGCCGACTTCGATGATCGCACTCGCCGGCAACTCGATCCACTGCTTGCCAATGTGGAACCGGAGACAGCTCAAGGAATCAGGGCAGCGCTACTCAACAACGCTCATCTCAAATTGCGCGCAGGCTTTCAGGAATTCATCTGCAACCACGTCGAGGACAGCTTCTTCACTACGGAGGCCTCGAATCATACCTTCGCCCTGCAACATTGCGAGCTACGACGAGCTACAAGAAACATCTATGATGTGCGCTCGGCTTACGTGCACGAGTTGACGCCCCTAATGCATCAACTTCGCATGCCGCAAATTGCCGAGGGAGATGTATTCCGATGGGAGCGCGAGCCTCACCTCACTTTCAGCGGTGTCGTCCGCCTTGCCGACCATGTGATTCGGACACTCATTCGGCGACTGCGGTCAGTCGATAGGGAAGACTACAACTGGCGCGATGCGCTTCCTGGATCGGTGCGTCTCAACATGGCACCACAGTATTGGATTCATCAAGCTGATGGTTTCCGAGGAGTCACGGCCCATCAGTATTTTGGAGGTTTCCTTGCACACTTCCTTGATTCTGCATTAAAGGGCCAACCCATCTGCGATATGAATGCGGTGATGGAGAAGATCGAGCAGAATGGCACTCAAGGAGAATTGGAGCACCGGCGATCCATGCTAGGTCTGTATCTGCTCTATAACGCATGTCTCTATCCCGAATTTGGCCGTCCGAATTGGGAACAGTTTTTGGAGCACCAGCAAGCTGTCGTCGATCAACCATGCATTGAGATGATGGCCGCACGGATGATGCTAGATGGAGGTTTCCCGTGGACCGCCGAAGAAGGCGAAGCGGCGCTTTCCCGATACAGTGAGACTCGCTTCCATCGTGGGGTTCTAGACCTGCCTTCCGGAACTGAGATTGCCATCACCGTCGGAGTGGCGAATCAGGCACTCCATGAAGGATTGTTTGAGAAGCATCAGTCGTTGCTGCGAAAAGCACTCCTAAATTCCGCCGGCCGCCCACAGATCCAAAGCGCACTACAGGAGGCGATCTGCAACTCATCAGAAGTAGACATGAACGTCATTCTCCCTCGTAAGACGCCTACTGGAGCAAGTGATCGTAATGCAGATATAGCGGCGGCAGCATACTTTAATTTCCGCAAACGAGTCGAATCGGGCTGTGTGGGGGATGCTTTGACTGATTGGCTCGAAGCAGAGCTGGAGTTGGCGACCGAAAGAACAGACCGCATTTAGAGCGCACTGCTATCCTGCCAAAAGGTGGACATCGTCAGCGAGACTCCACTACGTTGCACATCAGGTCGCGGAGTTCGTTCATCAACGCCGAGACTTTGTGGGAAAGTAGGCTGTAGTCCTCGGTAATCTGCTCTTGGCTCTTTGTGGCCAAGAAAAAGAGGCTACCAGAGATCTCCGTGAGCTTTCCAAAAATCGCATCGTCTTTAGTCACAAAGTTCGCAGATGCCCATCTTTCAAGGGATTTGGCGGAAAGACCTAATAGCTCCACTCGCAAGCCTGACGTATTGACGATGGCAAGAACCTGTCTCTGGGCCTCGATGCGATTTTGGAATTCACTCATGTCTAAGTCTATACGCCTTCGCAACCAGCCTGTCCATCCAAGACTCGATGAGATCAAGCCGAGCTAATACGTTGCCGATTTCAGCATCAGAAAGCAGGGTGCCATGTCCTCTTGTACTTAAAATCCTTGCCCGTTCGATGAGCTCGAAAATTTCGCTCTCGATCGCAAGGGAATCTCCTTCAAGGCGGAGGGCTGAGCGCCTTGAAAAATCCGGACGCTGTAGAACGCCGAGTGAGAAGCACGTCGCAATATTTCTTACGGCCAGAAAAATGCTCGATAGTTCGAAAACCCGACTATGGGAGCCTTCTTTTATCGCACTGTAAGCAGCGCCGAAAATTGATCTGAACTTTGCGCAGTCAAGGTCACTCCGGGTGTAGCGCGCAGGTTTTCCTAATTCGCGGAGGAAATCCAATCCATCGGAAGCGTGCAACAAACGCGCTTCCAAACTCAAGTGCCAAGCAAAGGGGCTACCCTCCTGCCAAATCGCCTTGATTCGTTCATAACCGTAGATGGAGAAGGTTTCCGGATCAAACCGTGAATCGCGTCCTTGCACCACGGCCAACAAGTCGATGTCGGATGCCAGATCGACTTCCCCTCTGCAAATGGATCCGAAGGCGTAAATGTGCATGCTATCTCCGATTTGCTCTCTTGATCAAAATGGACATGAAAAACCCAAATAGTATCAACCTTATAATTAGAATAGTAGCGAGGTAACCTCCTCCGTAGCCGTAAGGAGAGTTTTCGACACCCAAAAAAATTTGGGGCACATATCCTATGGTCTCCCAAAGCCCGGCGAAAGTGGTGACGTCTGTTTTGAACAGGTGAATGATCACCATTAGCCCCATGAATACGATTGTCGTTAGGAGCAGCTTCCATGGACTTTCTCCATTCCCCCAAACCCAGCTCATAACTTTGAATGAGAACCACTGCCCCCCCGCGAGCCAACGTTTCCAGCCTTTGTATTTCTTCCTGTAGTATGACTCCGGAGATTTCCAAGATTTTTTGAGATGAATCTCCGTAGCTTCTAATTCAAGGGCGATAGCTCGGTTTACTGCCGCAGCATCGCCCAGCGCTTGGAAATTCATTCTCAGACTGCGAACAAAAGCTAATTTCAGATTCTCAACCGAAGGGCAGCCCGTGTTTAACAGGTCCGGATCTACATGGGTTTTCTCGAAGTTCGTGTAATCGAAGATGCAGCCCTCGAAGGCCGAGCCTCGGAAATTTGAGTTCACGAATCGGCATCCCTCGAAATTGCATGAGTCGAACACGCAATTTCGGAAGTAGCATGCGTCAAAAATGCTCCACTTGAAATTGACCTTCTTGAAGGTGATGTCCTTCGCCGAGCACCTCACGAACAGGCGGTTGTAATGCTGGGTGCCATCAAGATTCCTGACAAACTTTTGATCAGTAAAATGGCGTCGACCGGCATCGATCAAATGCGGCATTGGTTCGGCAGGAGGCAGCGAAGAATCTGGAGGTAATTCGACAGGCGGGTCCATTTTTTTAGGGGAATTTCGCGCAGCGGAATCTAGCGGCGACCACAACCGACCGTGGCGACTTGAAGATGTCATCCGGTGCCAGATAGTCGAGGCATTTCCTCGGACGCGAGTGCGGTGGTACCAGTCCTAAATAACAGACATTCCGTCGATCTGGATCACCGAGGCAAGGTTTCCAACACTACCTCGAGATGGGAGATTTCGAGTCGTAGGAGGGCGCATGTAGTGGCTTCCGGGCGGCGATGGCTTTGCTTCCGGTCTTGCTGAACCCGGTTCGAGTGGGCGAAACGAGGCAACGTCCGCGCGGCAGGGACCGACCTCCGTGGCGGTCAGGCGAATGGAAAGCGAATGATCCAACCGCTGCGAAGCCGTTTCGTCACAACGCCGGCCTTCATTCTCATCTCATTCACAAGACCGCCACGGAGGTCGGTCCCTGCCGGGCGACTCATTCGCTGGACCGCCACGGAGGTCGGTCCCTGCCGGGCGACTCATTCGCTGGACCGCCACGGGGGCAGTCCCTGTCGTGTGACTCATTTGTTTTCCATTCGCCTGACCGCCGCGGAGGGCGGTCCTTGCCGGGCTTTGCAGGCGCTATTCATTCGCAGGACCGTCCGGAGGCCGGTCCTTGCCGGGGGAGTTCCAGCCGATTTGACCGGGGAGCCAGACGTGGGGCCAGAGGTCGTAGGTTTCGACGAGTCCGGCGCGGACGGGATTTTCCCGGATGTAATGCCACGTCGATTGATGGTCCTGTTCGGAGCGGATGCGATGGTCGAAGTAATCGCGTTGCCAGGAAATGCCTAACTGGGTGGCGACGTAGCGTTTCCAATCGGCGATCACACGGTTCATCCCCAATTGGGGTTCCCACGAGAAGGAGATGAGTGCGTGGAGGTGATCCGGCATGAGGAGAACGATTTCAGGAAACCACTTTTTGCGATCCATCAGAAAGGTGATGGAGTCGAGTATCCGGTTTGGAACATCACCAGTGACGATGTGGGCCGGTCCCCGAGGCTTGCAGTTGATGGTGATGAAGAAGGTCGAATCCGATGCCACCCAGTCCGGTGGAACATGGGAAGCTCCTCTTGGACCGCGGGATGGGAGTTCTTCCGAGGACATGGGGAAAATCTATCAAATGCAGTGAGGATGGCAAGGCAATGGCAGGGGTGGGGTTCCGTGGCGGTCTGGTGAATGAGGTGGGAATGGGAGACGGTGGGTAACGGGACGGCTTTGCCAGCGACGGAATCATTCGCTTTCCATTCGCAAGACCGCCACGGAGGTCGGTCCCTGCCGGGCATGCGCTTCGCTTTCTATTCGCAAGACCGCCTTGTCATTCGCGGGCCATTTTTCATTTCCGGAAATTTCGTATGACAGATCGGGAAACGGGGTTTTATAGTGCGGCCTCACTTCCAACCAACCTCCCTATCATCATGTCCATCAACGTCGGCGACAAAGCCCCTGATTTCACCCTCGTCAGCCTTACTTCGGAAGGCCCGCAGCTCGTCACCCTGAGCGATCTCATTGGAAAATCCAACATCGTCCTGCTGTTCGTGCCGATGGCCTTCACCGGCGGCTGCACGGCGGAGTTCTGCGAGATTTCCGCAGGTCTTTCCGAATACACCGCGCTCGACGCGACGGTGCTCGGCATCTCCGGTGACAACCCCTTCGCGCAGGACGCCTGGGCGAAAAAGGAAGGTATCACGCTCACCCTGCTCAGCGACTACGAGCACAAGGTGACCGCCGACTACGGCGTGGCTTACGAGCAGTTCCTGCCGGCGAAAAACCTGATCATGGGCGGCGTCTCGAAGCGCTCCGCCTTCGTCATCGATAAGGCCGGCGTGGTGCAATACGCGGAGGTGCTCGACATCCCGAGCGACATGCCGAATTTCGACGCGATCAAGGCCACGCTGCGTTCGCTCTAACTCGGAAATTTTTCCTCTATCGTGCAAAAAACCGCCGGGACATCCGTTCCGGCGGTTTTTTCGTCAGGGCCACCTCATTTTGAAATCACTGGTTTTCAAAAGCATTTACGGCGGCGGCGGGCCGTGGTTGCTGCGTCTCGCAGCAACCAACTTTTCGCGAGGCCCGGCCTTGAGACACAGGCACTTCCAATATGAGGGAACCCCGGTTTTTTCGTAAGCTCCTCTGGACAAGTCACAAAGCCCGCTGCAAAAGGATTGCCGTTGAAACGGTTTTTCCATTCTGAAGCGGGCGCGGTGGTGCTGTGGGTCTTCGCGTCGCTGTTGCTGGCGGCGGTGATCTCGCCGTGGGTCTATCAGGGAGGAAAGGCCCTTGCCGCGGCGGCAGCCAGCCAGGATCTCGGCGCGTTTTTGGAATGGCTGGGCGCGGCCTGCGGCAGGTCGAAGTTCGGACGTTTTTTCAGCCGGTCTCTGTCGTTTTCCGCACTGTTTCTACTGCCGCTGCTGTTCCGCCGGATCCGGAGGATGAAGAAAGAGGATGTGGCTTTGATACCCGGCCAAACCGGAATGGATTGGAAATGCAAACTCGCCCAGCTCGCCACTGGCTGCCTGATCGCGGGCGGCGTCCTGTGGGCGCTGGTCATGATCCTCCACGCCACCGGAGCCTACGTCGTCCATCCGCATCCGCCGAAACTCGGGAAATTTCTCGCCGCCGTGCTGGTTCCGGCAGCCGCCGCATCGATCGTCGAGGAAACCCTGTTCCGTGGAGTCCTGCTGGGACTGTGGCTGAAATCCGCGAGGCCGCTTTCGGCCTGTGTGGCGTCCTCGCTGTTGTTCGCGTTCCTGCATTTTCTCGATCCGCCGTCGGGCTTCGCCATCACCAATCCGGGCGCTCCCACGGCGGGTTTCCAATTGCTCGGCTGCATTCTCTTTCATTTCACCGACCCGCGGTTTTTCGTGACGGATTTCGCGACGCTGTTCGCCCTCGGCATGGTGCTCGCGTGGGTGCGGGTGCGGACGGGAGCGCTGTGGTTTTCGATCGGCCTGCACGCCGGGGTGGTGCTGGCGTTCAAGAGCAGCAACCTGCTCTTTGCCGACGTCGCCACCCATGCGCTGCGGCCGTGGGGAGTGGGGGAAAATGTGCGTTCGGGCCTGCTGCCGATGCTCGCGCTCGGGCTGACCGCGCTGATCTGCCATTTCGTGCTGCAAGGTTTCGACCGGTGGCGGGTGGCTTCGCATGTAGTTCAACCTTTCAGGGTGTCTTCGTTGCGCAAGGAAGACACCCTGAAGGGTTGAACTATACTGCCGCGCATCAAGATTTGTGGAAAAGAGATCTTTCCCCTGACCCTCCGGCACCCTATCATGCTTGGCTCAAGCAATGATTGAAATCCACCTCACCGACCAGGAAATCCAAGATCTCAACGA
>Ga0209512_1004103_pt1 | contig 13045 bp, 13 predicted proteins | sample frozenSSSSmetaG_FD_184142 | JGI IMG/M metagenome (GOLD analysis project Ga0209512, IMG submission 184142) | Glacier valley bacterial and archeal communities from Borup Fiord, Nunavut, Canada, to study Microbial Dark Matter (Phase II) -... | ecosystem: Environmental > Aquatic > Freshwater > Ice >... | reverse complement strand
TCCATAAAAGCCCGCATTTAAAAACTATGATAGAGAAAGCAGGTCATATATTAGAGTATTTACCTGCTTATTCTCCTGACTTGAATGCTATTGAATCAAAATGGTCTCAAGCTAAATCTAGGAGAAAAAAATATCATTGTGACATAGATACTCTGTTTCAAAAATATATGTAATAACTGTTTTATAGTGGTTTAGCTATATATTTATCGGAACTGGAGCTATTTTATTGTCGTTAGGCGCCAAAGACTTGCTTAAACTGATTTTACTGCAAGCCAACTTTTATAGACCGATAGTTACCGTGCCGTTAATATTAGCTATCTTAGGATTTCGTAGCACCCCAAAAGCCGTCGGGCTTGGGATGGCTACAGGAGTTTTAGGTGCAATTATTTGGCAAATAACAATAACACGTACAACTGGTATCGACAGCGTTATACCTGCAATGGGAATGAATTTTATAGCTTTTTTAGGTGCACATTATCTGCTCAAGCAACCAGGTGGATGGATTAGCAGAAATGAAGATCTCGAGCTAAAAGAGATTAGGCGTAAAAAAAAAGTAGAAACAGGGCTATAGTTAATTATTTTAAAGCCTTACCTGAGTTTAGTGTCCTTGACTATTGCCGCGCGCGTACTCCCAAGAATCCGATGGTTTACTTGTATTTTGCGTTTAGCGGTCTGCTCTCAATAATGGTAACATTTTCAATTGATAAAGCAATTTATCAAGAAAATATCTTTATAATCAATTCTCTGCAGATATCATCATTGTTCATTAGCACGATTTTCATTTGTCGAAATTTAATGTTTACAGGCAAGTTTCAAGAAAAATATTGGGGAGTTATTTGGTATAGTTCTATATTTATAAGTCTCGCGTTTATCGGTAGCTTGCTTGTATTTATCAGTAAGTTTTCGCAAATTGCAGTAGTGATTTTCATATTAAATCTCACTATGATCGGGATGTTACTGAACTGGCAAACCACTCTAGTAATGATCGGTAGCGGCGTTGGGCTTGCTTTATATCTTTATAAAATATATATCGGAGCTCCTATCTCTCCAGAATTGCAAAGCCTTGAGCTGAAAATCTTATATATAATATTTATGATTAGCGGGTTTTTGCTGGCCTTTATCAAACCAAGGCAAGAAATGGAAGCTCGAGCTAATGAGAAAATTAGTCATCTTGGAAGCTATATTCAGTATACGGAAGCTGAGCTTGAAAAATCGCTAAATCTTAGAAGCAAGTTTTTGCGGAATTTAGAGCACGAGGTGCGCACACCCATCACAGGCATAACGAGCCTTGGGGGTATCTTATATGAGAATTACTATAAATTAAATGAGGCAACAACGCTATCAGGCGGTTAAAGATATAGCAACAAGTTCAGAGCGGCTTAACAGTTTAGTGGATAATATCCTGAAATTATCAGAAGTCTCAAGTTCGGAATATGAGCTTAAACCTACTCTAGTTAACATGAGCGATCTTCTAGATAAAAGTATCAAATTATGTAAGAAACTTTATTTAGACGATAAAAATTTGGAATTCCTTATTGATATAGATGAAGATGTATTTGCAAACTGTGACGCGCCTTGTATAGCATCTACATTTAATAATTTGATTATTAACGCTATCCAATATTCTAAAGAAGGTGAAACTAAAATTTCTCTTAAAAACATTGATGAAGAGGTGGAGTTCGTAATCAAAGACCAAGGAATTGGCATCCCTAAGCAAGAATTATTTGATATATTTGGGGCTTTTGTTGTTAGTTCAAAAACTCGCACTCCTGCAGGCGGTAGAGGTGTAGGCCTTGCTTTGTGCAAAAGAGTTATGGAGCTTCACGGTGGTGATATAATAGCTGACAGCAATGGCAAGAAGGGGGCGACTTTTACTTTCACAATCCTTGTATCTTACAGCCCTAAACAATAAAATAACCGGAATTCAATATATAAACTGCTTATTTAATTTCCCAAAGGAAATTAAATAAGTGTATTACCATAATTAGACAATATGCAGAAAAACAAGTAGGTAAGATAAATGAGAAAGATATTACAATCTAATAACCATACAAGAACGTTATTTACATTATTCATAAGTATTCTATCAAGCAATGCGTGCGCTGCCGTAAAGACCCATGGCAATGATTTTGAACGTTTAATGCAGAAGTTAGAAGCTCATCCCCAGAATGAAGTACTTAATTTACCTAATCATGATTTTTGTCCGATAAATTTGGATAGCGCAGCCCCTTTGTCCTTTAAAGGATCAAACTTCCGGAACGCTAATTTTTCAGGAATGCTTGAGAATCCGAAGATAATTACAAATGTTGATTTCTCAAATTGTAATTTAGACAGAGCAGATTTTTCGCATACAATCATTACAAAATGTAAATTTAATAATGCACAGCTTAACAAAGCAAATTTTAATAATACTGTTATAAAATTCACTTCGTTTAACGGAGCCGAACTAACTAATTCAAACTTATCAGGTTCAGATCAAGAATCCGTAGGATTTGACAGTGCCAATTTGCAATGTTCAATTTGGAATGATGCAAATATATTTCGTGTGAGCTTCACAAGGAGTGATGAAAGAGGGATAATCAAGAAAAATATCAAGGAAAATCATTGTTCTCATGAAGATGCAATTAAAACAAAATTTCTAGAATCCTTTAAATGTCCTTGAAAACTCTAATAAGGTGATTTTCAGCCGTCACTTTCAGCACTAGTTACTTTCACCAATATCTTCAGCCACCCATTCAGTGCTTTCGTGGTTAAATTTCAAGATTCGTGGTTTGGTGTCGATTGAATCAAAAGTTATGTCGCTTATCAGATCTTCCTGGGCAGAGATAAAAGTGCTGTCAGCAGCAAAGCTTGGGTAATATGGCTGATAGTTCTTGAACCTGATGCTCACGTATTTTTGCTTTATGGCTCCTGGGATTACGCCAATTAGCTCATCAAGTGAAGACACATTTTGCTCGTTGATTGATTGAACTCCAAGCCTGTATATATTCTTATAATCTTGAGTGAAACTTACAGGGATGCTGCTGAAACTACTACCGGTCTGAACATTTTTAATAGCAAGGGCTTTTAGCGGGATTCCTGATTTTGAGCTAACCAGATCGTCGGCTTGGAAAAAAGTTGCTCCTGCAAAGTTCACCATTAGTTCAACTTTGTTTTTATTAATATCATACAGCTTAATTGCGATTTTTAGCTTCTTACCATCTCTAAATATTGTTAGGTTAATTTCACCTGCATTTGCCCCGTCCATTGCTTTATCAAGGACCGCTAAGTTTCCTTTAAGTGACTCTCCTTCAACCTCCCAGATTATATCGCCAGGTTTCAATAAATTTTCAGCAGGGGCGCCAGGTAATATTGCTTTAACTGCTACAGCTTTATTCCGCGCACCTGAAAAATTCTTTATGTAATTATCCATTTCAGTTTTCGGAAAATGGCGATGCCTTACTGCTTTATCAAGCGAATATTGCTCTGTTAGAATACCGATATGTTTTCTTGCGGGGATCTTACCTTTCTTTAAAGCCGCAAGCGCGCTTTGTACGTACTCGCCGTGCAATGCTAATGTATATGTTTTACTGCCGCCATATACAACGCCGATAGCTTCATTTTTATCATTTAATAAAGGTGAACCGCTTGCTCCTCCTGCCGAGTTTAAATTAACTACGTAAGAAGATTGCGGCATCATACCGTTGATCTCATACAGCGTTGAGACATAACCGCTGTGGAAAGAGAATTCTTGCCCCTCAGGACTTCCAATCACAAAGACTTCCTGACCAGTCACAGCAGGCTCTTTAGAGAACTTGATTTGTTCAATAGTTTCTGGCATTTCTTGGGGGTTTATTTGCAAAATAGCAAAATCCTGCCATAGATCGTAATACACTGGCTTTGCTTGAACCTGCCTACCGTCATAGAATGTTACAAAATAAGTACCGATTGAAGCGCCGCCTACCACATGATTATTAGTAACTATAAACCCCTGTTCCTTATCAGTTATAAAACCGGTACCGCGCCAGCTGCCAGGATCAAGGTATGCTGAGACTGCGATTCTTGTTTCAATATTTACAATCGCTTTTTCAACTTTCTCAATGGATTTTGGATTAATAATATTTGACGCAAATATGGGGCTTGCCACAAGAAAACTTAAAAAAAACGAAATTTTTATTAATTTTTGGAGTTTTTTCATGTTGGTACCCTTGTAAAATGAAACAGTAAATATTATATCAGAATCATTAAGCTTAAGAAGTATGAATATAATTCAAAATTTTACAACACATTTTATAAGATAGAGGACAATATGCCAAAAGTAATAGGAATAGATTTAGGTACGACAAATTCATGCGTAGCTGTAATGGAAGGAAAAGAAGCAAAAGTAATCCCGAACTCTGAAGGGATGAACACTACCCCTTCGATGGTTGCGTTTATTAATGATGAAATATTAGTCGGAGAGCCTGCAAAAAGGCAAGCTGTAACTAATCCACAAAACACTTTATTTGCAATCAAGAGATTGATTGGTAGAAACTTCAATGATCCGATGGTTAAAAAGGATCAAGACCTTGTGCCTTACAATATCGTTAAAGCTGATGGTGGCGATGCATGGGTTGAAGTTAAAGGAAAAAAATATTCTCCAAGTCAAATCAGTGCTTACATTTTACAAAAAATGAAGGAAACAGCTGAAAATTATTTAGGTGAAAAAGTTACTCAAGCTGTAATCACTGTACCTGCTTACTTTAATGACGCACAACGCCAAGCAACAAAAGATGCCGGTAAAATTGCAGGTCTTGAGGTTTTAAGAATCATCAATGAGCCAACTTCAGCAGCTCTTTCATATGGCTTTGATAAATCAGGTAGCAAAACTATAGCTGTTTATGATCTTGGGGGCGGAACATTTGACGTTTCAGTTTTAGAAATCGGTGACGGTGTATTTGAAGTGAAGTCAACCAACGGTGATACTTTCCTTGGTGGTGAAGATTTCGACACAAGGATACTTGATTACTTAATTGAAGAATTCAAAAAAGAAAGTGGAATTGACCTGCGCAAAGATCCGCTAGCTCTACAACGTTTAAAAGAATCAGCTGAAAAAGCTAAAAAAGAGCTTTCATCTACTCAAGCCACTGAAATAAACTTGCCTTACATTACAGCTGATAATTCAGGAGCAAAACACTTGAACATGAAGTTAACTAGAGCAAAGCTTGAATCGCTTGTAATGGAATTGATTGATAAAACCATCGAGCCATGCAGAAAAGCTCTAAAAGATGCAGGACTTAAAGCATCTGATATTGATGAAGTGGTACTTGTCGGCGGTATGACCAGGATGCCAAAAGTAATTGAGAAAGTTAAAGAGTTCTTTGGTCGCGAGCCACATAGAGGTGTAAACCCTGATGAAGTTGTAGCACTTGGTGCAGCAATTCAAGGCGGTGTATTAAACAAAGATGTAACAGATATTTTACTACTTGACGTTACACCACTATCTTTAGGTATTGAGACACTTGGCGGAGTATTTACAAGGCTAATTGATCGCAATAGTGCTATCCCTACTAAAAAGAGTCAGGTATTCTCAACGGCTGAAGATAACCAGCATGCAGTAACAATTAGAGTGTTCCAAGGTGAGCGCGAGATGGCAGCTGACAACAAGTTGCTTGGTCAGTTCAACCTGGAAGGAATACCGCCAGCGCCACGCGGAATGCCTCAAGTTGAAGTAACTTTTGATATTGATGCTAACGGTATCGTGCACGTATCTGCTAAAGACAAAGCAAGTGGCAAAGAGCAAAAAGTAACCATTCAAGCATCAGGGGGCTTGAAAGACGAAGAAATTGAAAAGATGGTTAAAGAAGCTGAAGCTAATGCAAGCGAAGATAAGAAGAGAAGAGACTTAATTGAGGTTAAAAACAAGGCAGATAGCTTAGTTTATAGCACTGAGAAAAGTTTGAAAGACTACGGCGATAAAATATCTTCTGCTGATAAGCAAGAAGTTGAGCAAGCCATTACCGATCTTAAAAACGCTCTAGAGTCAGAAGAGCATGAGCAAATAAAAGCAAAAACCGACGCGCTTTCAACAAGTGGCATGAAAATTGGTGAGGCTATGTACAAAGATAGTCAAGAAGCAAATGCTAATTCTGCAGCAGGTGGTGGTGGTGGTGGTGACCAAGGTCAAACTGCAAATGAACCTGATGATGGTAAGGTAGTAGATGCTAATTACGAAGATTTAAGTAAAAAGGATCAATAATCTCTTTAATATATAAGGACCTCGCGATCTCGAGGTCCTTACTTTTTATCTCAATCTTTCAAGGAAAACCTTTCAAAGGTATATTGTAATTTAGTATGTCAAAAAAAGATTATTACGAAGTATTAGGTGTTGCAAAGTCTGCAAGTCAGGCTGAGCTTAAGAAAGCCTATTATAAATTAGCTAAACAATATCACCCGGATAGTAATCCGACTGATAAGAATGCTGAGATAAAATTCAAAGAGATCAATGAAGCTTACGACGTCTTAAAAGACGAGCAAAAAAGAGCAGGTTATGATCGCTTCGGACACAATGCCTTTGGCGGTCAGCCAGGAGGCGGAGGCGGCGGTAGCGGATTCGGTCAATCATCAGGATTTCATGCAGATATCAATGATATTTTCGGTGATTTTTTCGGTGACTTCATGGGTGGTGGCGCGCAACGGCGCCCGTCAAGCCAAGTTAGAGGTTCTGATCTAAAATATAATCTTACAATAAACCTAGAAGAAGCATTTAAAGGTACTGACAAGAACATTACCTTCAACACTGAAGTTAAATGTGGCGGCTGCCAAGGGAGTGGCTCTGAAAAAGATGGCGGTGGCACAACAAGTTGCGATTCCTGCGGAGGACGCGGTGTTAAAAGAGTACAACAGGGAATTTTTGCTATTGAGCAACCTTGTAGCAAGTGTATGGGTGCCGGACAAATCATAAAAAATCCGTGCAAAAAATGCAGTGGTCAGGGTAGAAGCTCTCAGCAAAAGAATCTGCTTGTAAACGTTCCTGCCGGTATTGAAAATAATACAAGAATAAGGCTGGTTGGTGAAGGTGAAGCCGGAATGCGCGGTGGGAGTAACGGTGATCTCTATATTTACGTAAACATCAAATCGCATGACATATTTAAAGTTGATGGCGCTGATATTCATTGCAAGCTTCCTATAAGCTTTCCTACTGCAGCACTTGGTGGTGAAGTTGAAATCCCTGATATTGACGGCGGCAAAATCTCATTGAAAATTCCTGCAGGCAGCCAGAACGGCGAGCAGCTAAGACTCAAAGGCAAAGGAATGTCAAAAGTGCGCAGTACCTCAAGGGGTGATATGTTTGCTCACATCCATATAGAAACACCAAAAACTTTGACTAAGAAGCAGCGTGAGCTCTTGGAAGCTTACAGTGCAGAAATTGGCGAAAGCAGCAATAATGACGGCAGTTTTTTTGATAAAATGAAAAATTTGTGGTCTTGAGTTTTCGATTTTAATTTATAATTAATAAAATAAAAATGGACTACAGAGATAAAATATAGCAACTAGCTGTCATTTTTGATCAAATGATTGAAGCTTTTAAAGTTGCTAATGACATTGAATAACTATAAATATTCAAATGTTTTCGTGGCGACTGTGAGTATGTAGAAAGCGAAGATGAAGCAAAAGATCTAGCGAGAAATATTAAGAGTGGTTACCGCGGTATGGCATCTTTCGGTGATTTTGTACTTTATACTAATGGTGAATATCTACCGGGACCAGCTTGAGAGTTCCATAGACTACATAACGAGCTTTTTAATATATGTATAGATATTATTACTAAATCTCGTGAAACTTAGGAAATTAAATACTATAATATATTTTTCGCCAAAACCTTGCTAGAGAACCTTAAATCAAATTCCCTCGCATTAGAACGCCAACCTCAATCTGATTTCAAAGTACTATAAACACCCTCTTCGCGTTTGATGATATCATATTGCCGCTGAGCTATTGAGTCGGTGAAGCTGATATTGCCTGAGATTCCGACAAATGCTTCCCCACTATTTAGGCGGCTCAAGAATTTTTGAGATGAATACTTCTCCCCTATATATTCAGCAGTCATGCGCCCTAAATCATAAGCCATCACGTGCATGAAAGTCATGTGCGAGACACCTAGATCCTTTGCCCTTGCAGGGACATTGCTATTTAGCATATTAAGAGAGCCTGTGAATATTAAGTCAATTGTTTGCGGGTAATCAATATCAATTCTATTATCGCCTGCAATTATCGCTTTCTTATCCAAATTATATTTATTGATACTACCAAATAATAGGTTCAAACTTGTTGAATCATCTGCAATATACACAACCGGCTTCAGCGCGCTATCTTCCATTTCGTTTATGTTATCAGCTGCGTCAGAAACAAGGTTTACTGATTTATCAATAGATTCTGGAGTGTCAGAGTAATATTCGGCACGCACCAAGGTCCCATTTTTTTGAATAGTCATATTTTGAATAATTTTAGTCACGTTGTGCGAATGATTACCTGCAGGAAGTAACGCAATGAGGTTTTTATAGTCATTATCAAGTAATCTATTTATTATAGTATCCAGTTGCTTCAATGGCGCGTGACCGAACACAAATAATTTATCATCTGCAAGAGCTGGGTTGTTTGACAAGGTTAATAATATAATGCCATGTCTCTTTGCTTGTTCGGAAATCAGACTCGTTAGCGGTGAATTGATAGGTCCTAAAATAATTTTAGTGTTTTTTGCGATGATTTTTCCCATTGCATTAAGCACCTGGCGTTCTTCTGCCCCGTCATAAGATGTTATTTTAACAGGGGTTTTAATACCGTCCTCTAGTCCCATTTTAATCAGCTTATTATATTGCTGTCCTAAGGCGCTTTGCGGCCCTGACATCGGCATTAGAATTGCAACCTCAACTACTTCAGAATTTCTGGGAGTACTTACCTGATTTGTAGTTTCGCAAGCCACTAAACTTGCCAAACAAACAAATGAAAAGATGAGTTTTGAAATTTTTTGTCTTATAATGTACACAATTACAACCTTGAAATAAAATTTAATATGACTTTAAAGCCCGGACTTTACATAATCTCAACCCCTATAGGTAATTTAAATGATATAACCTTAAGGGCGATTGAGACCTTGAAAAAGTCTGATATTATCTTATGCGAGGATACCAGAATCTCCGGTAAATTACTAGCTAAACATGACATCAAATCAAGGCTTACGGTCTATAATGATCACAGTGATACCGAGATCAGAAAAACTGTTTGCGAGTTTCTTGAACAAGGTTTAATAGTGAGCCTGATTTCAGATGCAGGCACTCCACTCATCTCAGATCCAGGATACAAATTAATACGGGAACTAAAAACGGGCGGCTTTCACGTTGACGTGATTCCCGGTGCATCTGCACCTATTGCTGCGTTAACTCTTTCAGGGCTTCCAAGTGATCGCTTTCTATTTGCTGGGTTCTTGCCAAAAACACCTGAGCGTCGCAAGAAAGTTTTTGAAGAATTTGCAAGCGTTAAAGCCACTTTGATCTTTTTTGAAAGCGCAAAAAGGCTCATAGATTCACTTGAGGACGCACATGTTGTTTATGGTAGCAGGCAAGCATGCGTTGCAAGAGAACTCACAAAATTATACCAAGAAGTAAAGCTTGAAGAGCTCTCTCAGCTGATAGAGTTTTACCGCGCAAACCCCCCGCGGGGTGAGGTCGTTTTGCTGATCTCAGGAGAGGAAGCCGCGCTTGACGCTGAAACTTTAATTGAGAAGCTGACGCAGCATCTAAAAAATTATTTGAAAGACGGGCTATCGACCAAAGACGCAACGCAGAAGGCCTTGGTAAGATTTAGTAGCTATTACAACAAAAAGGAAATATATAAAATTGCAAATATCATTAAACATGGTTTGTAAATATTGATAATCACATCATATTTGCACTCAAATTATACTTGCAAAAAAGATAAAATATTATATATTATCTAGCCTATACTCTAGTGACGTGGCCTTGGTATGCCTAATTCACTTAAAATGATCTTTGAAAATACCAATAAAAAGGGAAGTTATGCCTAAGTTAAAAACCAAATCAGGCGTTAAAAAACGCTTTAAAATCTCGGCTACTGGCAAAGTTATTGCTAGCCAAGCAGGGAAACAACATTTTATGAGACGTCGTACAAAATCTCAGCTTCGTAATCTTAGAGGAACCACTGTACTTTGCGATGCTGATGCAAAGAACATAATTAAGTTCTTTTTGCCATACGGCATTTAATCAATTACAGGAGCAATAGAATATGTCACGCGTTAAAACCGGTAAAATTACCAAAAATCGTCATAAAAAAATTATCAAGCTTGCCAAAGGTTACAGAGGCAGAGCCAAGAATTGTTTCAGTATTGCAATTGAAAAAGTAGAAAAAGCGCTCCGTTATGCTTATAGAGATCGCCGTAATCGTAAAAGAGATTTCAGGGGTCTATGGATCCAGCGTATTAACGCTGCTGCACGCGAGCACGGGATGGTTTACTCTCAATTAATGGGAGCTTTAAAGAAAGCTGCAATTGAGATTGATCGTAAAGTTCTTGCAGAACTTGCAGTTAATGATGCTGAAGCATTCAAGCACATCGTTGATCAAGCCAAGACTGCTGCTAATTCTTAAATATTTTTTAAAGGGTCTTATAGGATTTTTTGCGTAATTTTACGCGTGTTCTTAAGACCTTTTATCACTACTCATCCTAGACTAATCAGTTAATTACCATTTAAAACCTAATAGTAACTGAGATCAGTAGATGAAAATAATGAGCTGACAAATAATATGGACCCAATTGCTACGTATTTTTCTTGTTAAATGCCAAGCAATAAAAAAAGATGCTATAATTGGACAACAAATAGTTGCAAGAACTATTATAGAATAAATTGAATGCTCCATTATGGATAAATTTTGAATTATTTGATTTCCAAGTTTACATGATATAGCTTTGTAATGCACTAGTTATATACTAGCTACTATTATCAGCACTTCTCAAACTAGGCAAAATTTTATTGATTCTTTGAGAGTAATATGCAACTTAAGACTGCGCAATTTAGTAAATTCAAAACCTTGCTTAAATAATTTTGCAGACACAAAAAAACACTAGAAATATAAACTTTTCAGTGCTATATTTTGGGCGCACGCGTTTGCATCCTTTAAGGAGAGATGGCCGAGAGGCCGAAGGCGGCGGTTTGCTAAACCGTTATACGGGTTATACCGTATCGAGGGTTCGAATCCCTCTCTCTCCGCCAGGTGGGACAATTGGTTAATTTAGCTAGTTCCGAGAACGGAAAAGCTAAGGAGTAATGCAGCTTTCGACCGTTAAGATTTAGGTTCGCAAATATAAAATTCAATAATTCACGTTTTTCGGCAATCGTCGAACCTTTAAATGTTTCATAGGCGTTGGATGTAATGTTTATCAGGCCTACAAGCTTTTTTGAAAATATATCGTCTACTTTGTCATAACTCTTAAGTAATTCGCTTAATTCATACTGCCTGTCTTTTAGCTGTGTTTTTTTCCGTAAGAATTCTTCTCTGGTTAAAACTCCATCAGCTAATAAATCTATAAGTGAATCCAGCTTATTTTGAATCTGAGTGTGTTCTTGTTTTAACGCTCCGACTTCACGATTAAATTCATGAGCTTTGCCTTCATTGACATTTATTAAATATTCCATTGTTTGTTTCAATATATCAGGATTCTTGATTTGCAAGTTTTTAAGTACCTTCTCAAGTTGAGTAATAATCTCATCTTCCCTAACCCAAATAATCTTCTTCGGGTCGTTAGCATCCCAAGAGCGCAAGTAAGTCCATTCAGATGTACTGCCATTTTTATATTGCTTAACTTTAGTGTCAGCAGTGATAAGCTTATCGGTAATAGCGCATTTAAGGATACCCCTAAATAAAAACTCCTTACCACGATATTGAAAAGGTTTTTTATCCCAGCCCATCCTCACTGCCTCGCATGCTTTAAAAATTTCTCTTGTGGTAAGCGGTTCATGACAATGCGGCCATAATTCTCCTTTAATCCTCATTTCACCATAATAAAAAGGATTTTGCAACATACGGTGTAAAGGTGATTTAGTTAAATGATGGTCTTTCCTTGTTCTAAAACCCCAATCTTTGGCTTTAGTTATCATCTCAGATAAAGTATACGCTCCTGTGGAATAAGCTTCAAAGATTTTCCTAATTATAGAACCATTTACCGGATCAACAACAATTATCCCCCTTCCTCTTTCATCTCGTTTATTGAGATAACCCATAGGTGCACAGCCATACCATTCACCATGCACCTCTATCTTCTGCTTAAGACTTTTTTTGACGTTTTCACTAAGTAGATCAGTATGACATTTAGCAACTACAATCCCCATGCCCCACATCATTAATTCATGAGCGCTTGATTGTTGATGGATAACATAACCTTCACTGTTAAAATGCAGTTCCAGTTTGCCTTGTCTAATAAGATCGTCTAATATTGGTGTCTCTTTTTGACTCCTCTGAATTCGATCGACTTTATCAGCTACGAAGGCAATTGGTTCACGTTGCTGCTTAATGAATTTAATAATTTCCATAAAATGCTTACGATCACCCTTTGTAGAAGATTCGACTATCCTGAAGCGCTGTAAAATATGTAATCCTTTACGCTCACAGTATTTTTCTAATCTGTCAATTTGCACTTCAAGAGAGTAGCCTTCTTCCTGATCTTTCGATGATACCCTGGATAAAATGACTGCCTTAGTTGCTTTACTTGTCATACGGTTTACCCTACTTTAACTTTAATTTTTTAGTAGTATTTATAAAAGGAGACGAAGGACCAACTTCTTTATAAAGCTTGCCTTCGCTATCCAATAGACCTCTTTCGAAACTCATTTATGAAGTTCCCAATTATATAAACCAGCAATTAAATTGAACCTAAGACCAAATCTTTTACGTCTATTTCGATATTTATCAGCAATTATTTTAAAACGCTTTAACATACCGATAACATTTTCATTTAATACTCTATTACATGCTAAACTTTTATTATTTTTCTTATCTTCTTTGGTTAAAGCATTCT
>Ga0209512_1004100_pt1 | contig 13051 bp, 15 predicted proteins | sample frozenSSSSmetaG_FD_184142 | JGI IMG/M metagenome (GOLD analysis project Ga0209512, IMG submission 184142) | Glacier valley bacterial and archeal communities from Borup Fiord, Nunavut, Canada, to study Microbial Dark Matter (Phase II) -... | ecosystem: Environmental > Aquatic > Freshwater > Ice >... | reverse complement strand
GGCCATCAATTGCGTCAGATAGGCCTCGCCACAGGCCGGATCCGCATCGGGCAGGTCGTCGAGGCCTGCGGCAAAGGCGTCAAAGGCATTGGCCGCCCGGCGGGCAGGTCCGGCCCAGTCATCGACGAATTCCTCGTGCAGGCCAATATCGGTACGCAGGAAGCCGGCCATGGCCACAGCTTCCTTCTGCGCGCGCGTCGCCCAGCCCTTGGGCACAGCCACGCCGTTCAGACGCGCGGCGGCGTCGGCCAAAAACGCTGCCATGCCATCGAGCCGTGCGATCAGCCCGTCATGCCGCACCAGCATGGATTGCGGCAGCAGCAGCGAAATGATCGAGAAGGCCGCCTCCCCCGAATACCAGGCGGGGTTGTGCAGGCGGGGCCGCGTCTGCGCTGCCGTCTTCTGCATGGCCAGTTCGGCCAGCATCAGGCGGCGATCGAGACGATCACCCAGGCTCGCCGGCTCGTCGCTATCGACCAGTCGCGCCTTCAGCAGGGCAATGCCGGCCAGCTCTTGCGCCAGTGTATCAGCGCCGGCCGGTGGCAGCATGGCGTCAAACTGCTTGGAACCCATGAAAGTGGCGTCGACCGGGTGGAAGCGCCAGTAGTGACTCAGAAATTCCTCAACAATTCCAGAATCATAAGCCGTCATGCGCGGGTACCCGGCAGGTCGACCCAACGCCGCTCGAAATGCGCCTGGATGATCGCATCGACGATCTCCTGGCTCTTGGCGCCATCATAGAAGGTGCATTCCTGCGGCCGGTCCTCGAGGATTTCGTCAACGAAATGGCGCACCAGGTTGCGGTAATAGAGTTCGGGCCAGGGCGTGTTGAGCGTGGTGCCAGGTGGCAGGGCATCGGCCCCGACATCATAGGGAATGAACTCGACGGCCTCGGCCTTGGCGATCTTGAGCGTCTCGGCCGTGCCGAATTCCGAGATCAGCCGGGCGACCGCAGCGCCCTTGGAGCCATAGACGCGGATTTCGACGCCGGGATAATTGCCGACCGCGACATAGGAGGTCTGCAGGAGCCCCTGCGCACCGTTCTGATACTCGACCAGGGCCACGGCGCCGTCTTCCACCTTGATCTTTTGCAGGCCGACTTCGCCGCGCACGATGCGCTCGGGAATGAAGTTCTTCATGGTCGAGGCGACCGAGCCGAAGTCACCACCCAGCCAGCGCATCAGGTCGATCAGGTGGCTGCCATAGCCGACAATGGAGGCGGGGATCAGGCTGTTGCGATCGACGCCCGGCGTGATCTGGCGCAAAGGCTCCTGCGGATCGAGCCACTGGCTGTTCTGCTCGAAGCCATGGATATGGAACACGTCGCCCAGCGTCCCGTCATCGATCCATTTCTTGATCTGGCGAATGGCCGGCGAGTAGCGGAAGGTGAAGCCCAGCTTGGTGCGCACGCCAATGGCATCAGCCCGGGCGGCGGCATCAAAGGCCGGCGCCGCTTCGGTATGGAGCGGCTTTTCGCTGAGCACATGCTTGCCCGCCGCGATGGCCAAAAGGCTCAGCGGCAGGTGGGTATGGGTGGGCGTGCAGACATCGACCATCTGCACGTCGGGGTCGGCGATCAGCTTTTCGGGGTCGGTATAGACCTTCTTGGCCCCATATTTCTCGCCCATGGCCTTGGCGCGGTCGGGATCGAGGTCGCAGATCGCCATCAGCTCGACGCGTTCATGCGCCTTGTAGCCGGGAAGATGGGCCTTGTCGGCCCAGGTATGGGCGCCGATCAGGCCGACGCCGAGTTTACTCTGGGTCATGGCAGGGTCTTTCCGATTTCGGCCGCATAGGCTGCCAGTTCATCAAAATTGTGGAAACCGAGCTCGCGCTTGCCGTCCTCGATCTCGTAGATCATGGAGACCATCTTCTCGTTGAGCCGCGTATCGGCCCCGGCCTGCTTGCCGAATTCGATCAGCTTGCCGGCAAAGGCGCGCGTCTCGGACGCCCGCTTGCGGTAGACGATGTCCCACCAGATGCCGGAGCCCTTCTTCTTGAAATTGTGCGTCGGCTTGTTGTCCTGGTCCTTCTTGAGCAACCAGATGGCGTGGTCGATGTTGGCCAGCAGCTTCTTGGTGTCCTCGGCCGTCTTGACGCGATAATTGGCCGGATCGAAGAAGTCGAAGGCCTGGATGTCGATGCCATTAGCATCGGCGATCTCGAGCGCTTCCTTGACCACGGCGCCGGCGGTGCGGGCATATTTCTCCACGCCGAGGGTATCGCGGATCTTGGCATCGGCCAGAGCCGAAAACACCACCTGGGCGGAATAGACTTCCTTGGCCCAGATCTGGCCCCAGATGCGATCGGAATACTGCACTTCGGTCAGCGCCGAGAGCGCGTCGCCGATCTCCTTGAGCCGCGGCGTCATCTCGCCGCTGAGTTCGCCGAGCTGGATCGGGCCCTCATGCACGAATTCGATATAGCCCGGATCGACCAGGGCGCCGCCATAATTGGGGATCGACCCCATGATGATGCGGTCGCCCGGCAGGCCGGCTTCGTTGAGGGTCTTGACCATATCGGGCTCGTTGAAGCCGTTCTGATAGGACACGACGACGCTGTCTGCCGTCAGCAGCGGAATGATCTGCTTGAGCGCTTCGATAGTATGCTGGCTCTTGGTGGCGATCAGCACGACGCCAAGATCGCCCGCAAGCTGGTCCGGCAATGCCGCCTTGACCTTGATATTGAGGTCGCCGCGCACGCCATCGATGGTCATGCCCTTGTCGTTGAGCGCGTCGACATGTTCGGCCCAGCGATCGACCAGGGTCACGTCATGGCCGGCCTTGGTCATATAGGCGCCGGCCAGGCCGCCAATGGCGCCCGAACCGATGATGGTGAACTTCATGCGGGGGCCTTTTCACTGACGGTTTGCGGGAACATTTCAAGGCTCTGCGGGCTGTTGGCATTGCTGTAGAGCGCATCGAGGAATACGGGCCACTGGTCCTTGGTGACGCGCTCGCGCACGCGGCGGACGCTTTCATTGCCGGCCCAGTAGGAGGAGATGAACGGCCCGCGGAAGGGGTGGGCGGCCATGCGCAGGCGACCCTGCACCCAGGCCTCCTGGCCCATGGCAGTATCGCGCAGATAATTGGCGACGTCCTCGCGCGGCACGCCCTCGACCATCAGCATCCAGGCCGCGCTGGTCTGGGCCGCCGAGCGCACCCGGCGCAGTTCGACATGGATCTGGTCGTCATCGTCCTCGATGAAATCGATCAAATGGGCGCCCTGGTCGCCAATGCCCTCTTGTACGCAGCCAGTAATGGCGTCGGTGGTGATCAGTAGGGCATCGGCAGGCGCGCGGCCGTCATCAACCGCCTTCTTGGTGGAGAGCAATTGCGTGGAATGGCCGGGATAGACCTCGTGGCAGACCAGGTGCTTGAGCGCGGCGCGGGTGAAGCTCAGGTCGAAATTGAGATCCATCTTGCCCTGATCGAAGGAGCAGCGGGCGGTGTAGAACATGCCGCGCACCGGATTGAGCACCATGTCGTAATCGCCGGTGTCAAAGATCAGCCGGTCGGTGCGCGCCTTGGCATCGGCCATGAGCTCGCGGAACACCGTTTCGATTCTCTCGGTCGGCACGGCACGCGCCTCTTCCCATGCGGTGACGCGTTCGCCCAGCGAGCCATTGACGAAGCCGGACTTGGCCAGCAGCGCATCGACCCGGGCCCGGGCATCCTCGATCAGCGCCGCATCTTCGCGGCCGGCCGGGGCACCGACGAGGTCGGTGACCTTCTCCTCAAAGGAGGGGCTGGCGCCGCTGAGCATCTTGACGGCGACGCGCAGCGATTTGAGCATGCCTTCAAGGAATACCCGGCGTGGCCCGGCTGGCAGGGCGTCGGTCGCAGTCGCGAGGCGGGCGAGATCGGCCTTGATCGCTTCGGCATCAGCATAGCGGGCTGGTTCGACCATGCCAGCGCCCAGAAAAATGGGCACCAGGCCCTCGCCGCCGAGCAGGCTGCCCTCAGCCGGCTGGAGGCGCGCCATGGCGTCAATGCCCAGGGTGACGGCAGTCAGTTGCTTGCCGATTTCAAACGAATTCATAACAGCCTCGACAATGGCAACAGGGAAGGGATCAGTGTTCGAACAGGCCGTCCGGGGTCTTGAAGGATTTGAACTCCATCGCGTTGCCGGCCGGATCCTTGAGGAAAAAGGTACCCTGCTCGCCCGGCTCGCCGGCAAAGCGGATCTTGGGCTCCATGACAAACGGCCACTTGGCGGCGCGCAGCCGCTCGATCAGGGCGTTCCAGGTGTCCCAGGGCAGCACGGCGCCGAAGTGATGCAGCGGCACCATGTCATTGCCGACCTTGGAGGTGGCGGTGGACTTGGGGTCGGTGTTGAGATGAGCGGAAATCTGATGGCCGAAGAAATCGAAATCGATCCAGTTTTCGGCCTCGCGACCCACCTTGCAGCCGATGACTTCACCGTAGAAATGACGGGCCGCTTCCTTGTCGTCGATTGCGAATGCCATATGGAACGGGATCATGCGGGGGGCCCTTTTGCGAAGCCAACGGGAAACGGGACCGCGACGGGGCGCGGTTGTTGGGCAAAAAGCTATCCTCTTGGCGAACGCTCGCAAGCCGCATAAAGATTGCGCTTCCATGACTTGAAAGAATGCTCGCATGCGCGGACGCCTGCTTCCATCGCTCAACGCCATCCGCACATTCGAGGCGGTGGCGCGCTATAACAGCTTTACCCGGGCCGCCGAGGAGCTCAACGTGACGCAGAGCGCGGCCAGCCGGCTGGTGCGCAGCCTTGAAGAATACCTGCAGGTGCCGCTGTTTACCCGGCAGAGCCGGCGTATCGAGCTGACCGACCAGGGGCGCTTCTACAATGCCCTGGTGCGCGAATCGCTCGATCTGATCGAGGCGGGAACGGTTGAGTTGATCTCATCCAAGGAGGGCAAGGGCACGCTGTCGATCGGCATGCTGCCCACCTTTGGCACGCGCTGGCTGCTGCCCCGCCTGCCCTCTTTCCAGCAAGCGCATCCGGAAATCGCGCTCAATATCATCTCGAGCGATGGCGAGCTCGATTTCACCAAGGAGCGCATCGACGTCGCCATCCGCTTCGGCCATGGCAACTGGCCGGACGCCATTGTCGACCCGCTGATGGGCGAAGAAATCATCGTGGTCTGCTGCCCCAGCCTGATGGAAGGCGAGCATCCGATCACCGATTATGACTCGCTGCGCTATCACCGGTTGATCCGTCATTCGACGCGGCCGAACAGCTGGGAGCACTGGTTCCGCTCCGTCGGCGCCCATCGCGAGGACCAGCAATGGGGTCCGTCGCTGGAGCATTTCTTCATGATCATCCAGGCGGCCATTGCGGGCCTGGGCGTCGCGCTGCTGCCCAGTTTCCTCGTCGAGGACGACATCCGGGCGGGTAATCTCGTGACCCCGTTCACCGACCGCATTGCTGGACCCGGCGCCTATTATCTGGTGACCTCCGCCGCCAAGAGCGAACTGCCGCGGGTCAAGATTTTCCGCAGCTGGCTGCTCGGCCAGCTGGCCTAGACGTCACCCCCACCTCGAAACCAGGCGGCGGGACAGCTCAGAACATGCCATCGGGATTGGCGGCGTTTCGGAGATGACCTTCGGGACTGCCAATGCGCGACGATCTGGCGGGCCGTAGCGTCGGCCGGCCTATTGGGCGCAGTCCGTCTGCGCCCCCGCCTGCTGGCGCTGCTCGAGGCAGGCGCATTGCGCCGCATAGACCGCGGCTTCCTCCGCGGTCAGCTTGTTGCCATCCAGCAGAAGTTCAAGCTGGGCGTGGCAGAGCACGGCGTCGGGCGCGGCGCCGCTGACCGCCTCGGGGGCCGCTGACGGCGCGTCTGCACGGCATCGAAACGGCAGGAAAGTGCTGGCGGTGCCGGCATTCATCATGGCGATGGTCAGGGCATTGGCGATCTCGAGCTCCTGGCTCGACTGGGCGCAAACGCCGGGCGGCGCGGTGCAGGCGCTGGCGATGAAGTTCTCGTTCTGCGCGATGAAGTCGTAGTTGAGATTGTCGGTGCCGAAAAAATCGAGCGCCTTGCCCCAGCTCTGCCGGTAGATCGCGCACTTTTCGACCTGCCAGGCACTCGGTTCCGCGCTCTGCGCCAGACTGGCGGCCGGGAAGAAGCTGATGCAGGCCAGCAGGAGGGCGGCGATGATGCTGCGCATAAGCTCGATACTCGTCACGGGGTTGGAAGGTTGCGGCAATGAACCGGCCGCATTCGGCAAAGGCGCGAGCCCCTCACTACTCCAGATCAGGCGCCGTCCAACCGGCAGCTTCATCGATCCAGGTCTGCTCGGTCTGCTTGTCGAAAATGCACAGCATGGTGCCGCTGGCGCCGTTCATATGGGGCTGCGGATAGATGCCGCTGACCAGGGCGGCGACCTTTTTGAGGCTGTCATCAAAGCCCACCAGCCCCGAGACCTTTGGGTCATCAAGCCCGCTGGCTGCCGCACAGGCCTCGGTCACCGTATTGTTGAAGGCGGCCCACGCATCATCGGACGAGGCCTGGGCCGCGGTGGTTGCCAGGATGAGGCAAAGGCTGGTCACGAGCAAACGCATGGAAATTCCTTGAGCTGAAAAGCGGGCTGCCACGGTCCGGCCAAAGCGCCCGACCCGGCATTAGCCTAGGAATGGGGCAAGAGATCGGCGCGGGAGCGACGCGTCAGCGTCGGGTCAAAACACCAGGTGCAGGACAATGCGGAAAGCGATGGAGCCCTGCCACCACATCGGGAAGTTGGTGCCCCATTTGTTGTAGAGGTTGATGCGCACACCCTGCGAGAGATCGGGTGGCTCCGGCTGGAACGGCATGAAGGGAGCGCCGGCCGGGGCCACGAGCGCCGCGTCGAGCAGGTCCACGGCTACCCGCGCCTGCGGCGTGGCAAACCGCAGGACAGTGCCGGCCTGCAACTGGCCGCCACCGCGGCGGACGATATCGCCCGGCGCGTGCCAGAGCCCCAGTTTCTCTATGGCCCAGGATTGGGCATGATCGGGCGTCAGCAGCAGGAAGCCGGCTTCGGCATCCTATTGGCCGGCATGTCATGCCGGACGAGGGTCATTTCGACCGTGCTGGCGTCGATGCCGCGCAGGATCAGTTCATGGCCGGCGGCGCCCCGAGCCGCTGGCGCGCCCGCCGGAGGGGAAGTCGGTGGCGCCATAGGAGCCCTCATACATGACGATAATCTCATCGCCGCCCGGCGCCTGCCAGCGAAAGACCGGCGGCACGTCGGGCACCGGGCTGGCCGTGTTCACGCCCAGGTGGAGGAATTGGAGCCCGGCCTCGGCCATGAGCGGCACCATGCCCAAAGTGTGGCCGGAAACGCCGGTCATCTTGGCCGCGATGGCGTGCCGCCCGAAGCGCTTGTCGAGCTCCTGGGCATAGGACAGGCCGGCGCGAAGCAGCGCCGGCGTCATCAGCTCAGTATGGGTGGTGAAAGGCAGGCCGTGCCAGACGATCAGGCCGCGTTCGATGGCGCGCTCCAGCCGCCTGACGTCGGCGCTGTCGGCCGCATTGAGATTATCCCAGATCCGCCAGGCGCCGGTGGTCCAGACAAAGACCGGCTGCTCGGGATTTTCGTTGAAGAAGTGCTCGCCCGATGATGAATGCGCTGCGCTTGCTGCGGCACTCGCCATTTCTGATGTCGGCCTCGAGCGGCTTCCAAACGCCGTTTCGCAGCTTCGGCATCGAGGCGCTCGATATCGAGGATCCCGGACAGGCAGACGATTCCGGCGTGATCTATCCCGCCAGATCGCTCGACCGCCCGGCGGTTCGCGACTTCCTGCAGATGGCCCGGCAAACCGTAGCAAAGCTCCCCCTGCCCAGGATTGACTAGGATGCTCGCCGACCTTGGGAAGCGCACCCCGCTTTTCAGGACATTGCGCGAGATTGCTGCACCCCGAGAGGTTAAGCCTTATCGACACCAGGATCTGGGTCACTTCCGAGCTGCGTTATCGAGCATTTGCCAGAAATGGGCGGGGTACGAAGGGCGGTTTCGGCTTACCATGGGGGCCCAATTAATTGGCTGCGCGGTCATCCCTGACGGCAAGCCAAGCTATCCGAACCTCGTAACCGCATAGGGCGCGGGATCGATGAAAGGGGTCTCGCCAGTCATCATTTCGCCCAGCAGGCGCCCCGTCGCCGGACCCAGGGTCAGGCCGTGATGGGCGTGGCCCAGCGCCAGCCACAGGCCGGGACGGCCTTCGGGGCCGATGATCGGTTTCATGTCCGGCGTGCAGGGCCGCGCGCCCATCCAGGGCTTAGGGTCGAGGCGCGCCCCCAGATTATATGACGCGGCGGCAATCGGCTCGGCGCTGTCAAGCTGGGCCGGGTTGGGTGGCGCTCCCAGCAAGGCGAATTCGGCGCCGGTGGTCAGACGGATGCCGCCAAGCATCGGGGCGACGAGAAAGCCCGCCTCGTCATAGATCGGCATGGAGATCGCGGTCTCACCGCGCTGGGCGTAGTGCATATGGTATCCGCGCTTGATGCCCAGCGGCAGGCGCCGACCCAGGCGGCGCAGCAGGGCGTCCGACCATGGACCCAGCGCAATCACCGCGTCGCGGGCGGCAACGGCCCCCGCCTCGGTATCGACCTCCCAGCCCTGCCCCGCCGGACGCAGCGTCGTCGCGTCACCACGAACGAACTGCCCGCCCAGCTGACGGAACAGGCCAAGATAGGCCTGGGTCAGCGCCAGTGGATCGCGCACGGTCCAGGGCTGCGTCCAGTGAATGGCACCGGCCAGCGGGGCGGCAATGGCGGGCTCCTGCCGCTGCAAAGCGGTTGCGTCGAGCGAGCGGTGCTCAAGCCCGAAGCAGGCATGGTTGTCGGCCTCCTGCTGGGCCGCGCGAAAGCTGGCTTGGCTGCGGTAGACCTCCATCCAGCCGGCGCGGCCGATGAGATGGCCGACGCCGGCCGCTTCAATCAGCGGGGCATGTTCGCTCACGGCATGGGCGATGAACTTGGCATAGTCTGCCACGATGGCCTGGTAGGCGGTCGGGCGTGACGACCACCAGTAGTGCAAAAGGAAACGGGAGAGGCGCGGCAAGGCACGCCATTGATACCGCATGGCCGTGCTCTGGTTGCGCGCATAGCTCAGCAGCGTCTGCAGATCCTGGGGAAACAGGTGTGGCGCGACCCCTTCACGCTGGATCAGCCCGGCATTGCCGAACGAGGTCTGCTCGCCGGCACCACCCCGGTCGATCAGCACAACAGAGCGGCCGCGCTGGGCCAGGTGAATGGCCACGCTGACCCCGACAATGCCAGCGCCCAGTACGACAGCGTCCATCTTCATCACCAAACCCGCCTGCCCATCTGCACTATGCGTCCATCGAAATCTTGCGGCTGCTGGCGATCAGGGCCTGCTGCAATTCGGCCCGCTGGGCATCGGTGATGTCCATGGGCAGCACCAGGCAGATGGTTGCCTGCACCTGGCCCTTGTCGTCAAAAATTGGCGAGGCGAGGCATTGGGTAAAGCTGTTGATCAACCCGCTTGTCGACACGATGGTGCTGCCGCGCGCGCCGATGCACTCGGCGACAAAATCTTGCATCCTGACAACCCGCTTGTCGGGCAGCACCAGGTCATCAGGCAGCACCAGGGCCTCGATTTCGCTCGGTGTCATATGCGCCAGCAGCAGCCGCCCCGATGCGGTCCACGGCAGGGGGATCTGCCCGCCGATCTGGGAGCTGATGCGCATGGGCCGCGAGCCCGGATGGGTGTGGATGATGGCCTGGCGATTGCGGTTGAGCATGCAGAGTTCGCTGGTCTCCCCGGTCCGCAGCGACAGGGCGTCCACCTCGTCGGAACCACGCCGGACCAGGTCATTTTCGCGCATGTAGTTGATACCATAAAGATAGATCAGCTTGCCGAAATAGACCTTGTTGTCATCGCCGCTGAACTCGAGAATCCCGGATTCGGTCAGCACCCGCACCAGCTCGTAAATGGTGGAGCGCGGCGCCCCGAGCGCCTTGGGCAGCTCCGCCACGCGCACGGGGCGTCCACTGTCACTAAGGAATGCCAGCAGTTTGAGAACGCGGTCGATACCGCGTTCGCGGCCGCTCCCGGGTTTGGTTTCCGTCATCGGCAATATGCTCATCGCGCCTCCTGTTCCCATGCCTATTGCAAAGCGCCGGCTTTGTCATTAGCGTCCTACATATCGGATTGTTGTCCGATATACAAGACACGCTCGCTCGGGCAGGCCCGGCGGGATCAGGGATCGCAATGGAGGCGAAGATGACGGACGTTTCTAAACGCAGGGAATTTCTGAAGATCGGCATGGGCAGTGCAGCGCTGGCCGGCGGCATTGGTCTGGTAGCCATGAGCGCGCAACAGGCAGTGGCCCAGTCCGCCAGCGACAGTCTGCTGCGCACCATTATTGACCGCGGTCATCTGATCGTGGGCACCGGCAGCACCAATGCGCCCTGGCACTTCGAGAACGATGCGGGCGAACTTGTCGGCATGGACATCACCATGGGCAAGATCCTGGCCAAGGCGCTGTTCGACGACGAGACCAAGATCGAATATGTGCTGCAGGACGCTGCCCAGCGCGTACCCAATGTCGTTACCGGCAAGGTCGACATCTCCATCCAGTTCATGACCATGTCGGGCGCCCGCGCCCAGATCATCGCCTTTGCCCGTCCCTACTATGTCGAGGGCGTCTCGCTGCTCACCAGCCCCAAGGGCACCATGAAGAGCTTTGACGAACTGCTGGCCGGCGGCGCCAATACGCGCGTCTCGATCCTGCAGAATGTCGATGCCGAGGAAGGCGTGCACGAAGTGCTGCCCGAGGCCCAGGTGATGCAGATCGATACCCAGGCCAACGTGATCCAGGCCCTTGAAGCCGGCCGTGTCGATGCGGCCGCCGTGGATCTATCGACAGTCAAATGGCTCGTCGCCCGAAATCCCGACCGTTACGTCGACAGCGGCAAGTCCTGGCGTTCAATGCTCTATGGCGCGGCCCTGCGTCAGGGCGACCTCGACTGGCTGCAGTTCGTCAACACGGCCTTTTCCATCGCCATGTTCGGCCATGAGACGGCGCTTTACGACGCCGCCTTCAAAGAGTTCTTTGGCCTCGACGCCCCCGTGCGGACCCCCGGCTTCCCGACAATCTAGCTGCATGAAACGGCCAGCGCGCAGGCGCGCTGGCCACAATGATAACGACGAGAGGGTTCGGACGGGATGGGATACCAACTCAGCTTCACTCAGATCTGGACCAATTTCGACAAGCTGGCCGAGGGACTGCTGCTGAGTTTGTGGCTGGCCTTTATCTCCATCCTGATCGGCGCCGTCATCGGCCTGGTGCTGGCGATCTGGTATGTCTCGGCCGGTCGCGTCGCGCGGACCCTCATCTCGGCCTATGTCGAGTTCATCCGGAACGTGCCCCTGCTGCTGCTGGTCTATCTGGTGTTTTACGGCCTGCCCACGGCGGTCAATATTTCCTACAGCGCGCCGGTATCGTTCGTCGTCACCCTGTCGCTTTATGCCGGCGCCTATCTGGTTGAAGTGTTCCGCTCCGGGCTCGATGCCGTCCCCAAGGGCCTGCTTGATGCGGGCAAGGCCATGGGGCTGACACCCTGGCAACGCCTGCTCTATGTCCGCCTGCCCACCATGACGCGGATCACGCTGCCTGCACTGTCCAACACCTTCATCTCGCTGTTCAAGGACACCTCCATCGCCTCGGTGATCGCCGTGCCCGAACTCACCTATGGCGCGCAGTGGATCAACAACAAGACCTTCCGCATCGTCGAGGTCTATGCCGTCACCACCGTGCTTTATGTGGTCACCGGCTACCTGATCCTGTTCGGGCTGAGATTGCTTGAGCGCCGCTTCAGGGTGGAGCGCTGAGATGGACGCGATCATCTATTCCCTCCCCTTTCTGATGAATGGCCTGGGCATTACCTTGCTGGTCTCCGCGATCGTGGTCGCACTGTCGCTGGTCGTCGGCGTCCTGCTTGGGATCGGCCTGATCTATGGTCCATGGCCATTGCGATGGCTGATCCGCCTGCTCAGCGACTGCATTCGCGGCATTCCGATCCTGGTGCTGATCTTTGTCGTCTATTACGGGCTGCCGCCGCTGGGGCTTAACCTGAGCTCATTCTGGGCGGCCGTATTGGCGCTGACCGTGTTCAAGTCGGCCCATGTCATAGAATATGTCCGTGGCGCGGTTACCTCCATTCCACGCGGCCAGATGGAAGCGGGCATGGCCATTGGCCTGATCTTCCCGCAGCGACTGCGCTATGTCATTTTTCCGCAGGCCATGCGTCGTTTTCTGCCCCCCTGGCTCAACGGGGTGACCGATGCGGTCAAGGGCAGCGCGCTGGTCTCCCTGCTGGGCGTTGTCGACCTGATGCAGGCGATCAACCAGGTCATCGGCCGCACTTACGAGCCGCTCCCGCTCTATATCCTGGGCGCGCTGATGTATTTCGCGATCAACTATAGCCTCTCCACCCTGAGCAAGGTGCTGGAACGGCGCTACTCATACATTCGGGAGTGACCTCATGACCGCGACCAAGCTTTTGCAGATCGACAAGCTGAGCAAGTCGTTCGCCGACAACCAGGTGCTCAAGTCGATCGATCTGAACGTTGCCGCCGGCGAAGTCGTCAGCGTCATCGGCCCTTCCGGCAGCGGCAAGACCACCCTGTTGCGCTGCGTCAATTTCCTCGAGGTCTATGACGGTGGCTCGATCCAGATCGATGGAAGGGAAGTCGGCTATGTCGACGCCACCAGCCGCAAGCGCCGGGGCGAGGTGGACCTTGCCGGCATGCGGGCCGAGACCGGCATGGTGTTCCAGAGCTTCAACCTGTTCCCCCATCTGACGGCCGAGCAGAATGTGATGCTCGGCCTGCGCCGGGTGCGCAAGAAGCCAGCCGCCGAGGCGCGCGAGATCGCCCGGCACTGGCTGTCGCGCGTCGGGTTGGCCCACAAAACCGACGCCCTGCCGTCCGAACTTTCCGGCGGCCAGCAGCAGCGCGTGGGCATTGCCCGGGCGGTGGCGATGGATCCCAAGATCCTGCTGCTCGATGAAATTACCTCGGCGCTTGACCCTGAACTGGTCAACGAGGTGCTC
>Ga0209512_1004098_pt1 | contig 13075 bp, 14 predicted proteins | sample frozenSSSSmetaG_FD_184142 | JGI IMG/M metagenome (GOLD analysis project Ga0209512, IMG submission 184142) | Glacier valley bacterial and archeal communities from Borup Fiord, Nunavut, Canada, to study Microbial Dark Matter (Phase II) -... | ecosystem: Environmental > Aquatic > Freshwater > Ice >... | reverse complement strand
GGACCGCAAGCCTGCCGCGATCGATCCGAACTCGCCCTGGGCCGCGCTCGCCGCATTGCGTAACCCCAAGGCCGAGTAGCCTGCTTGGAGAAGCAGCGGCTCGACCGGTGGCTGTTCTTCTCGCGCGCCGTCAAATCGCGCACCCTGGCGCAGAAGCTGATCGAAGCCGGCGCCATCCGCGTCAACTCCGAACGCACCGAGCGGACCGACCACAAGGTCGGTCCGGGCGATGTGCTGACGATGAACGTGCACGAGCGCCTGCTGGTGTGGCGCATCCTCGACGCCGGGGAGCGCCGTGGCCCCGCCACCGAGGCGGCCGGCCTCTACGAGGACCTGTCGCCGCCGCCTTTGCCGCGTGAGGAAAAGCCGGCCGTCCATGCCGGGCGCGAGCCCGGCGCGGGCCGCCCGACCAAGAAGGAACGGCGCCTGACCGATCGCCTTCACGACGGCGAGGATGAAGGTTAGGGGCGCTTGATGAAGTCCAGCGCCGCCCGGCGATCGGTGAAGCGCGGGATCACCCGCACGATGGTGTTGCGCAGCTCCAGCGTCGCCCCGTAGCGCTCGGGGTACTCGCGCACCACGCGCGGCAGGTCGGGCCAGGTGCCCGCGATGGCGCCCGCCTGGCGCAGCCGCAGATAGGCCGCCTCCGCTTCGGCCCGGTCGCGGCCGCGAAATCCCAGCAGGTAGGGCGCGACGTCGGGCAGCCGCGGCAGCGCCCGAAGTGGCGTCACTGCCTCGATATGCCGCTCGATCGCCTCCGTTGCGGCGATCTCCCGTATTCGAATCGCCTCGGCACCGACAAGGCCGGGCCGCTCGATCCGGCGGCTGGTGGCGGTGCTCATCCAAACCGCCGGCGAGGCGCTGGGCTCGCCGTCCCAGTCATGGTCGAAAGCGAGCTCCGGCAACGCCCCCTTGCGCCGCCGCCAGGGCAGGTTGCGATCGCCCCACGCCTTCAGCGGATGGTCGGCGCGCGTCCTCGGCTCGGACCGGATGCCGGGCGCCACCGCCTCGAGTTCCTCCGCCAGCCCTTCGCCATTGGCCACCAGCACCGCCCCATCGGCGGTGCCGAAGTATTTGCGCGGGCTGTAGCAGACGAAGTGCCCGAACTGCCCGATGCCACCCGCCGGCAGCATGGTGTGGGCGGCATCCTCGAACAGCAGCGCGCCGTGCCGGTCGGCAAAGCGCCGCGCCGCCTCACCCTCGCCCTCGGTCCCGTAATAGTGCACCAGCACGAACAGATGCGGCGGCCCGTGCTGCGCCACCTCGGCCTCGAGCCGCTGCCAGTCGGGCGCCAAGTCCGGCGTCACGGCATGGAACCGCAGTTCGGCTTGCGAAGCGCGCAGCGGCGCCAGCGTGCTCTCGGCGTAGAACGCGGGCAGCAAGATGATCGGCCGCTCGACCCCGCGGGCCAGGAGCAGCGCCAGCAGGACGGTCTGTGCATGCCTCGCCTGCGACAGCAGCAGGCTCGTGCCCGATCCGCGCTGCCACAGCTGGCGCGCTACCGGGCCCGCTCGCCATGGCGCCTGTTCCGCCCCGTCTCGCCCCATCGCCTGCCCGAACCGTCCTTCACCCGCCTTTGGTCAGTCTCGCCCGGCGCGAGGGGGAGCGCCACACCCACCGTGCGACAAAAGCCTACCGGCGCGGTCCCTTGCGAGGCCGCGCAAAAAGGGCTAGCAACCGCGACTGGCCCGGCTCCCTTCCCGCATCCGGACCACAACGCAAGACCCAGCGCGTAGACATCCGAGCAGGAACGCTCACTGACATGACCTATATCGTCACGGACAACTGCATTAAGTGCAAGTACATGGACTGCGTTGAAGTATGTCCCGTGGACTGCTTCTACGAAGGCGAGAACATGCTCGTCATCCATCCGGACGAATGCATCGACTGCGGTGTGTGCGAGCCCGAGTGTCCGGCAGAGGCGATCAAGCCCGATACCGAGGGCGGCCTCGACAAATGGCTGCAGATCAACTCCAAGTACGCCTCCGCCTGGCCCAATATCACCGAAAAGCGTGATGCTCCTGCCGACGCAAAAGAGTGGGACGGCGTCGATGGCAAATTCGAGAAATACTTCTCGGAAGCGCCCGGCGAAGGCGATTGATCACCGTTTCGTCTTCACAAAGACGCCATGGTTAACCATTTCTGAACGGTGCCCGCCCGGCGCCGTGCTCCATGATTCGCAGCTTTTGATTTTGCTGAAAAATTGTGCTAGGGTGCACAAATGAATGGAGCTTGCCCGTCATCCAGAGCGTGCCTTTAGGCACTCTTTTTTTTGACACCACTGTAGTTGGGACGCAATCGGCCGGGGCGCGGGCCACTCGATTGCGGGACATGCCGTTCTGTCTCCTTTCAGCAGAAGGAGACAGGCTGAAGCAACAACAAGGGCTGGCCCTTCCGCGAAGGGACCGGTCCGTCGGCGGCGTTTGATAGGAGTATCTCTTAATGGTCACCAAGAAGCCTGTGACGCGACTCGGGTTCCGGACGGGCGAGTACATCGTCTATCCGGCCCACGGCGTCGGACTGATCACTTCCATTGAAGAGCAGGAAGTGGCGGGGCTTACGCTCGAGCTTTTTGTCATTTCGTTCGAACAGGACAAACTGACCCTGCGCGTTCCCGTGGCCAAGATCAAGTCGGTCGGCATGCGCAAGCTGGCCGAGGAAGACGAGATCAAGAAGGGGCTCGAAACCGTCACCGGCCGCGCCCGCGTGAAGCGCACCATGTGGTCGCGCCGCGCCCAGGAATATGAAGCCAAGATCAACTCGGGCGACCTGATCGCCATCTCCGAAGTGGTGCGCGACCTCTACCGCTCGGACGACCAGCCCGAGCAGAGCTATTCCGAGCGCCAGCTGTTCGAGCAGGCGATGGACCGCATGAGCCGCGAAGTGGCGTCGGTCAACAAGCTGACCCTCACCGAGGCCGTGCAGCTGATCGAGAAGAACCTGCAGAAGTCGCCGCGCCGCGGTCCCAAGACCGACGCCGACGCGGAAGGCGAGGAAGCCGCGGCGTAAGCCGAGCGCCTGCACAGAATGCAACGGGGCCGGTCGCAAGATCGGCCCCGTTGTTTTGCTGTAACCTTTGTGCCCGCCGCTGCGTATTCTCATCGACACGAGCGCGTGACATCCGCCTCGCTTGCAAGGCCGGTCCGGAGCCCCGACATTGAGGGGAGACCCGCCGATTGGAGACCCCATGGACACCAAACAGACTTTTCGCGTCAGCCACACCGATGCCGAGTGGCGCGCGCTGCTGACGCCGGAGCAATATGCGGTGATGCGCGGCCACGGTACCGAGCGGCCGGGCAGTTGCGCCCTGTTGCACGAGAAGCGCCCCGGCACTTTTTCGTGCGCCGGCTGCGACACCCCGTTGTTCGAGGGCCAGGTGAAGTTCGAGAGCGGCACAGGCTGGCCGAGCTTCAACGCGCCGATCCCCGGCAGCACCGAGAACACCGTCGATCGCAGCTACGGCATGGAGCGCACCGAGGTGCACTGCGCCACCTGCGGTAGCCATCTCGGCCACGTGTTTCCCGATGGCCCGGCGCCCACCTACGAGCGCTACTGCATCAACGGCGTGGCGATGAACTTCACCCCCGCCGCGTAGCCACGAGGGCCGGTCGAAAGGCCGGCCCTTTGTTATCGCCGCGGCGGCCGGGGGAAGAACGCCGGCACGCGCTGCTGATAGGCGGCGAAGGCCTCGCCGCGTGAGCGCAGCATGTGCTGTTCCAGCGGCGGCACGCCGGAGACATAGCGCAAAAGCACGAACATCATGAGCGGCGCTGCCAGTGCCACCCAGCCCCAGGGGTGGCCGATACCGATGGGAACGAGCGCGACCCAGTAGAGAAACTCGAAGAAGTAGTTCGGATGGCGCGACCAGGCCCAGAGGCCGGTGTCGCAGACCCTGCCCCGGTTCGAAGGGTTGCGGGCAAAGCGGGTCAGTTGGGCATCCGAAAGCGACTCGCCCGCGATCGCGGCGATGGCGATCAGCACGCCCAGCGCGTCACCGGGGCCGATTGGCGCTGGATTGCTTGCCGCGGCCATGACGGCGATGGCGAGCACCAACGCCACAGCCGCCTGGATCTCGAGGAAGATGAGCAACTGCGGCTTGTAGGCGTCGCCCCAGCCGCGCTTCAGCTCCGCGTAGCGTGGATCGTCGCCACCCTTCAGGGTGCGGCGGGCGATATGGAGGCCAAGACGGCAGGACCATACCGCCACGATCAGCGCCACCAGCCAGTTGCGCGCGGTAAGCTCACCCAGGGGCCAGAGAGCAGCGGCGAGCCCGGCTACGCCGACCGTCAGGCTCCAGAACGTATCGGCCCAGCCCGAGCGTCCCGAGGCGACCACTACCCGCCAGGCGAGCGCCATGGCGCCAGCGCAGAATACGGCGAGGACGACGATTGCGACGAGCGCGCTCATTCGGCGGCGACCTTGATGCTCTCCGCCGTCGCCGGCGCGCCATGATCAATACGCCGTGCTGCCGGTTTGTGGTCGAAGACCCGGAACCCCTTGGCGAGCAGTTTGGCTGCCTCCCAATGGATGCCGGCGACGACCTTCAGCGTCATCAGCGGATAGCGGAACAGCAGGCCGAGCAGCGCCCGCTCGGTGAGCGACTCGCGCTCCCCGGCGAACGAGGCGGCGAGCAGCGGGCCCTCGGCGTCATGCTCGTGCATCGAAACCACCACCTTGTCGCCGGCCGGCACGATGCGGAACCGGTAAAGGCATTCGGGCGGCATGAAGGGCGAGACGAAGAACGTCTTCGGCGCCTCGTGCCGAACTTCTCCCTCGATCACCCTGGCGGGCATCACGTAGGTGTGCCGCTCACCATGCGTGTTGTGCACCTCGTAGAGGATACCGCGAAGTTCGCCCGACCGAGCACGGCAGAACCACACGGTGAGCGGGTTGAACACGAAGCCAAGCATGCGCGGATAGCAGAGCAGCTCGATCCGTCCGCCATCCCAGTCGATGCCGGCCTCGGCCAGCAGCCTGTCCGCCCACCGCCTGAGCGGCGTCACCCCGTCGCCATGGTCGGCGGCGCGGAAGCTGAGCAATCCCGGCTTCTCGATGCCGAGTACTTTCGAGCCAAGCGTGTCGAGTTCGTCGAGGTCGAGCAGCAGGGAGAAGACGCGATAGCTAAGCCGGTGCCGCCTGGGGCGCAGCCGCGTGTGGATCACCGTGCCGGTGTAGATCGCCGATCTCATTCGGCCGGCTCCACGACGTGCGGCACGGCGCGGGCGATGCGGTGCGGATGTCGCGCCCACGGCACCGGCACGCCGAGCGCCTCGGCGACGGCGAGGCCGGACTGCAGGGCATCCTCGTGGAAGCCGTAGCCGAAATAGCTGCCGCAGAACCAGGTGTTGCGATCGCCCTGCAACTCGTGCAGCCGGTCCTGCGCCCCGAGCGCCGCAGCGTCGAACAACGGGTGGGTGTACTCGAACGCCGCGATGGTGTGCCGCGGCGGACGGATCGGGTTCAGCGTCACGAACAGCTGGCGGCGGGTCGGAAGCGACTGCAGCCGGTTCATCCAGTAGCTGACGCAGAGCGGCGTGCCACCGTCGTCGCCACGCGCGCCAATGTAGTTCCAGCTGCCCCAGGTGGCGCGGCGCCTCGGCATCAGCGCGACATCGTCGTGCAGCACGGCGAGATTGTCGGTGTACTGAAAGCCGCCGAGCACGCTGCGCTCGGTCGCCGACGGGTCGGCGAGCAGGCCGAGAGCTTCATCGGCATGAGCCGCGATCACCACATCGGTAAAGGTGTCGAGCTGGCCATCGGCATCGCGCACGGTGACGAGACCACCGGGGCGGGTGATGTGCTCGGCGGCGCGGCGGACTTGAACGTGTCCGGCCATCTGCAGGCGTAGCGCATCGACATAGGACCGGCTGCCGCCCTTCACCGTTCGCCATTGATGCCGGTTGAACACCTGCAGCAGGCCGTGGCTCGAAAAGAACCGGAGGAACGAGCGCATCGGATAGTCGCGGATCTGGCTTGAGCTGGTCGACCAGATCGCCGCGCACATCGGCAGCACGTGCTCGTCGATCAGCGCCTGCGAGTAGCCACGCCCCTCGAGGAACTGGCCGAGGCTGATGCCATCGACTTCGTCATCGCGAAGCCGGCCGGCCTCGCCGTAGAATTTCAGGATATCGCCCAGCATCCGCAGGAAGCGCGGGCTGACGAGGTTGGAGAGCTGGCCAAAAATCCCCCGCGGCAACGATGAGTATTCGAGCCGGCCGTCATCCACCGACACGCCGAGCGACATGTCGGTGTTCACCGTCGATACCTCGAGGTGCTCGAGCAGCGCGCTGAAGTTGGGGTAGTTGCCGGGGTTGAAAACGATGAAGCCGGTATCGACCGGCACGGGGCCTTCGGGGCATTCCACGTCGACGGTGTTGGCGTGGCCGCCGAGCCAGGCGTTCTTCTCGTAGAGCACCACCTCGTGCTTGCGGCTGAGCAGCCAGGCCGCCGAGAGGCCGGCAATGCCTGCCCCCACGACCGCGATCCGCCGCCCACCCGCTGCCCGGTCCGAAAGATGTCGCACGCTGTTCCCCGCTGCTTGTAGGGAAAGGTACGTCGGAGCTCGTCGGTTTGTTTCAATCGAGTGACAAAATAGCCGTCGATGCCCGAAACATAGAGTCCCGGTGCGCCGTTCCTTCTGCCGAACCACGGAGAACTGCCATGCCCGCCTTCGCTACCGCCTATATCGGCTCCGCCGTCGCCATGCTGGTGATGGACGCCATCTGGCTCACCACCATGGTGCCGCTCGTTTACAAGCCGGCGCTCGGCGACATGCTGGCCGACCCGCCCAACCTGTGGGTCGCGGCCGTGTTTTACCTGATCTACGTGATCGGCGTCGTGGTCTTCGCCGTGCTCCCGGCACTCAACCAGCAGAACTGGCTGATGGCGCTGGGCTCAGGCGCCCTGCTCGGCCTCGTCGCCTATGGCACCTACGATTTCACCAACCTGTCGACGTTGAAGAACTGGCCGGTGACGCTCAGCCTGATCGACGTGTGCTGGGGCATAGCGCTGACCGGCGTCGCCGCAACCGTCGGTTACTTTGTCGCCAACTGGCTTTCCCCTGCCGCGTGAGGCTGTGTGAGATCGCCCCCGCAGCACCGGGGCTGATCGAACCAGGCGGGCAGCGCCGCCTCCGCGAGTGACCGCGGAGGCGCCGGCATCACTGCGCGATTGCCGCGTCGCAGGAGACGTCGGGGTTCATGTCGGCGAAGGTGCCGGTAGGGTTGCTGCGCCAGGCCCAGACGTGCAGCTCGTAAAAGGGCGGCAGGCCGTAGCGGTTGGGCGAATTGGTGAAGCTGAACAGATGCCCGTCGAGATTCGCCGGCCCCTTGGTCGAGATGTACTCGACCGCCACCAGTTGCATCGTGCCATCGGCCTGCGGCTCGTACATCACGGCCTCGGGCTTGCCGATATCGATGACCCCGTCGTCGATGAAGGCGCCATTGACGTAGTGGATGCCCATGGCGCCGCCGTCGATGCCGGAGACGCAGGGGATCGGGGCGTAGCCCTCGGCAGTGGCCGCGTTGACGTCGGCGAAACGGGCATTCACCTCGCGCACTTTTTCGGCGAGCGGATTGGCGGCGGCGACGCCGTCATGGCTCTCGTGCGCCATGGCGGTGCCCATCATCAGGCCGCCGCCATCGGACTGGCTGGCAATTGCAGCGCTGGCCGAATAGGCGACCAGCACGAACAGCGCCTTGGCCCAGAAGTAGGTCTTCATTTCAGTGACTTTCAGAACAGTTGTCGCCCCCCGGCTGCCACGTCTCAGCGGTAGAAGTAGGGGTCGAGCACCCGCACCTCGGTGATCTTGTCGACCGGCAGCGCGTTCTTCTGCGCCACCGAGCGGATCGCCTCGGGGGTCGGGCCGTCATACACGCAGAAGGTCTGCAGGCGGTCGGGCGACACGTAGGAATGCACCCAGGTGACGCCCTTCTCGGCATTGTTGCCGACGACGTTGAGGCAGGCGGAGGCGCCCGACTCGTCCATCGGGATGACGAGGCCGTTGGGGAAGCTGCGTTCAACGATATAGCGTGGCATTTGTTGGTCCTTGCTTGTAGCCGCAACCGGGGCGGCGGATGCTGAGGACCATGCCGCGATCCGGAATGGCCGGGTATCGGGGCGATTGCCGGGTTTGCGCCCTGCGATTACCCAGATTTCGTTTCGGTCGTGGAATATTCTCTGGGCGGCGCTGTTCTGCTAAGTCATATGACGACTTGCGGGCGGGCGTTCGAGAGTCTGAGGTTAGGGCATGTTGCTCGAGCGAAATTCCCAGTTGGCCACGCTCCGTCGTGAGCTCGACGAGGCCGCCGCCGGTCGTGGCCGGCTGGTCGCCGTGGCAGGCGAGGCCGGGGCCGGCAAGACGTCGCTGGTCGAGGCCTTTGCGGCCGAGGCTGGTGCAGGGGCCAGGGTGATGCGGGCCGCCTGCGAGGACCTGTCGATCCCCGATCCGCTGGGGCCGCTCTATGATCTCGCCCAGGCGGCGCAATGGCCGCTGCCGCGCGTCGTACAGGGCAATGCCGGACGACTGCCGCTGTTTGCCGAGGCGCGCGAGGTGTTCGGACGCGGGCCGCTGCCGGCCCTGCTGATCATCGAGGACCTGCATTGGGCCGACGACGCCACGCTCGATTTCGTCCGCTATCTCGGTCGCCGCATCGCCGTCTCCCCGATCCTGCTGCTGCTCACCGCCCGCAACGACGAAGGCGAAGGACAGAAGCGACTGCGGCGGGCTCTCGGCGACGTGCCCGTGGCCAATGTCACCCGCATCGACGTGCCACTGCTCAGCGAGGCCGCCGTGACCGAGTTGGCCCGCGGAGCCGGACAGGACAGCGATCCGATCTATCGGGCGAGCGCCGGCAACGCCTTCTTCGTCACCGAATTGCTACGCGCCGGCGGGGCGCAGTTGCCGCACAGCGTGCGTGACGCAACGCTGGCGCGGGCCGAGCGGCTGTCGCCCGACCAGCGCTCGGCGCTCGACACGGTCGCGGTGTTCCCACGCCGCGCCGAGGCGGGGGTACTGCGACAGGTGCTGAACGGCGGCGAGGAGTTGCTCGCCGCCTGCGTCGAGGCCGGCATGCTGGAGCCGAGCGGCGATGGTTATGCCTTCCGCCACGAGATTGCCCGCCGCGCCGTCGAGGCGTCCCTGCCGCTGCATCGCCGCCAGGCCCTCAACGCCCAGGTGCTGGCGGCACTGCGGCAGGTGCCCGGCGTACCGGCGGCGCGGCTGGCCCACCATGCTGTCGAGGCGCGGCACGCCGCGGCCGTGCGCGAACTGTCGCCGCGCGCCGCCTACGAGGCGTCGCGCATCGGAGCGCACCGCGAGGCGGCAGGGCACTATGAGGCGATGCTGCGCCTCGCCGACGGCTTCAGCCTCGACGAGCAGGCGCAGATCAACAGCCGCCTGGCCTTCGAATGCCACCTGATCGGACGCATGCCTCAGGCGATCGAGGCACAAAGGCAGGCCCGCGTGATCTATGGCCGGCTCGGCAACCGGGTGCTCGAAGGCGACGCGCTGTGTTGGCTCAGCCGCCTGAGCTACCTCAACGGCCAGCGCCGCGACGCCGATGCCTACGGCGCCGAAGCGATCGCCATGCTGGAGGCGGAGCCGCCGGGCGCCGAACTCGCAATGGCCTATTCCAACCTCTCCCAGCTGGCCATGCTCGAGGACGAGCACGAACAGGCCATCAGTGTGGGCAAGTCGGCCATCGCGCTCGGTGAGGTGCTGGGCCGCCCGGACATCGTGTCGCACGCGCTCAACAATGTCGGCACCTCGCGCATCTGGGGCGACCACCAGCAGGGCCGGATTGAGCTACGGCGCAGCCTCGAGATTGCGCTGGCGCACAATTTCCAGGAGCACGCCGCGCGCACCTACACCAATTTCGGCTGCTTCGAGATCAACGCCATGCAGTACGCCGACGCGCGCGAGCTGTTCGAAGCGGGCATCACCTATTGCATCGACCGCGACCTCGATACCTGGCGCTGCTACATGCAGGGCTGGCTCGCCGAAACGCTGCTGCGCCAGGGGCTCTGGAACGAGGCGGCCGACAGGGCCGGCGAGATCGTCGACGCCGACAATGTCTCGCCCCTGATGCGCTACACCTCGGTGCTGGCGCTGGCCCGGCTGCGGCTGCGGCGGGGCGACCCCGAACTCGAGCCATTGCTCGCCGAACTCAAGGACTTCACTGCCTCGAACGGCGAGGTGCAGCGGCTCGCCCCTTACGCCACGCTGCTTGCCGAACGCGCCTGGCTGGGGCTTGGCGACCGCGAAGAGGCGATCAAGGTGATCGATTGCGCGCAGTCGCTGATCCGCTCGCACCACCAGTTCGGTGAGTTGGTGGTCTGGCGACGGCGGCTCGATCCCGGCCACCAGCCGGGCGACCTGACCGGCCTCGCCGAACCTCATGCGGCCGAGCTCGCCAGCGACGTGAGCCGTGCTGCCCGGCTGTGGGGCGAACTCGGCGCGCCGTTCGAGCAGGCGATGGCGCTGCTGTCCGGCGACGAGGCGGACAAGCGCGAGGCGCTGCAACTGTTCGAGGCTTTGGGCGCCCAGCCGGTCGCTGCCAGGGTGCGCGCCATGATGCGCCGCAGCGGCATCGGTAATGTCGCGAGCGGGCCCCGGGCGGCAACCCGCGCCAACGCGCTCGGCCTCACCCAGCGCGAGATGGAGGTGCTGAAGCTGGTCGACCGCGGCCTCTCCAGCAAGCGCATCGCCGCCGCGCTCGCCATCTCGCCCAAGACCGTCGATCATCACGTCGCCGCCATGCTCGAAAAGCTCGGCGCCCACACCCGCACCGAGGCCAGCGCAGCAGCTCGCGACGCGGGGCTGTTGTAGCGCCTATTCGACCGAGACAAACTTGTACTTCTGCCCCGGCGTCAGCGTGTCGCCGGGGTAGAGGTTATTGAGGATGTAGAACAGGTCGGTGCCGCGGCTAAGGCCACTCATCTTGCGCGCCAGCGAATCCGCCGTATCGACGCTGCCGGCGATGGCGGTGCGGATCACCATCTGCTTGACCGAATTGAGGTCGCGCTGGCTCGTCGGGCGGAAACTCTTCAGCGTCTCCCCCGCCGCCTTGGAGAAGCCCGGGCTGTCGAACTTGGCGGCGAAGATGAAGCGGTAGACCCGGCCATCGAGCCGCACCACCGCGACGCGGAAATTCCACTGCGGCGTCACCGCCACGCCAGAAGCCAGGTCGAAGCCGTTGGAGTTCTCGCGCTTCACCGAGCCGGGCTGCAGGCCGGCGATCCAGCCGGACTTTAGGTAGTCCTCGAGCCCCATGCTCTGCGGCACCTCGGCGCTGTCGAAGCGCACCGCCTCGCCTTCGCCGGCGACGCCCACCACCGCGCCCTTCGAAATCTGCAGCGCGTAGTTCGAAGGCACCGCGAAGGTGAACTTCAGCGTCGGATTGACGTAGCGCTGGCCCACCACGGTACCCTGGCTCGGGCTGTCGCCGAAGGCGAGCCCGTCAATACCGGCGAGGTAGCCGTCACGGTCGGTTTCGCCGAGGCCGGGGGCGCCGAAGAAGGCCCGCGCCGATTCGATCGCCTTCTGGATCCGGTCCGGCGTCGATGGATGCGAGGCAAGGAAGTCGTCGGCCTGGTCGACATCGCCCTGGCTGAAATGCGCGAACCGCCCCATGGCGCCGAGGAAGCGCGCCGCCGCATGCGGATCGTAGCCCGCCTTGCCGGCGGTCATGATGCCTTCCTTGTCGGCGGCCAGTTCCTGCGCCTGGCTGAAGGCGGCGAGCTGCATCTTGTTGCGATTGGCCGTCTGGTCGGTATCGACATTGGAGCCGAACACGCCCGACACCACCTTGTCGACGATCTCGCTTTCGCGCTGCTTGTTGGTCCGGGCGCGCGCATGCTTCAGCGTCACGTGCGCGATCTCGTGCGCCAGTACCGCGGCGATCTCCGAAGTGTCGGAGGCGAGCGCCAGCAGCCCGCGCGTCACGTAGACATAGCCGCCCGGCAGCGCGAAGGCGTTGACCTCGGCGGTATCGAGAATGGTGACCGTGAATTTCTGGTTCGGCTGGTCGGCCGCAGCAAGCAGGCGGCCGACGATCCGGGCCAGCATGATCTCGGCTGGCCGGTCGGCATAGATACCGCCATATGAGGCGACGATGCGCGGATGCTCGCGCGCCCCGATCGCATCTTCTTCGGGATCGGCGCTCGCCACCGGCGGCGCGCCGCGATCCTGGGTGTGCGCGACATCGACCGGCGGCCCGAAGCTCGAGCAGGCGCTCAGCAGCGCAAACAGCGCCGCCGCGGTCAGGGCGCCGAACGCCTTGCTGGCCTTGAGGCTGCTCATCGGACGGCAAGGACCTCGATCTGCTCGGGGTGGGTCACCTCGATCCGCGGCCCGTCATGGCTGTCCACCCAGCCGCGCACGCGCAACAGCGCATCCGCGAGCTTGAGCGGGTCCAACCCATCCTTGCTGAAGCGGCCGAGCGCCGGCTTGTCGATGACCACCGTGAAGTCCGTTTTCCAGGTTCGACCGAAATTGAGGTACACGCGCCCGCCAGCCTGCTCGGCCGCCAGCACCCGCCCCTCCACCAGTTCGTAATGTCCGGAGCGGCCAGCGAGTTCGCCGGGTTTGTCCGCCCGGCGCACGGCATAGTAGGGATCGGCCCAGATGCCAAGCCGGTTGAGCCGCGCACGGCCCTCCGCGCTCATCAAATCAGCGTTGCAGGCCCGATTGTCGGGAAACGAATAGACGCGGGCGAACCCGCCGGCGACCAGTTGCCGCTGCACCCAAACTTCAGGCTCGGCCACAACGAACAACTGCCCGAGGCTGCGCCCGTGCCGGTCGAGCCGTTCGCCGCCATGGCGCAGCCGCACCGGCTTGCCGATGACCAGCGTTTCGAGCGCCGCCCTCGCCTCGACGCTCTTGGGCCACGGATCGAACGTATCGTTGCCGCGCGGCAGCTTCGGCGCCTGGATGCCGATCAGCCGGACTACCAGCCCATTGTCGAGAATGACCGTATCACCATCGGTGACGGAGGTGACGATGCCCTGCGGTCCATCGACCAGCCCGTCGCAAGACAGGGCCGCTAGCGGCATGGCGAGAACCGCCATGAACGCG
>Ga0209512_1004095_pt1 | contig 13083 bp, 6 predicted proteins | sample frozenSSSSmetaG_FD_184142 | JGI IMG/M metagenome (GOLD analysis project Ga0209512, IMG submission 184142) | Glacier valley bacterial and archeal communities from Borup Fiord, Nunavut, Canada, to study Microbial Dark Matter (Phase II) -... | ecosystem: Environmental > Aquatic > Freshwater > Ice >... | reverse complement strand
TTACTATTGGAGCAGTTTCACCCTAATCGGAAGCCCTTGGTAAGCTGCCATATTTTATACCAAATCAGGTTGAAAGATCCCGTTTATTCTTTAGTCCCCCTCTGCTCTGACTTTGGTTGTGTAATAGCGGTTTCAACCGCCGACTGACTTATCTCGCTTGTCTGCGGAGGCAGACTTCATTTGTGTAGACGCGGTTTCAACCGCCGAGTGTTCCAGGGGGTTTTGAACTCTATTTCTGCTTCATTACCACCAAAGTAATATCATCAAAAACCCTCTGAGTGCCAATATACTGCCGCACATCATTAATCACAGCTTCCCGAATTTCTTGGGCCGAGCGCTGACGATTTTCAACCACCACTTGCCACAGCCTCTTTAATCCGTACTGCGCTTTATTAATATCGAAAGCTTCAGGAATTCCATCAGTATAAAGCACCACCACATCCCCAGGATTTAACTGCACTTCTTCTTGAGCAATAAACTCGCCAATCTCGTCTACTAAGCCAATGGGAAAGCCTAAATCCATCGTATCTATGCACTCCAATTTTCCATCAGCGCGCACCACAATCATTTCCTCATGTTGTCCGCTTAATTTCAGGACGCCTCCGGCATAGTCTAATATAGCTAGAGACATATTTTTCGGGCAGTCCATGCGCTGGAGATTGTCATAAAGAGTCTGGTTGAGGACATCCAAAAACTTCACTGGATCTGTTTCGTTCATTTTATGAAGCGTCCTGACCGCCGTTTGTGCCATAATCATCAACACGCCACTTTCTAAACCGTGCCCCGTGACATCGCCAATGCTAATCTTGACTTGACCATCCTGTTGCAATACGTCGTAGTAATCGCCGCCAACTTCATCTGCTGGTTCCATGAAACCAGCTATTTCTAAGCCTTCAATTGCTTCGAGTTCTGACTGTTTTGGCAACACCATTTGTTGCAGTTGTTTGACTATATCGAGTTCCGCAGTCATTCGCAGATTGTCTTTTTTGAGGCGTTCATTGAGAGTGCTAATTTCTTGATTCGCTTGGGCTAATTGAGCCGTGCGTTCTTCTACTTTTTGTTCTAGGGTTTGATAAAGTTGGGCATTTTCTAGAGAAATAGCAGCTTGGGCAGAAATTATGCTCAATACTGCTAATCTGTCTTCTGTAAAAGCGCCAGTTGCGAGATTGTTTTCTAGATACAAAATGCCGATGAGTTTGCCTTGATTGATGATGGGAGCGCATAAGACAGATTTGGGTTGATTAATTGCAATATAAGGCTCTGCGGTAAAGGTTCCTTCGCGAACGGCATCGTTTAAAACTATATCTGACTGAGTTCTTGCGACATAATTGATAATAGATGTCGGGAGATTCTGACTGTTATTAACAGCAAGAGATTGCAAGACTTGGACGGAACCGTCAACGTCTCCGGCAGCTTCAATTCTGAGTTCGCCCCTGCTGTTTAGCAAGATGAGAAAACCTTTTTGAGCTCCGGCATTTTCAATGGTAAGTTTAATTAAGTTTGACAGTAAGGATGCTAATACTACTTCGCCGGATATTGCTTGGGATGCTTTGATTACTGTGGTAAAGTCAAGCATTGATGAGCTGCTGTTGCCTGTGGATGTTGGCGGAACGGATGTTTTTGTGCCAGAAATGCTCGTGCTTCTTAATGTTTTTCTCAGCAATAGCTGCGGGTAGCGGGTATCTAAGTCTTTAACTTTGGCGGATGCACCCCAGCGGAGATAGGAATAGCGGGCATTTTGCAAGTAGGTTTTGGCAATCAGAGTTTTATTTTTAGATAGGTAAAATTTGGCAGCTAGTTCGTAGGAGAGAGCTTCTTCGTTGATGTATTCGTTTTCTCTAGCGGTGGCGATCGCGCGATCGTACCAGTCCATTGCTTCAAAGTTTTCCCCTTTAATGCGACACAATTCGGCCTCTATTAGTTCTACTTTTTGCAAGTAATTCATCGGTGCATGAGTTGCCAATACTTTCAGTCTATCCAGATTGGCGGTTACTTGTGCTAAAGCTTGTTCGCGATCGCTCTGGCTGACATCAAAATAAACAGCAAGTCGCGCGAGAGAATCGTAGAAATAAAAGAGAGGAGCGAGAAGCGAACCAACCACTCCGGCTAAGTCTTGTGCTGCTAAGTCAGCATATTTTACAGCTTCAGCAAATTCTCCCAACAGATAGCATAGAATAGTTTTTTGCAAGTAAATAATATAAACTGCACTGCGATTGTTAGCTTGCAGCATCATTGGTAACTGGATGTCTTCGTTATAAGCTTCACCGATTAATTTACAGGGATTTTCAGAGCGATCCATTAAATTGAGAACTGCCTGCCGATAGATTTCATTAAAATTCAAATCTGCTTCTTGCTTGAGTTGGCGCATCATGTCACTGTAGGCAGCTAATTCTCGTTCAAATTCTGTTAATTCTTTGCCGATAAAATATGCGTGCAAGGCATACATACTGGCCGCGTGACAGGCATATTCTATATCTCCCGTTTCCAAGCCGATCGCGCAAGCATCCTGCGACAGTTTTAAAGTTTTCCTGACCGATTCTTTGCAATGTTTGATAAAACCATTAACAATGTGAAGCGTTTCTGCTTTGACTTCGCTGGAGTTAATCCTCTCCAGCAAATTTAAAGCCAGTTCGCCAAATCTGTAGCCAGATTCGATGTCATTAAAAATCGCGCAAAAAAGCAGTCCGCAATTAGCATAACCTGGCAAAGAATAGGGAGCGTTCCCGTATTCTAGCGATAAATTGACTTGTTTAAAGGCAAACAGCGGCAGGATTTGGGGAAAGGAAAAATAGGCAGCAGCAAAGGTGGTTGATATCACCTGCATGGCTGCTAATTTATCCGGTGCTGTCATCGGCGGCAAATCGATTAAATCTTCGATTTCTCTGCCGGCTAGCGCTGCCTGAGTTGCTTGCAACGCCTCCTGAATATCTGTCGGATTTGGCTGTTTAGGAAAATGTATATCTAACAGTTCTAGCACTGATAAAGCTGTGTCTACTGCCTGCCGCAATTGGCTTTGCGCTAAGTGAGCCAGAATTTTTGCTTGATAGACTTTTACTTTATCTAGCACTGTTTTCGCTTGTTGCAACACGGGAGTTGCTAATTCCTCCATCTGCTCGAAATCGGTACAGACATAAGCGGCTTCTGCTGCTTCTTCGTAGAGATTCAGAGTTAAGTCATATTGGGTTTGCCAACTATCTGCACTTAATAATTTCCTGCCTGCGGCGAAGTAATCCAGTGCTGATTTATAAGCAGCGGAAACTTTGGCTTTTTTGCCTGCTAAAAGGTTGAGTGCTGCCAGTTCATTTCGCTGCGGCTGCGTGGCAATTAATTCGCTGCTAAAGTTGAGGTGATTGACAATATCAAAGATTTTCTGCTCTCGCTGTTCCGGCGCAGTATTTTCCCACAAGAGTTGTCCGATTCGGTAGCGGACAACTTGCTTTTCCGGTTCGGGAATTAGAGAATAGGCGGCTTGCTGGACGCGATCGTGCAAAAATTTGTAATAAACAGTTAAATCTTCTGAAGTTTGCTCTAATTCCAGCAATTTGTAATCATTTCCCACAGGAATAATTAAAGTTTCCCTAACTGCTTCCAACAGTTCGCCGTTAGTTATTTTCACTGAATTTTCACTAACAATCGCCAAGGTTTTCACGTCAAATTGATTGCCAATGCAAGCAGCAAATTTTAATAGTTGCTGTGTTGCCTGTGGCAATTTTTGAATTTTTCCTGCCATCAGTTCGACTACATTATCAGTAATTTCTTTGGCTTGAATTTGCTCTAAATCCCAGTGCCAGCCCCCCTTTGTTCCCCCAAGGTTCGGGGAGGTTGCTCCAAATTTTAACAGTTTCTCAGCATAAAGTGATTTGAGAAACTCGTTAATAAAAAAGGGATTGCCTTGAGTTTTTTGTAGGAGTAACTCTGCTAAGGGCAGGGATTGTTCGAGGTCGCATTTAAGAGTATCTGCAATTAACTGATTGACATCATTTAACTTTAAAGGTAGGAGGGAAATTGAATTAATGACGCATCCAGTTTTCTGAATCTCATTAATTGTTAATATCAGCGGATGGGCTGCATTGACTTCATTATCCCGATAAGCACCAATCAGGAACAGATATTGCATATCTGGGTCGGTGATTATCACCTGAAGCATCTGCAAAGTTGCAGAGTCTGCCCACTGCAAATCATCAAGAAAGATCACTAAGGGATGTTCTGACTTGCAAAATATGCGGATGAAGTTCTGTAAGACTAAATTAAACCGATTTTGGGATTCAGCGGGAGGAAGTTCGGATAATTCTGGCTGCTTGCCAACTATCAATTCTAATTCGGGAATTACATCAATAACGACTTGACCGTTAACTCCAACTGCTGTTAATATTTTTTCTCGCCACTGTTGGAGTGTGACTTCTGTTTCTGCAAGCAACTGCCGCACTAATTCTTGAAAGGCTTTAATGACAGCGCTGTAAGGAATATTCCGCTGAAATTGGTCAAATTTTCCGGCGATGAAATAACCTTTTTTTCTGGTAATTGGTTTGTAAATTTCTTGAACTAATGCTGATTTGCCAATGCCGGAATATCCGAATACTAACATCATTTCGGAATGCGGTCGGCTGTTTGAGGATGGCTGAGTTTCTGAAGTTGCACTTTCTGCTGCTTCCTGCAAGCTGCCGCCAACTCGCTCAAATGCTGCCAGCAGACTTTCTATTTCTGTTTCTCTGCCGTAAAGTTTTTGAGGAATTTGAAACTTATCTGAAATATCCTGCTGACCAATAGGAAAGTCTTCTATATTGCCTTGAGTTTGCAATTGAGTGAGACACAACTCTAAATCTGCTTGAATTCCCCAAGCGCTTTGATATCGCTCTTCTGCGGTTTTTGCTAACAGCTTCATTACGATATCTGAAAGAGGTTTAGGAATTTCTGGATTGACTTCTTGGGGCGGAATGGGTTGTTTAGCGATGTGACAGTGTACTAATTCAATCGCATCGTTACCTTCAAAAGGCAGTTGATTGGTTAGTAGTTCGTAAAAAGTTGCACCGAGGGAATAAAAATCAGCGCGGTAATCAATGGCGCGATTCATTCTCCCGGTTTGTTCGGGTGCAATATAAGCTAAAGTTCCCTCTAAAAAATTGGGACTTTTTAGGGTAGGATTTTCTATAGATAAGACTGTCGAAATGCCGAAATCAATAATTTTGACTTCCTCGGTTTTGGGGTTAATAACTATATTCGATGGGTTAATGTCTTTGTGGATAATATTAGCGCTGTGAATTTGACCCAAAATCTCGACAGTTTGGATCGCGATCGCGAGAAAATTTGCTAATGTGATCTGATGTTGCTGTCGCCATAAATTTAAAGACTCAGCCCCAAAATCCTCGAAGATGATAGCAAGAGAATTATGATATTTTTCTAAGCTGTAAGCTTTAACAACGCCTGATAAATTTAGAGTTTGACTGATTTGGTATTCCTGCTGGTATCTCAGCAGTTCCGCTGGCGTTGGCAATTCTTCTTTCAGCAGCTTGAGGATGATGGGTAGGCGATCGCGATCGCTAATTCCGCGATAAATTAGTGAATTCGCGCTTTCATAAATTTGGTTGAAAATCTGATATCCAAGAATGTCAAGCATAGTTTACATTGTCCGTTTTGGGCTTTTGCACTTTCTGTGCAGCGGTGGCGGCGTTAACTTCCCATTATTGCTCATATATCGGTGCAGTGGGAGCGGAGCGATCGCGCTCCAGTCCCACTGCATAAAAAACGACTTTTTGCAAAATCAGAATGCTTCCGATTGTCACTAACTTAATTCGCAGTCAGCTTCCACCTTTGGCTCCTTTTTCGTATACACCCATTTGTTAAATAAATCCTGAATTTCTGCCGACTGCTGTTGCACGATCTCATTGTAATCTTCCCGCGGGTCAATGTAGTAGGTTGCTGTGCGCTTATCCACTTTTTGCAGCCAGGTTGTATGGATGGTGAAAGCTACGTTAAATTGAGGATGCCAGAGCTTGCAAACAGGCCCGCTGTTCAAGTCAGCAGCATCAAAAATCCAAACTTCATTGCCGTTGGTTTCGCCGCTGCCGTCGCCGTAGTGAACCAGGCAGACAATGTAACCGTCTGTTGAAATTCCGCTGTCGCTGCGCGGTACGAATTGCGGCGACATTACCCAGTAACCGTCGGGAAATGGATAAGCGTCTGGGATACTCAGGCGATTTTCGCCTTCCTTAACGCTTTCTTGTGGAGCGATGTGCAGCCGCAATAAATTAGACGGTCTTCCCTTTTTGGTAATGTCGTCTATTAATTTTAAACTTAACTCTCGGTATTTGTAATCTCCGTACAAGTGAACCATGTGTTGTGTTTTGAGGTCTTCCCAGCATCCCAAACAAATCCAGTAGATGTCTTACAGGCGATCGGGTAGCGGGTGATTTTGATATGTGCCGATAGCCGGCCCCCAAGTAGAATTTTCATCCATTATCACATCTTGATATTTTTTTACTAATTCTCCGGTTTTGCCGTTAACAACGTGACATCCAAATTTGCTGATGTCCATCGGCCCTGCGATTGCTCCGTAAAGACGCCGCAAATTGTTGGCTTCTAAATTAGGGGTTTTATCGTTGTCAAAGTCGAACTCGGAAAGATATTCTGCCGCATCCCACGCACAAACGTGAGACAAGTGCAGGGTAATTAAATCGCCAGGGTTTTTATAGTCTGCAAGAAAGTGTGCTGCTTCACCGGGAATAGTCACTTTCTTGGCACTGACATAATTTTTTTCTGGATTGAGATCGCTGCGACGGATGATGTAGAAAGAGTTGTCGCTTAATTGCGGGCGATCGAGAAAGTTCCTGAAAAACTTTTCAAAGCGCTGATACTTTTTGTTAGTGAGTGTTGGCAGTAGTTCTTCAACAGAAACTTTGAACGCTGTATCCAGCAGTACAATATAATCTTCTGTCACTGCCATTTGATGGATACTCTGCTTAATTTTAATGGAAAGACCGTTTTCCACCAGCACTTTCCACTTTTCCAGGCTTCCTGAACCGTCCCACCTCATTAGATAGACGAAGTTATCTGTAAAAATTCCGAGTAATCCTCGCAAAAATTTCCAAATACTCTTCCCTATCGTCGAGAGTTTCTTGCTAAACGATAGGGGTTTTTCCTCTAGTTCAGGCAAGGTAACAGACTTTCTTTCCTTTATATGAAATACGTGCAGAATCCACTCCCAAAATTCTTTGAAGATATAAGCGATGGGAATCAATTGCGAGCAAACATTTGAGATCGATCGCCCGATATTGACCGTAAACATTTCCTGTCTATGAGGATCGAAGCAGGGATGGGCTGAAGTTTGTATGATTTTAAAGGGAGTCTGTGACTTTCCAGGCAAGCCAATTTGAGTAACTTCTTTCCACTCATCATTGCGACCGACTGGGGTAACAGTTTCCAGGGTTTTCGGATCGATTTCGTAAGGGCGACCTACATCCCAAGTAGCCAGCAACCGTTCGCTTTCATCTCGAGCAAATTTCAATGGCACAAATGCTGTATTGAGCTGGTTCCTGACACCCAGCGACCCGGATATGCGGGTAATGCCATAATTTTTAAATTTCAAATCCTGATATTTCTGACACTTGTAGGTGGCTGCATCTGCATAGTAACAAGGGGGTTTTACCAGCCTCGACGATAGAAATGCTCCGGCTTCTAAATTGTCAAAATCCAGACGGTAAATCATGCCGTCGCCGTTATAAAGCGGGGTTGTACCGTCTGAAGAAGGGTAGATTGTCGAGTTAGTCGGATTACCTTGAGCGTCGGGCGAATCTATCGAGCCGACTGGTGCAACAATGAATACGTGACCTTGCAAATCTAGCGGTAGCTTTCCCTCTTTAACGTTCATCTTGAGCGGTAAATCTTTGACATCTGGGTTGTCTTCTTTGTTGCCAAATTCGTCGCGGCTGACTGACAATACTGAACGCGGAAAAGTTGGATTTAGTGATTCTTTAGTCTCGTTTTGCATCGGCTTCTAACTTCTAAATGTTTTCAGTTTGAGATGGAGGCGGGATGAAAATTAGTTACGATCGCCCGTTTCTGATGTCAAAATCTTTGTTGCATACTTTCCCTCGTTAACGATGAAACAGAGGTGAATTTGAGTACGGTTGCGATTTAGCGAGCGAACCCTACTATTAATTCAACCTTTATATCATATGTTTTTGAGAGTTTTAGTGTTTTGTATTAAAATTTAACTATTCTTTAATATTATGGATAAACTCTCTATTCTCTTGGCTTGCAATCGCGAAAATTGGAGGCAGAGCCTCCGGATCTGCATTACCAGGCAGAGCCTAGTAACGAGTAGAACGAGTAGATAGGTCGATCGCACCTGGACTGGGCTGACATTGCCCAAGCTACATAATTACTTGATACGTAAGTCCTGTAGGAGACAGCTACGGGAACTTACTGGAAATGAGGATACACATATTTATCAAACATTTCCTGAATCTTTCGAGATTTGCGATCGACTAAGGGTTGGTAATCCTGCTTCACAAGAATGTTGTAGGAGGCCCTGCGCTTGGCGATTTTTGGCAGCCACGCTGTGTAAATTGTAAATCCCAAATATGACAATAGCAGGTAAGTCAGCTTACCTGCTATTTTACAACCAGAAAAACCAGAGTTTTCCGCTCTTTATTGCTGGACTATTTTCACGGTGAGATTTTTTTTGTAAGTCCCATATTTTAAGTAGCAAATCTGTTTATTCAACAATTATCTCTAACCCGCAGATGCTCTATCTAGGGTTGGTCTGTCTCGGATTTGGTGCGGCAGTTCCGTAATTGACTCGACAGCCGATATTGAACAAACTCGAACTGCACTCAAGAGGGACAATCTGCTGATCGAGGAGGGCGCTGCAACTTACATACTCGTCGTTATTAGTATCTCTTACCATACATTCGATCGGCTTAGCACCAGATCGCGCCGACCAACTCTTCATACCTACGACTGCAATCATATGCTGCCAGTAGAAAGTAAATAGCAAAACTCCCAAAAGTACAGCAACGGCTAATCCTGCTTTCAATTTCCAACTATTTAGGACGTTTCCCAAACTATTTTTCACGTTTTCTACCCCAGAAATTGAGCTTTCGGTAGTTATTTCTGGAGTTGTCAAGTTTGTTTGTGTTTGTTCTGCTGGAATTTCCGACATAATGTATCTCCTCTGATTGCTGGGACTTGGCTAATCTGGCAGTTGCCATCGCTATTACAAACTTTATCAAATTTTAGCAAAACTAGCCTGTACCGACAACCGATTCGGGCAGCACGGCGGGGGAAGTATTTATATTGACGAAGTGCGATCCTCTTCTGCAAGCTTCGCTAACGCGATTTCTATGCCTTTTGAGGTATTGTGCCATTGTCGATCGGATATTTTGCACCTACCGCACTAAAATTGTTAGCGATGCCCTTTGAAAACGGCTGAAGTCAATCAGCTTTTTTTTTACCGCAGAGGCCGCAGAGAAAGATTAAACAGAGATACAGCAGATTGCAGGTTTATGAGGTATATCTAATATCCTTGTAGGGACACGGCACTGCCGTGTCCCTACAAGAACTCACCAATCATTTATGGTTTCGATAGCAGTTCTAATAACTCAGATTCCGAAAGTAGTTCGAGCCCCAAAGATTGAGCCTTTTCCAACTTAGAACCCGCATCTTCTCCCACAACCACATAATCAGTTTTAGCACTGACAGAACTTGTGACTTTGCCTCCTGCTTTTTGAATCAAATCTTTAGCTTCATCTCGTTTCAAAGTGGGCAAAGTTCCGGTAAGCACAAAGCTTTTGCCTGCAAGTTGTAAATTTTGGTCTGCTGAATTCAGAGTTTTTACTTCTGACTGCAATTGCAAACCCGCAGTTTTCAACCGTGCAATTAAACTTTGATTTGCCGGCACTCGAAACCACTGATAAACAGCTTGAGCAATTTCCGGCCCGATGCCGTAAACGCCCTCAATCGATGCCGCCGATACCATTGCTAAGTCTTCCACATTTGCAAACCTTTCTGTTAGCAATTGAGCATTCACGCTGCCGACGTGGCGGATGCCCAAGCCGTAAAGCACGCGCGAATAAGGTTGATTTTTCGATTGGGCGATCGCACTTACCAACTTTTCGGCTAACTTTTTGCCCATGCGTTCCAAATTCATCAATCTTTCCGCATTCAAATCATACAAATCCGCCGCAGAATTGAGCAGATTATTATCAACCATTTGCTGCACCAACTTTTCCCCAACACCGTTAATATCCAGAGCATCCCGGCTGCAAAAATGAATCAGCGAACCCCTCAAAATCGCCGGACAAGACGTATTGATGCAGCGAGTAACGGCCTCCCCTTTTTCCCGAACCACAGGCTGTTCGCATTCGGGACAGCAAGTAGGCATTTGAAAAAGTTGAGCATTGTTGGGACGAAGTTCCGGCAAAACTCGCACAACTTCTGGTATAATTTCCCCAGCTTTTCTGACAATTACAGTATCGCCAATGTGGAGATTTAGCTCGGAAAGTCGATCGCCATTATGTAGCGAAGCCCGCGAAACCGTCGTCCCCGCCAACTGCACCGGCTTTAGTTCCGCCACAGGAGTCAGAGCCCCGGTTCTGCCTACTTGTACGGTGACTGCTTCCACAATTGTAGGGACTTCTTGCGCCGGATACTTAAGGGCGATCGCCCAACGCGGAAATCTCTGAGTAAAACCCAACTGTTTTTGCAACTCAACTGGATTAATCTTAACAACAACCCCATCCGTCATGTAAGGCAAATTTCGGCGTTCCATATCCCATAATTCGTAATACTCCCGAACCTCATCCAAGGAATAGCAAATCTTGCGATTCGGATTCACCTTAAATCCCATTTTTCGCAACAACTCCAAGGATTCAGACTGCGTATTCCCTTCGTTACCATCATCAAAATACAAAGTATAAGCAAAGAAATCCAACTTGCGCTTGTCCACAATTTTAGAATCCAACTGTCGCAGCGTACCCGCCGCCGCATTGCGAGGATTAGCAAACAATTGTTCCCCCGTTTTTTCCCGTTCCCGATTAATTTCCTCAAATACAGCTAAGGACAAAAAAGCCTCTCCTCGCACTTCCACAACCGGCGGCGGATTATCTAAATTAAGCTTGAGAGGAATCGAGCGAATCGTCTTAACATTTTGAGTGATGTCCTCACCAGAAACGCCATCTCCCCGCGTCGCACCGCGAACTAAAACCCCATTTTCATAGGTTAGTGCTAAAGCAGAACCATCAATTTTTAACTCGCAAACATATTCAGCATTTAATTGTGGATTCTCCCCTGCTACCCTTTGCCAGCGTTCCTGCCATTTAGCAAATTCCTCAAAATTAAAAGCATTTTCCAAACTGTAGAGAGGAATATTATGCTTAACACTAAAAAATTGAGTAGCAGGCTTTTCTCCCACCCGCTGAGTCGGACTTTCGGCAGTAATTAATTCAGGATAATCTGATTCTAACTCTTGCAATTGTCGATAAAGGCGATCGTACACCTCATCAGCCATCATCGGCGCATCTAAAACATAATAAGCATAGCTAGCTTGCTGTAGCTGCTGCCTCAATTGTTGAATTTGCTGTTCAATTTCGGGTTGCATATTAATTTAAAAGTGTATATTTTTTCAACCGCAGATGTATAGGAAAAACAGAAATTCTATAGGACGCGCCAACTCTATCTGTAGGGTACGCAGTGCGCACCTTACCTTATTTATAGCGCATTAAACCATTTTTTCCGTAAGTCGTGCAATAGACATTTTACCACGCTCTGCGTCACTCTACCATTGTAATTTGGAGATATCAGATCGATTAAAGAGTTCAATCTTCAACTTCATAAAGGAAACGACTTCCACCCATCAGCTTGCGATTGGCCGAGGTACTTTGCACAAAAACCGCATATTTTTCTAGATTGCTTGGTTTAATACGGACAGCCTCACCCATTGGCAAACCCAACATTTCTCGTGCTGCTTCTCCTTCAAACAAATCTCCTGTCGAACGTTCCATCAGGATAATTTCTTTCTTACCTTGGATAGTTTCTGTTTTAGTAAACTCATAAAACCCACGCCCGGTTTTAAAAGCCAAACCATTTTCCAGAACAAAAGCTTTAATTGAAATCTCGCTGTCTACTTCTAAAATCTGAAATTTCCCAGGTTTTACGGCTCGCAATTCGGCCGATTCATAAACAGTAGCGCCTTCGCGCTTCAGCATGGTATCAAACATCTTGTTTAATCCACGACTCATGCGACCTTCACTGACAACTTCTTGTTCGTAAGCTTGTAGTTGTTCATTAGATGACTGTTGGTAACAAACGGCTAAAAAGAAATCTGTAATGTAGGAGAATTGGTCGAGATGGAGGTGAAAACCACCAGATTTTTCGGCTAGTTCTTTGTAGAATAAAGTGGTGTGGTTGCGGTTGAGAGCTTGGATGCCATAAACGGCAATTCCCATCTGTGTTAACTTATCTACTTCCTGGCGCCAGTTAAGTTTTTGAGGAGTTTGAGCGGGTGCGTGGGGAATGTCGTCACCAATTAGTACCAATGTTTTGGAATTAGTTGGAGTCCAAGAAAGCGACTGAGCTTCGTGCAAAACTAATTCGTAACATTCTGGAGCATCGCCGCCGCCAGTTGGCTCTACATTTTGAACAAAATGGCAAATTTTGTCAGCATCGCCGGACAAATCTAAGTGTTTAGTTACGTAGGTGCTACCAGCATCGCAATAGTCTCCGTGGGCAATAATGCCAATCCGAATGCCGGGGATTTCATCGAGCAGTCTCGTTACAGTCTCTTTGATTTTTCGACGGACTTGTGTCAAACAAGGATACATACTGCCCGTTGTATCAAAGCTAAAAACGACTTCAATATTATTCGTTTCCACGATCTAACTCCCTAACAAACAACGATTCTTTCGCTCCACTATAGCTAAAAAAAAACGAGTCAGCAACTAGGTTAAAATATTTTATCCTAATTTTGGCTCGATGGGCTTTAGCATAAGGCTGGTTAGTTAATTACAAATTCAAGTCTGAAAACTCGCTAAATTTCTTTTTATCCCCGGATATAGAAGGTTGGAGATCGCGACTTTTTTCGCCGTT
>Ga0209512_1004094_pt1 | contig 13084 bp, 11 predicted proteins | sample frozenSSSSmetaG_FD_184142 | JGI IMG/M metagenome (GOLD analysis project Ga0209512, IMG submission 184142) | Glacier valley bacterial and archeal communities from Borup Fiord, Nunavut, Canada, to study Microbial Dark Matter (Phase II) -... | ecosystem: Environmental > Aquatic > Freshwater > Ice >... | reverse complement strand
GGGGGGGGGGGGGGGGGGGGGGGGGGGGCAATGTTTAATTAGGTGCATTTTGGGGAGATTGGACGCTGGAGATGGCATGGCGATGTTTGGCATCTGTCGACTTCTGGAGTTGGTTGGCGGTGGGCGGGTTTTGTGCGATGGATTGGACGAACGATGGTGTGTATGTGTGTATCTGTATTATCTAGTGTATGTACTGCACCTATGGAGTGTGTACATGTACATATGCACTGTATGTCGGACACGGAACAGAGTGCAGATCGCAACGTGGCTGGCTGGCTACCTATGCGCTTGGCGTCAATCCCTCCATTACTTCGTATTTCCCTCCATTTCCCGAACCAAGAAACACCAAAACACCATCCTTCCCTTCCACAGCTTCAACTTCAACCTTCCAGCAACAATCAATCAGAACCAGCAGGATCAATCGCGAGAAGGCGAAAATGAAAAAAGTGCTAAATTCAAGTGACCCTGCGGTCGGGTATCATCTCTACTATGTCTGTACAAATCCCACGTCTCCCATCGTACATCTTTCCTCCTCCCTCCTCCCTGCTACCCACGAATCGAAGTGTTGATCTTTCCTCCTGTGTATCCTTTTCTGTATCCTTCCTATGTCCCCCCTCCCCCACACCCCTCTATATTTTGATAACCTCATCCCAATGCATCGTCATCACTTCATCAACCCCTCCTCCACCGCCTTCTTCGCGACGACGACCACCGGCGGCAACTTGTGCATCTCATACCCCTTCCCGAACTGCGCATTGATCTGCATCAACACCTCCTCCTCGCGCTCAAACGCCATCTGGAAATCCCCCCGCACCCTCTCCGCCTCGGCGCCATCGGCATACTCGACGAACTCCAGCCGCCTCTCGCGCTCGCGCTCCAGCACGAACGGCCGCGGCACGTTGCTCAGCCACGCGACCCTCTCTCCCCGCAACACCAGGTACAGTGCCGCGAGGCGCGAGAACGATTTGATCAGCACGGCCTTGTCGTAGCTCTCCCACGGCCGCTTGGCGCCGCTCTCGACCGAGTCGAGCGCGACCCTCTGGACGACGTCGAGGTCGCGCGGCTCGCGCAGGAACGTGCGGAAGTCGCGCAGCGTCTCGTCGTAGCCCATCTCCCTGCATCGGGGGAAGTACAGCGTGTCGACGGCGGGGTTAAAGGGGATGCGCGACGCGGCCGAGGCGGTGGCGAAGAGCAGCGGGTGCGAGCGCTGCGTCTCGTAGCGGGTCTCGCGGTTGACGTGCAGGAGGACGGGCAGCGGCGTCGAGGAGGTGCACTTCTTCGTGTCGGGATTGTAGCGGATCGAGACGACGCGGGGCTTCTGCGCGTACGCCCAGACCTTGAGGCGGAGCTCCGACGGCAGGTGTGGGAAGAGGTGGAAGGCCGGGGCGGCGGGAGTGAGTTCGAGATCGGACATGTTGCTCGTCAGTCGAGGGAGCTCGTGCGATATGCACATGGCGAGTGCAATAAAATAGATCCTCAATCCGAGCGTCTCCTTCTTCCTCTCAATGCGTAGGGCGATCTTCTCAGGATCAGCTCGGCGCACATTGAACTGTTTTTCTCCCTCTCCGTCGAATGTATCCAAGATTATCGAAAGCCTATCGAAAGCCAATTGACAAAAGTCCTTCTCGGCAAGAGGGCAGAAAGACTTGGACGTGAATAAGTAGCGGAAAGGTGGACTTGAGGTTCATCGCATCGACGTTGCGATAAAATGCCTCACAATGCTCGGGGGAATCTCTCTCTATATCCTACTTAATCTTAAAGTCAGAGCGAAACGCCGGGAGGCGGGGGGCAGCTCGTGTGCTCACAGGCTGAGATTTGGCTAGATAGGTACGTACTTTGCAGTATAGCCGGGCAAGCTTGGTGGCGATGTTTAGTAGTGGAGTGATAATTGTGGAATCTGATGTAAAAGATGACGCTTCCGGCTAGATTCGCCGAGGTCTACTGCATAGTCGTCGCCACTCTTTTGAATTTCTGGAATTTCTCGAACAAATCCCGGCGATATGATTCAGAGTTGAGAAGAGGGGCTTACTAGTAGTTAGTTAGGTACTCGGAGCAAGAAGGAAAGAAATCGCGGGGGAGAGCGGGAGAGGGGGAGAGGGGGAGAGGGGGAGAGGGGAAAGACGAGATATGTACTGTACCTACTTCGTATATTCTGTAGATAAACTCACAGGCCGTGGAGGCTGTGAATAGAGAATAGTAGAGACGTGAGGATTCGCATCTTGTATATACATATATTATGGCCATTATTCTCATGATTCGAAACCTTGGGATGGAGATGAGGCGAGTAGAGTAGGGCTTGGAGAAAATGCCGCAACACAGACCACAGACCACAGACCGTGAAAGTGCAGCGGTCAGGGCACATATGTACGTATGTACACAGCATACTCAGCATTCGGAGATGAGACACTCTATTTTCATCCCTTCTTCCCTTCTTCCCCGAATAATAAAGTGCTTAGATGGGCTGGACTGTCGTAGCCCGCCCATAGCAACGCGAGATGAGGATTTATACATCTAGATGCCTCGTTGTTCTTATTACCTGCCATGAACAGACTCAATGCGAAATAAGGGGAAAAGAGAAAGGGAAAAAGGGAAAGGGAAATAAAGAATTGCTGTAATCTCACCGGCGATAATGCTTCGGAAGCATGTGAAAGCGTATGCTCGATTGCCGCGCGGTTAATGGCAGCGCCGGAACAGCCTTACGGGCAGCCGTAGGATGGAACTACGGCGGCCGACTCCTTATCGATAGCGATCGCCCTCTGCAATAAATCCTTGAGGCTGTTGAGCCTCACAAATACCTATGTAGGCAGCCAAACATGACACAGCTTCCGGCGATGCGTCCTATGCCCTCGGCCTTGACCTTCAAACTGGTCGCTCGCTGTTCCGTACGTCTTCTATCCTCTATATCCTCTCTATCCTCTCCTACCAGTGCTGGGCGAATCCTCTGCTAACCATGCTACCAGACCACAAAAGCCCGCGCCGCAACCCTCATCCTTCCCCATGGCCCCGTCCAGCTCCCACTCTTCATGCCCGTGGCGACACAGGCCTCTCTCAAGGGCTTGACGCCTCAGCAGTTAGAAGATACAGGCTGCCGATTATGCCTGAACAACACATACCATCTCGGCCTAAAGCCAGGCCAGGACGTGCTCGATGCCGTCGGGGGAGCCCATAAATTCCAGGGCTGGAACCACAACCTCCTCACAGACAGCGGCGGGTATGTCTGGCCCAAATCTTAGTCTTTCTCGCCATCTACTGACCACCCCCAGCTTCCAGATGGTCTCCCTCCTCGAACTCGCCAACATCACCGAAGAAGGCGTGCGCTTCCTCTCCCCCCACGACGGCTCCCCCATGCTCCTCACCCCCGAGCACTCCATCTCCCTGCAGAACAGCATCGGCTCCGACATCATCATGCAGCTCGACGACGTCCTCGTCACCACCTCGCCCGACCATGCCCGCATGCGCGAGGCCATGCTGCGCTCCGTCCGCTGGCTCGACCGCTGCATCGCCGCGCACGCGAGCCCCGACACGCAGAACCTCTTCTGCATCATCCAGGGCGGCCTGGACCTCGACATGCGCCGGGAGTGCTGCGAGGCCATGGTCGCGCGCGGCACGCCCGGCATCGCCATCGGCGGGCTGAGCGGCGGCGAGGCGAAGGCCGACTACTGCAAGGTCGTCGACACGTGCACGAGCCTGCTGCCGGAGCACAAGCCGCGCTACGTCATGGGCATTGGATACCCGGAGGACCTGGTCGTCAGCGTGGCCCTCGGCGCCGACATGTTCGACTGCGTGTGGCCGACGCGGACGGCGCGCTTCGGCAATGCGATCACGAAGGGCGGGATGCTGAATATGCACAACGCGAGGTATGCGAGCGATTTTGGGCCGATCGAGGACGGCTGCGGCTGCCGCTGCTGTCGGAAGGAGGGCGGCTTGGGTGTCACGCGGTCGTTCGTGCATCATCTCGCCGCGAAGGAGACGGTGGGCGCGCATCTGTTGACGATGCATAATGTGTGGTATCAGCTGCAGCTGATGAGGGACGTGAGGCAGGCGATTGTGGAGGATGTCTATCCGGCGTTTCTGAGGCGCTTCTTCGCCGACTTGTATGATGGAGATAAGACGAAATACCCGAGCTGGGCCGTGGATGCTTTGAGGGGGGTCGGCGTAGATCTTATGGAGCCGGCATCATAGGAAATGAATCTATTAAGAAGCATCAACTTTCTTTCTCGGCACAGCCGTACATCGACTTGGATCTGCACTTTAGACGGCGCTTCTGAAGTCTATTTAGTTACAACCTTTCTGCTGAATCGACTTGCACAATGGTAGAAGTCAAGCACTTCAGATCAACCAACCTCCCCCTCTCGCCGAATCCGCCCTGGGGTTCTCCTTAAACTGCCTTGGACCCTGCACAGGTAATCGACTCGTGCACGTATCCTCAGACGGGCTAGCGCGGGCCTGGAGCCTTGAAGGTCCGAAGTGATCACGCACGGCTTACCATGAGCACCTCGCTGGAGCGAGCCTGAGACAGGTCCCGCACATCTTCACCCACCTGAACGACAACAGCGTGGAAATCGCCATGAGGAAAAGCATAGCAGTGATGATGTCTGTAGCGCATGATGTCGTGTGTTTGTGCAGCTGGGGAAAGACCTGGCCACCTCCAGCTTTTGGGAAACGGATCGGTTTGAGCTGCCGAACATGAAAGTTGTTGCGGAGGACTTGGCTACACTCGACTGGCCAAATGAGACGTCGATGCTGGTTCAGGGAGATCACAGGAGTATATGTCGGTTTCCCTCGCTCGAGGAGAAACGATATCGAGCTGTTTGGGTTAATTTGCAGAAATTGGCTAGTGGCGCTATTGACAATAGTAAGTTATGCTCCTCTAATATTTGTTCTCTAATATCTCTCTCCCCGTACTCTTTTCTCTAAAATCCCTAATACCGCTAACACGCTATGAAGCCTTGACGGAAGAAGGGAAAGCAGCATGCTCGACTCCGTGCACATCTGACTACGAGTCTCATCGCCCGCGCAACAGCAACCCGAAGCCAGTACCAGGAACACGAGCATGGTTCCTGCAGCACGAAAAGCACAAGCCATGGCAGCAGCGGCGATCTCCCGGGCTTCTCTGGGTCTCAGCAGATCCGGGACGCGGCAAGTCGGTTCTCGTCTCCTTTCTGATCGACGCAAATGGATGCGCCGAGAGGGTCGGAGCTGCCCAGATCTGCTACTTCGTTTTCAAGGATGACGGCGAGGAGCAGCGGACCGCAGATCTTGCACTCCAAGCTTTACTCCACCAGATTCGTACGAAACAGCCGGGACTGCTGACGCACTTGACGGCATATCACGCGAGTAGAGGCTCCTCAGTCGCAAAGCAATTCCATAGTTCATGGAATCTATTTAAGGACACTCACTGTGAGCGATCCGGCTTCGAACGACACGATCTGCATGACGCGCTTGACGAATGCGACAAGGCGTCATGGAAAGAATCAACCACCGCTCTCGCAGAAGATTTCAAGGACGAGCAGAAGCAGGAACGCGGCAGTCCAGCACTCAAAATGCTCATCACCAGTCGGCCTGGTAATGCGATCAAGAACACCTTTTCGAAAGTAGGGAATATTCGATTACGCGGCGGAGAGCTCAGGGCTGCCACGAGAGCTCCTAGCTGGTCTTTAGGAAGAGCTTGCCAAGGGCGCGGATCGCACATTTCTGTCGACTGCATTGGCGATTACCCTTCTGAAAGATGCATCTGAGGCTGGTTCTTCGAAGGAGGATCTCGATGCGATTTTCCAGAGGAGAGATATATATGGTGTGTATGCGCGTCTTCTGAATGCGCAGCCTCGAGAACTACGGGATGCGGCTTTTCAGATGCTGCAGATTGTTGCGGCTGCTGCTAGACCGCTTACTCTAGAGGAATTGATGATTGTGATCGGATTGAAGGGCTCCCAGCAACGATTTGCAGATGTGGGAACTGCATTCAACATCCGTTTGAGAACCGTTAAGTCTCTTACGAACACTTCCTCTGCGTCATTCATGAGAAGATCTATTTAGCGCGCCAGACAGCAAGAGCATTTCTGTTAGGTCAGGCAGTGGAAGGCTCCATGGATAACAAGGTCTATTTAGTGCCCCAAAAAGGAATGACATTCCTGTTAGCTCAGAGAGCGAAAGGCCATACTGCGCGATCCCTAATTGAACCATCCAATTCCCTCCCCGTGGCGGGTTCTGAAGAGATGCCAGTGAGAGATCAACCGACAACGTCTAATCACGCATCGTATGTGCTAAATTTCCCGCCTGGCTGAGTGGACATTGGTAGTAGTACGCCTCTTGACGAGTGGACAGGTGGGCAGAGGCATGGGGAGATCCTAACGTTCTTTAAGCTCAATACCATGGGTCTAGATGATGAGGACCTAGGAACGGGAGAAGTGAGGGAAGAGGAAGATGCATGAGACGAGGAGTTGAGGAGGCAGTGAGAGGAGGAGGATAGGCGAGATGAGGAGGAGGAGAAGGACTATCTATACGCCGAGCCTGTCAGAGCCGCGAAGGAGCTGGGTGGTGCAAGTTCGCTTCAGCTATTATGGATATGTGAGGAGGGGGGAGAGGCGGCGTGATCCGCTCGCTGCTCGTCTCGATGAACGGTGTGCCGAGGGGGCATAGCTTTCCGGAGACGGGGGAAGGGAGTCTTGCGCTGGATTTGGAGAGTGCTGCGCGGGGCCAGAAAGGCGCGAGCAATGGACGATGATAGATAACACTAATCATTCTGTTGACTATGTGAGGGGGGTTGTGTCTAGTGGTACTATTAATATATCCTCTGACAGATACAGTATACTCCGCAGAGTCCTGAGAACGTGGCCGCCTCCTCCCAACCATGCTTCCTTTTCCCCTCCCCGTCCCATTCAAGGGTGAGCCCCTTCAAGGACAGCCACGAAGACGTGGAGTGATGCGACCACCATCTATATATCATAGTACACAGTATAGGCACAGCCCACCTCACTCAACAGCTCCATGAACAAGGCCCACCAGACGCTCCACACAGCAGCCGCCGCATTCCTGGCTTCAGAAATCGGCACTGCCGACGCAGGTGCGCGGGGTCGGGTTGTTGCGCGTGCATATTTGCCGCACGCTGCCTGGAAGTCTAAGAGATCTTATGCTTTCATGCCGAGAGTCTACTCTAGTCGCCGAACCCCTGAATCCAGAGACGACGGTTCCGAAAACCTGTACACGGCGGGCTATGCGCATGCGGCGACCGCAGGAATCTGCGCTCCAAAGCTCATTTCAAGTATTTTTCAATTCTCATCGTCGGAGCCGACGAGATGCGACACTCGTACATCATAAAGGCCGTAGGCTATAATACCAGACAGGCTTATACCCCTTCCATCCTCCTTCCTCCTTCGCCAACCATCCCTGACGCCATCCATCGACTTGCATCACACGCCGACAAACAAACCACATATACCATGACGAAGTCGACTCCACACACCCAGATACTCGTACAAGACCCTCACAGCCAGCCGCGCCGCTCTCCCTTCCTCCACCTCCCCACTCCTCACTACATCTCCTGCGCCTTCAGCAACGCCCGCAAACTCACCATCTCCCTCCTCAACCTCGCGTTCTCCTTCCTCATCCTCGCCGCCTCCTCGCTCCCCTCCCTCACCTTCGCCACAAGCTCCTCCCGATCCTCCTTCCCCTTCCCCTTCAACGCCCTCACTATCTTCCCCAACTCCCCATTGAACCGCTCGTACAGAATCTCATTCTCCGCACTCGCCTCCTTGTACAACTGATCCAGCCCCTTCACCTTCGTCTCCGCCGCCACAAGGCTCCTCTCCAGCTCCTTCCTGACCGCCTCGTTCCGCCCGCTCAGATCCTTAACCACCACCGGAATCCTACTCTCGAGCCGCCTCACCGCCTCCGCGATCCTGCGCACGTCAGCACCGCCGTGGCGGCTCGGCGACCCTGACCCCGACCCCGACCCCGCGCTAACCCTCGCCATCTCCTCCCCGATCTTCGACAGCTCAGACTGCAGGCTCGCCTCCGCATCATCGATCGCCTTCGCCTCATTCAGCAGCCGCTCGCGCAGTTTCTGTGGGCTCTGCAGCCTCAGTTTCTGCGGTGACGACTTCGTCGGGCTGGGGATCGATGTTGTCCCCGACGCCTTCCCGGCGGTCGTCGCCAGGTTGCTGAAGGCCGGCGTGCCGAAGATGGGCGCGGGTGCGAGCTCGCGGGCCGCGCCGCGGAGGACGGGGATGTTGGAGAGGGAGGAGCTGGGCTTGTGCAGGGACTTGGGGGGTGCCCAGAGGTCTTTGATCGTCACGATGTCGTCGGATTGCACGTTTTGAGAGCGCTCGGTGAGATTGCCGATGTCACGGGTTGTGCCGTTGGCTGTATTTGTGTTCTCCTTTTGCTTGGGCGAGCCGTTGTATGCGATTGAGCGATTGACTAATGTTTTGACAGGAGATGGCGTCCTTGGAGAGTTGAATTTTGGTTGAGGGATTTGATTTGGTCTTCTTGTCGACAATGGAGAGGATGGCGAATCAAGGGTTGCAGAGGCCATCAGAGCCTTTAAATCTGACAATGAACTACGGCGTTTCTTCTTGAGTGACTTCTCGGTAGTGGTAGATGCTTGTGGGGGAGATTGTCCGATGGTGCTCAATCTAGATGGAGTATGAGAGCTATTTGGCCGCTGCTCGTCAAATGCACCAAGCACTGTCGGCCTATCACGAGATCCTGGACGCTTCGGGGTTCCCAGACGAGAATCGATATCGATGGATCTTGAACGATGCAACGAGGCCTTCGAAATGCTACCAGGGATTGGCTCTCCTGTGGCAACGCTCCGAGTTGTCTTGCTCAAGGTACGCCACATTGAAGGCCTATTATCGTCTTCCTTCTTGCTGTTCTGACGTAATAATGTATCGAGGCCAAATCGCTTGCGTAAGGATGAAGTGTTCGAGGTCAACGATCCTGTATTGGCAGAGCCATGGCTGCGCAAAGTAGAGTTGACTGATCCGTACGAAGGGGTATTATGGCCATTTGTAGCGCCAACTCCCAGATCTTCGAAGAGACGATCGGAATCCTCAACCAAGCGGTCAAGGAGATTGATATAGCTATGCGGGTCCTTATCCCCAACCAAGAGCTCAGTAAAGGCAGCAGTCAAAGCACCTCGATCGCCATCGTTTCCACAGCCTTCCAAGAGGTCGGCAAGCAGCTTGATAATAGCCACGAAGGCTCTTCTGTTCTGTGGTGCCATATCTCCAAATATGAGCTTGATATAATCAGCAAAGTCGCCAGGGAAGAGCTTGGCCGCCTTCTCTTGCAGAGCCTGTAGTGTCTGGATTGAAATAACAGAACCCATCTGATTCTTCCACGCCATGCGTAGGAACTTTTCAAAGGCGCAAAAGAGAATGTCAACTGACACTTCTGACGACGCTCTGGTATCGAAAGGATTCTCAATAAAAGCATTATAGATAGCATTGACGCTAAGCTCATCCGCCGCTGCTCTGTTTCGTAGCATCTTACCAATAACATTGCCCTTTCGAGATTGCAATGCCGCAACATAGCCGGTAAAAGTTTCTTCAAGTCGCATCAAAGGATTAATGGCAGGTGATTCGTCAACAATGGCTTTGAAGCTACTATTGGTGCTGCTCACGATCGATTCCAGCTCCTTCTTGCTGCTCGACCTGGATAACGAAGGCGCAGTAAAGCTAGGAATACTCCCCAGAGTAGGTGTACGTCTATGTTTGGGAGGATCCGATGAGGAATTCGATGATCCACCAGTGAGAAAGCTGGAAAGTATTTTGACAGGCGAAGGAGGTCGGTAATGCTTAGCCTTGTCAGTTTCCAGTTGTAATGTCAACGCATTAAGGATATTTGTATGATACGAGATGAATGAAGATGTCAATGCTGGGTTTCTCGCATTATAGTGGTTCTGAAGCAGGTGGCCAACTGTTCCTTGTCAGCATGACACAATAACGGAGCTGGAAACAAAATACCTCTTCTACAGAAGACAGACATAAAGCTCGAATCATTCGCAAAATCACTATAGGACTTGTCACCAAGACCATGGAACGAGATATGGTATGGAAATCCACCATGATCTCCAGTCACTGTCACATTAACAACAATCTCAATCCCATAATGTCCGACTGGAGCTCCTTTAGTGCCTCGCTCATGATCAACGACAATTCGGATCGGTGCTGGTTCCTTTCGACCCTCAATCAGAGTGTCTACACCCTCCTCGAATATCGCAGCGTAGATATTCAGGCCCGCATCTTTCACGCTGACATTGCGAAGGGACCATCTATCCGATTCGCGCTCCTTTTCTGCGAATCTACCTTCGGCTCGTGCTTTTGTGACTTCTTCTGTCCATTTGAAGGCTTTATTCTCATAGGCGCCTTGTAACAGGAATGCTCTCTTGCCAGCAGTAAGAGAAGATGTTGGCTCTCTGTCTAGAGCACCCAAGGATGTCATCCAAGTAACGCGTCCGTCTTGGCTCTCTGTGAAACGAGTGTCACTCAAGCGATGATGGCCGACGAGTGAAAGCTCCTGGACATGTCTTTGTCCGCCGGCGGCAGCTGCCACAGAAGCCATCATAGCAGCAGCAGAAGGCTTATCGACCTCCGCCATGACACCTCTAGCCGACATCGATGCCTCTCTGTTCTTCCGACAGACCACAACCGTGTCTGCGAAAAGGAGAAGCACGCCAGAAGAGGAACCTGTAGCATTGGCAGATACGTGATATGGTGGGGCGAGTTCGACAAAATCGGCAGCGGAGATTAAACGGCCCTTTGGGAAAAGAGATGCTGGCCACTTATCAATCAGGGCCTTGAGGCGCTTGATCGTTTGAGAGTTATCCGCGTCTGGTGGATCCAGGGAGCAAATGGAGGTAATGATATCTCTCGCTTTGAGCAGCGACTGCAAAGCTGGATGTGTCATGGGAAGGTAATTGACAATATTATCGATAAACAAGCTGTAGCGAGGAAGTCTCTGCACCGGCTCAATGATCGAGGAGCGCAGCTTCTGCTCTCCAGTCTGCTGCACCCTCTGCGAGAAACTCGATTGCTGTCTCACAAAAGTTGTAATGAGCTGTGGAAAATCCTGACTGGCACGGATATAATCCTGATAGCAGTCTGCAAAGCGTGGGAACCACTCGAGCAAGACCTTTGCAAAACTTGCCGCACCTGTTGGATCCTTGAGACGGCCAGCGCCGCCATAGCGTGAGCGAGAAAATGTTGGTTGGTCGTCCTCGAGATCTTCCATGGCCTCCTCTTCACTCTCGTCCATGACTTTCCGAATGGCTCCTAGAAAGCCTTTGTTGACATGCAAGATCTTGTCCAAACTCGGCGGAAATAGCTTCTGCAGGTCCTGCTCAGACGGGCTGGAGCTTCCCAGAGCCCGCCTCTTTGCTCTGGCTCTGAACTCGTCGGCGATATTGTTGACAAGGTCGTGGACCTTGATGACGTATCTCTCCTCGGTATCGACGAGCTCCCCCATCTCCCTACGGAGCGACAGCTTCTGGTCTCTAAGGAACGACCTCGAGCGATTCAACGACGTCGGTTTCGAGGGCGCTCTCCGAAGCTTCGAAGTCGGCAGAAAGGAGGTCTCTCCGAACAGCTTGGCCAGCGGCGCATAAATACCATACTGATGCAGTGTCGAATCAAACTCCTCGTCGTCCCCATCTTCATCCCTTCCCTCCTCTAGCGCGCGAATGCTCCCCGGCGGCAACACCAGATCCACATCGACATGGCTTATAACCTGCGTCTGCACGCCGGCTTCAATATCCTTTATGACCTCGGCCACATTCTCCACCTTGACCAGGCTGCTCGCAAGATCGGCCGCATGCTGCTTCCCAAACATCGGCGTCGCCGACCCCGGTCTCCTGCCTCGCGCCGCCGCAGACCGCACGATCAGCGCGCTCTTCACGCTCTCGGGCATCTCCTCGAAGTACTTCATGAGCCCGAAGGCCAGGCCGCGACAGACCTCGTCGCCCTGCCATTCCCGGGGCAGTTCGCTGACGACCTCGTACAGCGGCGAGTTGGGCGAGACCGTGAGGCGCGGGTAGGACGTGGCTCCCGCCGGGTGGAAGATGTGGATCTGGATGCGGGAGGAGCTGAGCGTCGCGTTTGTGGTCGTCGATGCGCCGTGGAAGATGAGGAGGGGGAGGTTCGAGAGGAGCGGGTCGAGCGTGTGGTAGAGGTTGACGTCGGCCGCCGAGATGGGCGCGAGGCCGCTGGGGATTTGGACCATGGTTGGTGATGGTGGTGGTGGATGTTGCTCAGTCGTCCGGCGTGCTCATAGTTGGTGCACCATGTGTGTGCGGGCTGTGGATCAATTGCTCGATTGCGAAGGCCTGCGTTGTGTCTCAAGAGCAGTAGTTGTCGTTGTCGAGTCGAGTCGCAGTTCCAGTATTGTTATAGCAGAGTTGCGATGAACCATCTGCATCTGAGAACCGCAGTTGTGCTCGCCCAAGCCGTCTCGATATCAACAAATGCTCGCGTCACCTCGAGTTCTCCCGTCGCGCTTTCTCCTGCAGCGATGCTGGACACAGCGTTCGTTTCTTTTCGTAGATAACCGGCAGACCAGATGCACTTCTTATCGGCAATTGACTATCGCAGCCTCCAGTGGATCATTAATATTCCATTCTGTGATGGGGAATTGATTGTTTATTTTTAGACCTTTTAGATCTTGTTTGGGAGTCTTTCTCTCTCTTGGCTACATGGACGCGGCCGACGCGTTGATTGGGTGGAGGAGCGTTGTAAACACGCTAATTCCAGCCTTGTCGCAAGGCCGTCGACCTGCTCGATATTTATCTGAGACCGCAATTTACGAGTCTGTGGTCCTTGATCTGCGCTCGAAACAACCAGAGCGCATACATCACACAACACATCAGCGCGCAAGCTTCCCCAGCCCGACCGCAGCTCCCTCGCAGCCATGGCGACCCAACCCACAACCGACATCCCCTTCACCTCCGCCCACGCCCAGCAGGCATTCAAGCTCCTCGAGCTCCCCGCCCCGCTGCTCGACCTCCTCGAGTCCGCCAACCCACCCACGTACGTCCTCCTCAACCTCCATCTCCCCCCCCTCCAGACCCCTCCCCTGACCCCCCCCC
>Ga0209512_1004092_pt1 | contig 13092 bp, 14 predicted proteins | sample frozenSSSSmetaG_FD_184142 | JGI IMG/M metagenome (GOLD analysis project Ga0209512, IMG submission 184142) | Glacier valley bacterial and archeal communities from Borup Fiord, Nunavut, Canada, to study Microbial Dark Matter (Phase II) -... | ecosystem: Environmental > Aquatic > Freshwater > Ice >... | reverse complement strand
GACGGAGTGGTGACCGGCTGGCGGCTCGCTCCTTCTTTCTGAAGGGGGGCGCACGGGACAGTCCTGCACGCGGTGTGTGCTGTTGCTGTTCATTCAAAGTTCTTTTTCCAGTGCGGTCGCGCCGCTGGCGTGCTCACCATTGGCCACGCCATCCAGGCCCATCAGTTCGCCGGCCATGTAAAAGCCGCTTATCTGCTCGCGCCCATCCGCCAGCATCAGGCTGGACTTGAAGGTCCCACTGCGCACCGCGTAAATAAACTGGAAGCGGTCGCCCTCGCGGTAAAGCGTGTGGCCAACCTTGATCCTGCGCCGGCCGAAATTCAAACCGTCCATACGCTGCAAATCGCAATTAGCCATACCGCAGGGAAGGCACGCGGCATTCAGGTGGCAACTGGAGCACAGCGTCTTGAGCGGCACCGCGCTGAAATTTCCTTGACGGGAAATTTCAGGACGGACGGGGGGGACGATAGCTTCAAGGATGGCAGACATGGTGTATTCCTTTCAATTAACGCGGGGATCTCAATGCGTGGATTGCTGGGCTGCGTACACAACAGCGCGCGCGAGTTGATCGAACTCGGTACTCTTGTCAAGAAAGTCCTCCGCACCTTCGCGCGCGTAGCGCTTACGGTAGGCGGGACAAGCGTTGTTGCTGAACACTACGAAAACAATATCCGGGGCTGCGTGGCGAACGGCGCGCAGCACCTGCAGACCAAAGCCGCCATCCAACTGGACATCCAGGACCACTACATCGGGTTGCGCGGCCAAAATGCCATCAATCGAGCCCTGCGGCGTGTGGGCCTGACCAACGATGTCTATCGCCCCCCCCCCCAACATCGCAATGACGCGGTCGCGGATCAGCACCGAGTCGTCGGCGAGAAAAACTTTGACAGGTGCTTTGAGATCAGACATGCCCTTACTGTCGCCGGGATCGCTGCAGAAAGGTGTCGGTGACGGCTTAAAGCATGCTTCAGAGGTGTCCTGATCGGAGTATCCCGAATACCTAGACACACTCAGAAAAATCCGAGTTCGCAAAGGCAAGAACGCTTGCCGTCAGATCAGGCCGTGGCTGGCCGGGCTTGTGCGCAGCGCACGCATTGTTGTACCGATGCGGCGCGCGCTTCTGCGGGGCGCAGCTGACCTTGATCTGCGCATGAAAACCCGACCATGGGCTTAAGCAGACGCTTGCGGCATGAAGAAAGTCGTTGCGACTTGGTGCCGCGAAGGCGCATCACTTCCGGCTCCACCTGCCACCGACCCCGTGTGCAAAGGACACGACTTTGCCCCGCATGGTGCCGAGCGGTCCAGACAGGACACGACGCGAAAAAGACACATGGCGATGGCCAAGTCAGCGAGTAAAAGGCGCCAGCTCGTTCGCCACGCGCTGCGCCAACTCACCCAGATCGAAGCTGGTGAAGTCAAGGTCGTGGGTGCTGGACAGCAGGCGTGCGGTGGCGGTGCCGAGTTCTGCCTTAAGTTCACCCAGGAAGGGGCTGGACGCAAAGATCACCAACGAATTAAGGCTGCCCTGCAAGGCCTGCGTTTCCAGGTGGTCAGCCAGATCGCTGGTTTTGCTGCGACTCTCCAGATGTTCAACGCTTTCTAGAACCACCAGCAGATTGCCATGTTCGCGCCGCAGCAGGCGTGCCTGAGTGGCATTGGAAATCAGTATCTAATCGGGTTTCATCATCGTATCCTTCAACGTTAGGGGCGGCGCCTTTGATTGCATTGCTTACTACGATAGCGCCCGCGCACCATGGCAGCATCGATGCGTGTCAAGCGCGGAATACGCCAGAAGAGTGACGCTGTCGTTGAGTTAATTGCACCATTAATACACCATCAATGCGCCATCAACACCGGCACGGTCATGGAGCGCAGCACCGTGCGCGTGGTGCCGCCCAAAACCCACTCGCGAGCCCGGCTATGGCCGTAGCACCCCATCACCAGCAGGTCGGCCTCCAGATCGCACACACGCGACAGCAGCAACTCACCCAATGCCTGGGGCTCATCCCCTTGGCGATGCCAAACCGCCGCCACCCCATGCAGCTTGAGGTAGCCGTCCAGGTTCAGCAGGTTGCTGTTGGTCGTCTCCTCACCACGCCAGGAAAGAACATGAACGCGCCGCGCACGCTGCAGCAGCGGCATGGCCGCGCTGATGGCTAGTGCCGCCTCGCGGGTAGGCTTCCAGGCGATAACGGCAGTTTCGCCGATCACCGCTGGAAGCATGCCCGCATACGGCAGGATCAAGGCCGGTCTGCCACTGGCGACCATGACGTTCTCGGCAAAATCAGCCGGAACACCGCTGGATGGCGTGCTTAAGGGGTCGTGCTGACCCAGCACCAGCAGGTCCGAATAGAGCGCCTGCTGTGCAAACAGGGCAATCACTGGATCGTCGTGAACCTCGGCCCATGCAATGGGAACGCCGGGCTCCTTTAGCGACTGCTCATAAGTGGCGCGCACGCTTGCCCGCAACTCGTCGTCGATCCCGCGCAAGTCAGCCGCGATGCTTGGACCCAACTCGGGCGCGAACGGAAGTTCGACAAAGTGCGGCGTCACCGCGTACAGCGCCGTCACCGCAGCGCCGTGTGCCTGAGCGATCTGGCGAGCCGCCTTCAGGCGTTGTGCCACCCGGGGCGAAGCGTCAAGGTGTACAAGCAGTTGCGCGAGGGAAGCATTCATGACTGACTCCATCAACAGATTTTCGATCTGGCAAGCTTAAATTTCGCCAGCCCCGAACCCGTTGACAAACGTCAATCAACCACCACAGCCAGGCTCAGAGATCCAGAGAGTCAGCCACGCCATTTTTAATAGCGTAACGAATCAGCTCGCTCTGGTTTTGGAGGCCCATCTTGTGCATCAAGTTGGTTTTGTGGGTGCTGATGGTCTTGACCGAGAGATTGAGGCGTGCCGCAATATTGGTCACGGAGTGGCCAGCCACAATCAGGCCGAACACCTCGAACTCCCGGTTCGACAGCGACTCGTGCGCCACCGCGACCCCGCCTGGCATGGCACCCAAGGCCAATTGTTCAGCCACCTCGGCGCTGATATAGGCCCCGCCCGCAGCAATCCTGCGCAAGGCCTGGACCAGTTGATCCGGCGCGCTTTCCTTGGTCAGGTAGCCGTTGGCACCGGCCTTGATGGCGCGCACGGCATACTGCAGTTCCTGATGCATGCTGAGCACAAGAATGCGCAGCTTTGGTCTTTCACCATGAACCAGCTTGATCAACTCCATGCCGCTACGCCCAGGCATGGACAGATCCAGCACCAAGACCTCGAAAACGGATTCGCGCACGCGCTGCATCACCTCCGTTCCATCAGCCGCCTCACACACGACCTCCATATCGTCGGCCACCGCGACAATCCGCTTGAGCCCTTCCCTGACGATGGCATGGTCGTCGGCAATCACCATCCTGATCATTGCGTAGCGCCCACCTGCGGTAGCGGAATAGACACCTGGATGCATGTCCCTTGCCCCGGTGCGCTCTCGATGACGATCTTGCCCTTGAGCAACTGCGCCCGCTCACGCAAACCCATGAGGCCCAGCGCCTGCGGTTTACGCGGCACCGCCGGGGAAAATCCGCAACCGTTGTCTCGTACAGCCAGCGTGACTACCTCCCCCAGCTTTTCGATGGTCACGGCGACCTCTGACGCGCCAGCATGCTTGGCAACGTTGGCCAGGGACTCCTGGATGATCCGGAACACCGCCGTTGCGTAAGGTTCCCGCAACTCCAGCGCATCATCCACCGCAAGCGCGCAGACCACACCACAGCGCTGGCTGAATTTGCTCACCAGCCATTCGACGGCAGGCACCAGACCCAAATCGTCCAGCAGCAGTGGCCGCAAATCTGACGCGATACGGCGGGTGGCTGCAACCGTGCGGTCCAGCATCTCCAGCATCTCGTCCAGCCTGGCCGCGGCGGCCTCAGGCGCAAGTGCGACGTTATCACGTACCCATATCGTATCCATCTTCAACGCTGTCAAGGGCTGTGCAAGCTCGTCGTGCAACTCGCGCGCAACGCGGGTTTTTTCCTCTTCGCGGATGGTGTTGGCCGCAGCCGCGAAGGCGCCGCGTTCGTCATGAATCCAGGCAAGCTCGGCCAAGTTTCGCAGCATTCCGTCCGAAAGCTTTTTATCAACTGCCTTGAACTGAAAAATTGACGCGTCCATTGGGGACTCTTCGCCGCTTCTACGCGGTCCAAAAAAGTAATGTCCTGCCGGACGGGCGCCAAAACTGATCGGCAAACTGGCTGTGACGTTAGACCGGATGCGGTTGTACATAAATCCTCCTGAAACTTTTTATTCACAGCCACGCCGGGTGTTTTCAGCCTTTTATTGATCGATGTATCGCTTTTATCGGCTTGAACTGACTGATGCGTAAAGCTTTGACCTCTTCCCTTACACATCTGAACCTTAGGGCAAACTTGGAAGCATTACTACAGAAATATCTCCGGAAATGACTCAAAAATACAATTAACTTTACAAGTTACATGATGTAACTAATCAATTAAAGCATTTCGTTTTTCTAAAAACCTGGTGGTCAGCCGATTTTCCGAGCCCGGCGAAGATTGGATAAAAGTCGGTTTTTGGGCCATTTATTTCCCCCGTAACTCGGCCATTGGACTGTGATGTCCGGAAATAATGCTGGTTTTGGTTAACTTCCGCATTCACCACTCACCGTTTACGACGGGAAAAATGCCTATATTGCGTTGCACGCTGGCACTGCAACGCGGAAGTAGCGTAACCAAATGCAGTGAAATAGAAGAAGCAGATTGGTACTCAAAGGCAAGGCACAGGCGGCGAAGGCTGGCCGCCATCGCGGGGATGGCAACGCCGCTCTGGGTACGAAGACACGCTTTAATGTTTCGAATTTTCGGGTCGCAGCACTAACGCCGAAGGATAGCCCCGGCGGCCTCTCCAGCAGGCTGAAGAGGTCCAAGCGGATTGCTCTGCCTTTCGACACGATCGATCTGCGCCTGCCCTGCATAGTTTCGAAACAACACGGTGCCATTGCTGACAATGACCAATGCATCAAACGACCACCCGGTGACTTCGGTGGTACGGCGAACATTCAGAAAATCCAGCCAGAAGCTACCCGTGCGGTGCCGGTCCTGTCGCTCGAAGTGGAACAGGTAACCCCGGCACGCCGCTTGGTCTTCCACGCACTTTCTGACACCCGGGTCCAATAGCGGCAGCGGCAGGGCCGGATAGGGGGCCAACCGTGCGACGATGTCAGGATAAGGAATTAGGGTGACGTTGGAACCGCCATCGGGATCGAAACCCAGGTCCTTGAGTTCCGAAAACCGGGTTTCGAGCGGAACAATGCGCTGTGCGGCATCCTGGGCAGACTCGAAATTGGCAAAACGGCCTGGTGTTCGGCTACTGCTGCGTGGTAGCAAAGACGTACAAGCCGTCAGGGTGACACAGGCCAAGACGATAATTATTAGGCGCAATTTCATTTGCATACTGTTACCCCTGCGCGATGTTTCGAGCTTGACCCGCATCAACAAACGCCATTGACCCATATCAATACCCTCGATCCGGCCATCGACCACACTGCACCTGTCAAATAGCTACACAAGGAATGGACCATGTACAAGCGAATACTCGTTCCCATCGACGGAAGCGAAACCTCTAATAAAGCATTGGTAGCGGCACTGCAACTGGCCAAGGATTCAGGCGGGCGTGTACGCCTCATCCACGTCGTTGAAGAGCTGGCCTACCTGAGCGGCTACGAGCAGTTCGGCGGGTATTCGGGTGAACTCATCACGGTGATGCGCGAGGCCGGCACCAAGGTTCTCAATGACGGCATGGACATGGCCAGAGCCGCCGGTGTTGAAGCTGACAACATGCTGTTTGACAACTTTGGTGGGCGACTGGCCGAAGTGGTGGTCGATGCCGCCAAACAATGGAACGCCGACCTTGTCGTGGTTGGAACCCACGGACGCCGTGGTGTCGGGCGCATGCTGCTGGGCAGTGGCGCCGAGCAAATTATCCGGCTCGCGTCCGTGCCGGTCTTGGTGGTTCGCTCGGGAGAGGACAGCGTCCCCAAGGCGGGCTGAAGCGCAGGCCCTGACGGGTTGGACACCTCAGCGAGCAGAACGTACGAGACCGCAGCACCCACCAGGAAACACAAACCGTGCGGACCTTACCTGCGGTGCAGGGCTGCATAGTCCAGCAGCCCCCGAACCTGCTCATCGCTGACCTGGCCAAAGTCACGATAATACTGGTCGACGCTGCGAAAATCGGGAGGACTCATCACACTGACGAATTCGTCTGCTGCGGTGCCTATCCGATCCTGCGCCCCCGGGGGTGCCGCTGGCACCGCCACCACGATCCATTCAGGCTTGGCGCCCCGCAAGGCCGTGAGCGCGGCATGCATTGAACTGCCAGTAGCTACGCCGTCATCCACCACGATTACCGTGCGCCCCTGGAGCACTGTGGGTTCACGTGTGCCGCGGTAAAGCACCTTGCAGCGTGCCAACTCTTGGCGCTCGGCCGCAAGGACGTCTTCGAGCTGCTGCGCGCTCACGCAGCTACTGGCCACAATCTGTCGGTCGATAAACATCGCGCCGCCACAGGCTATCGCACCCATGGCCAGCCCGGTCTGGTGCGGCACGCACAGCCTGCGCACCACCAGCACGTCCAGTTTCGCGCCCAGCGCCTGGGCCACCTCCCATGCAACCGGAACGCCACCACGCGGCAACGCCAGAACCACGACATCGTGGCGTCCGGCATAGGCCTGCAGCTGCTGGGCCAATGCGCCTCCAGCAACGCTGCGGTCAGCGAACAAGGCGCTCATATGCTTCCTGTTTAGATATTTGGCGATCAGGTTAGGGCAGGCGCTGCACCGGTGAATTGACCCACATCAATCCGCCCTTTCTCTGACCACGCTGGCTGGCCGATAGCGGTGACCCGCAACGGCGCCAGCCAAAGCGCGAAGACAGCAGCATCAGCGCTGTCGCTGGCAGGCAACCCCAAACAGACCTTGATGGGAAAACCCAGGCGGGCCGAATCGTTCACAGAGAACCCAGCGCTATAACACGCTTGACAATTGTCAACCCTCATCGGAAGGCGCTTCACTAAACTGATTTTTACGTTTTTACAAAGGAGAAAACATGAACGAGGCAAGCACAACCATCAGAGACAGCCAGGCGCGACTGACGCAGGATTTCAAGACCCTGATCAATGATGCAGAAGAGTTGCTTCGCCACGCATCGGAAGGTGGGGATGAAGGCTTCAACAACGCGCGTGAGCGGCTGGAAAAAAGCTTAAGGACTGCGCGCCGCGAATTTGAAACCAGGGAGCATGCGCTGCTCGATCGCGCGCGCCATGCTGGCCGCACCGCCGACGAGTATATGCACCGCCATCCCTGGGAATCAATCAGCGTCGCCGCTGTCATGGGTCTGTTGGTAGGCATCGTTCTCGCGCGAAAATAGGCACAGAATCTTGGGTCAAACCCAGGCGCAGCTGGATCTTGGTGACTTGCCAGATATTTGGCTTCGACTAACACTGCTCGTACAAAGACATGCAACCAGACTGACGCGGCGGGGAATCGGGAAGGACTGAAAAAAGACAGCGCCATCGCAACATAGGATTTGACATTTACGTGAATCAAAGCCGGTGGAAAGTAGCAGCACCAAACTGGACTAAACTGAAAATCGTTACATCAAATCCGGAGAAATCAACATGTACAAACGCATTCTTGTGGCAACCGACGGCTCTACCCTTTCAAAGAAAGCAGTACGCAATGCGATCGAACTCGCTGGAGCAGTCGGAGCGGATCTGGTCGCGTTGTACGTCGTGCCGCGCTACCCCGTCAGCTACTTCGAAGGCGGCGTGACGATCTCGATGCAGGATGTTGAACGCACCGAAAAACAGTGGAGTGACAAGGGTCAGGCCGTCGTCGACGCCGTGCAACAGGCGGCACAGGCTGAAGGCATCAAGGCCAAGGCGGTCGTCGTAAGGTCTGACTTAGTGGCGGAATCCATCATGTCTGCCGCCAAAAAGCACAAATGCGACTTGGTCGTGATGGCGTCTCATGGCCGCAAGGGCATCAAGCGGGTGCTACTTGGCAGTGAAACGCAGCATGTGCTCACCCACAGTACGGTGCCGGTGCTGGTACTGCGTTAATCACTTATTTGTTGAGGTGGTAGGGCGCGAGTGCCTTGAACGCTCGCCCAACGGATTATGAGTTTGCCACTAAAGCGCAGTGCTTAGGCAAATCAAGCATTTACGACCTTAACCCAGAAAAGCTAAAAGAACCTACGCGACAACAACTTAGCGTAATTTATGCGTGGCTCCCCAAACATGATGACTGTACCGCTGCTGTACCGAATTTGCGGTGACAGTAAACAAGCCAAGCCATCATAGATGGGAGTAACTGCAGAGATTTGCAGCGCTCACGCAAATCTTGGCTCAAGACTGAGAGCGGCTGTAGAGGTTTCAGAACTGGTCGCTCCAAAGCGAAGGGGTGCGTCAAAGTTTCATTCTTCGGGATTTCTGATTGTTCACTTCTGTCGCCATGTAGGTTTGAAAAACCTATCTTTGTGTCTTTTTAAATTAGACCACCACACTTTGTCGAAAAGGGTTACCACGGCGCCGACAACCGCCTCGACGCCGCGCCCTGTGTGCGCTGGCATGGGGCCATGTGCCCTGGCAGGCGCAAAAAGCTGGACAAGGCAAACAATCCCATCGACGCGCTGATCGACAAGGTCGAAAAGAGCAAGGGGGCATCCGCGCCAAGGTGGAGTCCCCGTTTCGCTTGGTCAAGCTTCCCCATATGATGCAGGGACAACTTTGCATGTCAAAAAAATGCTGGCGCTTGTAAAGCGCCGCGTCCTACAGCCGTCTTTTTGGGGCCTCGGTAAGGTAGTGACTGGCGATCCTGCCGGCTCTTACCTTCACGACCATGCCTAAAACCACCCCTGCGGCCAGTGGCCCAAAGAACACCCGTGGAAGCAGCAGCGCCGCAAAAGCGGCTGAGCGCAAGCCCAACAAGGGCCCGGTACATGCAGAACCCGGTGCAAGCGTTGACCGCAGTGCCGAAAAAATGGCGCAGACGCAGGCACTGGTCGCCGCGATGCCCTTCAATACGACCAAGCCCGCCGAGCACGGATTTGCCAACGCCACCCAGCCCCAGCAGGGCGCCACGGCCGAGCCGGCTTCGCGATTGCCCACCGGCAGCACCTTGAGCGAGGAAAACAGCAACGAAAAAACCGGCACTGTGGCCCCCGAGGGCGTGAACGCCACGATTGAACCGCTGGACCGTGTCCGCGTGGATTCGTCCGGGCAGAAGCTCACCACCAACCAGGGCGTGGCCATTGCCGACAACCAGAACTCCCTGAAGTTCGGCCTGCGCGGACCGGCGCTTCTCGAAGACTTCGTACTGCGCGAAAAGCTCACCCACTTTGACCATGAACGCATTCCCGAGCGCATCGTGCACGCAAGGGGTTCCGGTGCCCACGGTTTTTTTGAATGCTACAAGCCGCTGACGCAGCACACCAAGGCCGCACCGTTTCAGGAAGCAGGCAAGATCACGCCGGTGTTCGTGCGGTTTTCCACCGTGGCCGGGGAGCGCGGCTCCAAGGACACGGCCAGAGACGTTCGCGGCTTTGCCGTGAAGTTCTATACCGACGAAGGCAACTGGGATCTGGTCGGCAACAACATGCCGGTGTTCTTCATTCAGGACGCGATGAAGTTTCCGGACCTCGTGCATGCGGTCAAGCCCGAGCCGCACCACCAGATGCCCCAGGCTGCCAGCGCGCACGACACGTTCTGGGATTTCATCTCGCTGATGCCCGAATCCACCCACATGATGATGTGGGTGATGTCGGACCGCGCCATTCCGCGCAGTTTCGCCACCATGCAGGGCTTTGGCGTTCACAGCTACCGCTTCGTCAGTGAGGCCGGTGAATCGGTGTTCGTCAAGTTCCACTGGAACCCGACCGCCGGAACGCATTCGCTGGTGTGGGACGAAGCCGTCAAGATTTCGGGCGCCGACCCTGACTTTCACCGGCGCGACCTTTGGGAGCGGATTGAAGCCGGCGCCTACCCGGAGTGGGAACTAGGCGTGCAACTCTTCACCGAGGAGCAGGCTGAGCAGTTCAGCTTCGACATCCTGGACGCGACCAAGATCATTCCGGAGGAACTGGTTCCGGTCCAGCCCGTGGGCCGCATGGTGCTGAACCGCAACCCGGACAACTTTTTTGCGGAAACCGAGCAGGTCGCGTTCTGCACGGCGCATGTGGTGCCAGGCATCGATTTTTCGAACGATCCGCTGCTGGCAGGGCGCATCCACTCTTATGTCGATACGCAGATCTCGCGCCTGGGTGGTCCTAACTTTCACGAGATTCCGATCAACTCGCCAATTGCCCAGGTCCATAACAACCAGCGCGATGGCATGCACCGCCAGGCCATTCACCGGGGCCGGGTGAACTATGAGCCCAATTCGCTGGCAGGCGGCTGTCCTTTCCAAACCGGCGCGGCGCAGGGCTTTGTCACCGTGCCGGCCCGGCTGCAGGCCCAGGAGGAGCAGGCCAAAGTACGCGGCAAACCCGAAAAGTTTGCCGACCATTACACCCAGGCCACGCTGTTTTATGAAAGCCAGACGCCGGTGGAGCAGGCCCATATTGCCGCTGCCTTTCGTTTCGAATTGAGCAAGGTGACGGTGCCGGCCATTCGGGAGCGCACTGTGGCGATGTTGCGCAATGCCTCGGAAGAACTGGCACTAAAGGTTGCGGAAGGTTTGGGTATGGACCCGCTACCCGACGCCCTGCCTATGGCGCTGGCCAGACCGGCAAAACCCGAAGTGACGCTTTCGCCGCCGTTGTCGCTGATGGCGCGGCCCGGTGACGGCGGCATCAAGGCGCGTAAGATTGCCTTGCTGATTGCGCCCGGTGTGATGGGCGAGTCCATCGCCCAGGTGCAAGCTGCCTTGCTGGCTGAAGGCGCAGTTCCGCGCCTGGTGGCGCCCCGCATCGGAGCCGTGGCCACGGCGGAAGGCGACAGGCTGGATGCCGATGCATCGCTTGAAAATGAGCCCGGCTTTTTATTCGATGCACTGGTATTGCCCGACGGGCAGGCTGCTGTTGACGCGCTGGCCAAGGACGGTCACACCATGGAGTTCATCAAGGACCAGTATCGGCATGGCAAGACCATCCTGGTGCTGGGCGCTTCAAGCGTGCTGCTCGACAAGGCCGGCGTGCCGACCAGGCTGCCAGACGGCAAACCCGATGTTGGGTTGATCATTGCGCCTTCGGGGAGTGCGGCCGATGCGGCAGCTAACTTCATCAAGGGTATTGCGCTGCACCGTCACCCGCAACGCGAAACCGATCCTCCACGGGTGTAATTTGCCTTTAGCCACAATGCGTGCTGCATTCCCGTTGATATCAAGGCGACTGTGAGCGTCCTTTTTGAAGGAAAAACAGCATTGCCAAGTTGTCAGCGGCAAAGATTGTTGCCGCACCCCCCGGTGGCTCAATATTCAATCGGCGCCGAGACTGTGTTGCTACACAGTATAAAACCTCGTGCTGTTGGCTATATGGATCGCCCCGTGTTTTGAGGAGGCTCCGACCTTTGAGAAGATGGAGTCATGAGCAAAAAATCAAATCGTTTTTCCCCGGAAGTCCGCGAACGTGCTGTGCGCATGGTGCAGGATCACCGTGGCGAATACCCGTCCCTGTGGGCGGCCATTGAATCAATTGCGCCCAAGATCGGCTGCGTCCCCCAAACCCTACACGAATGGGTGCGCAAGCAGGAGATCGACACCGGGCTGCGCGGCGGAATCACCAGCGAAGAGCGAGACCGTATCAAAGCCCTGGAGCGTGAAGTCAAGGAACTGCGCCGAGCCAACGAAATCCTGAAACTGGCCAGCGCTTTTTTTGCCCAGGCGGAGCTGGACCGCCGACTCAAGTCTTGAAGGACTTTGTGGACAAGCATCGCGACACCCATGGGGTCGAGCCGATCTGCAAGGTATTGCAGATTGCCCCGTCAGGGTATCGGCGCCATGCTGCTCACCAACGTAAGCCCGAATTGCGTTGTGCACGCGCCAAGACGGATGACGCGCTGGCGCCGAAAATCCAGCAAGTCTGGCAAACCAACATGCAGGTCTACGGCGCAGACAAGGTCTGGCATCAAATGAGGCGCGAAGGCGTCACCGTGGCCCGCTGCACGGTCGAGCGGCTGATGAAACGCCTGAACCTGCACGGCGTGCGCCGCGGCAAGGTCGTACGCACCACGGTACCGGACAAGGCCCAGCCCTGTCCGCTGGACCGGGTCAATCGCCAGTTCAAAGCTGATCGACCCAATCAGCTATGGGTGTCGGACTTCACGTACGTCTCGACTTGGCAGGGCTGGCAGTACGTGGCCTTCGTGATCGACGTGTTCGCCCGGCGCATCGTGGGCTGGCGGGTCAGCAGTTCCATGCGGACGGACTTTGTTCTGGACGCGCTGGAACAGGCCTTGTATGACCGTCAGCCTGATCAAAATGCTTTGATCCATCACTCAGACAGGGGCTCGCAGCTTGGGTTCAAGGAGTCGTTGCAACGACTGATTGAATCCGCCCAGTACGTCTCCATCCTCTACACCGAGCGCCTCGCCGAGGCCGGCATAGAACCCTCGGTGGGCAGTCGGGGCGCCAGCTATGACAACGCCTTAGCCGAGACGATCAATGGGCTGTACAAAGCCGAATTGATCCACCGCCGTGCCCCCTGGAAAACGAAGGAGTCACTGGAGCTGGCCACCCTTGAATGGGTGTCCTGGTTCAACCACCACCGACTGCTGGAGCCGATTGGGTATATTCCACCGGCCGAGGCTGAGGCAAACTACTATCGGCAACTCGCCGAGAAGACCGAAACTACGGTTTCACTTTAACTAAACAGCCTCCACGAAACCCGGGGCGATTCAGTCAACTCGGCTTGTAGCGCCCGCTCGACCAGGGCCTTGGTCAGTTGCTTCAACAGGCCGTTCTGGCCTATCAAATCTTCCGGTTTTTTATAGTCGGCCAGCAGTGCGTCAATCAGCTCGGTAGGTAATGGTTTTTGTTCTACGGTCATCTTTGCTCCATGCAAGACGGCAGTTTCCTGCCAAAAGACCGTT
>Ga0209512_1004090_pt1 | contig 13101 bp, 13 predicted proteins | sample frozenSSSSmetaG_FD_184142 | JGI IMG/M metagenome (GOLD analysis project Ga0209512, IMG submission 184142) | Glacier valley bacterial and archeal communities from Borup Fiord, Nunavut, Canada, to study Microbial Dark Matter (Phase II) -... | ecosystem: Environmental > Aquatic > Freshwater > Ice >... | reverse complement strand
GTCGGAGTTTGCCGGAACGGGCATCGGGCTGGCCACGGTGAGTCGCGTGATCGGACGGCATGGTGGCCGGCTGTGGGCGGAGGCGGCGCCCGGGCGCGGGGCCACATTTTTTTTCACGCTGCCTAAAGTGCTGCATGTGCTTTGAGCGCGCCGGTCATGCATGTGCCATGAAACACGCCCTTCATTTTTGAATGCTTTCCAACAGGGATGGAGTCAACTAAAATGAAAAAAATGATAAACGTAATCCCTTTGATGTACTTCCATGTCGCGTGAGCCCAAATCCTTCGAGGCCGCCATCACAGCGGATGACTTTTCCAGCTCGGACTATTGCGGAACGAGCTACGCAGCCAAGTTGCTGGGGCTGTCGGTGGCCACCGTGCAGTCGTTGGTTGAAAAGGGTGAAATTGAAGCCTGGAAAACGCTGGGCGGACACCGCAGAATTGCGCTTCAGTCCATCAATGCCTATCTGGCCAGGTACAGTCCGCAACTTTCACGGGTGGATACCAACCCCAAACACCGTTTGCGCGTGCTGATCGTCGAGGACGACGAGATCACCCGGGAGTTGTACCGGGCCCATTTCGAGGAATGGGATCTGCCGGTCGACTGCACCTGGATGCCTTCGGCGCTGGAAGCTTTGATGGACATTGCCAGCATGCGGCCTGATCTACTGATCACGGACTTGTCCATGCCGGGTGTGGACGGCATCGAAATGCTGAAGGCCCTCAAGCGCAACCAGCAGTTGTCGGACATGCAAATCGTAGTCATCAGCGGCTTGCCGCAGGCGGCGATCACCGAGCGCGGCGGGCTTCCGACACAGGCCCAACTGCTGAAAAAGCCAGTCAACTTTGACTGGCTACAGGGCTATGTGACCGCACTCGTCGCGGCCAACGCCAAGTGGCGTTAATGACATGCCTGAACGGCTGCCGCAAGACGACGAACTGACAGGCGGGGACCCGACGGCGCTCGCCTGGGGTCCGCTGGATCTGGCCAACGACGGGATCGTGCTGCTTGACCGGAATGGATGCATCACCGATGCCAATGCCCGGGCACTCGCACTTTTGCAATGCACGCTGCCCGCCGTGTCGGGACGTGACGTCTGGGACGCCGTGCCGGAAGAAATTGCAGAGCAGCATGAAAGCGCGACCGCCAAGGCGCTGCAGACATCGGCGCGGCATGCTTTTGTGGCCCACCAGAAGTTTGAAGGCAGCTGGATCGAATACACCTTCAGGCGGCAAGCCTCGGGCTATGTCGTCAACCTCAGCGACGTGTCTTCCACGCAACAGCTGCAGCGCTTGCTGGAAGACAGCGAACGCTATAACCAGCTGCTTTTTGAGGCTAATCCCAATGCGATGTGGATGTTCGACAGCCGATCGCTCAGGATTCTGGCCGCCAACCAGGCGGCCGTCAGCTTTTACGGCATTCCGCGCAAGGAATTTGTGACGCTTCGCATGGGTGCGCTGTTTCCTGACGGCGAGGGCGCGGCGCTGCTGAGTTCCCTGGGGCCGCGCGAAGCGGGCCGGGAGGTTCAGTTCCAGCTGCAGTTGTGCAAGCAGCAAAAAATGGACGGGCAACTGGTACTGGTCGAACTGGCCTGCGGCCACGTGGACTGGAACGAACATCAGGCCGTGCTGGTCAGCCTGGCCGACGTGACCCAGCGCCACCTCGGCGACAGCGCGCTGCGGCGAGTCAATGTCGAGCTGGAGCAGACGCTGGCCAGGCGGCAAACTGAGTTGACCACGGCCAAGCGTGATCTGGACACTTTCACGCATGCGGTGTCCAGCGACCTGCGGGACTCTTTGCATGTCGCCAACGGTTTTGCAACCACGCTGGCTGAAAAATATTCATCCGTACTGGACGGCCAGGGGCTGCACTATGTCAGCCGTATTCAGGCCAGCACCCGCCAGCTCTCCAAGCTGGTCGACGACCTGCGGACACTGGCCCAGCTGTCGCAGTTGTCTGGAGATCTTGAAAGAATCGATCTGGTGCCGGTATGCCGATCGCTGGTCGCTGAGTTGGCCAAACGGGACCCGGGCCGGCTGGTGGCGATCGAGATGGCGGCCATGCTGCCGCTCGTAGGCGACAGGCGGCTGCTGGCGACGGCACTGGCCTGCTTGCTGGGAAATGCCTGGAAATTCACTTCCAAAAAGACCGAGGCCTGGATCAAGGTGGCGCTGCTGCCAGGCAAGACACCCGACGAGTTGGTGCTGGTGGTCTCTGACAACGGAGCCGGTTTTGATGCGGCCTACAGCGGAAAATTGTTTTCGGCGTTTCAGCGCTTGCACTCATCCGCCGACTTCCCCGGCAATGGACTGGGGCTGGCGATTGTCAAGGGCGTTGCCGCCCGACACGGTGGCGACGTATGGGCCGAAAGCACCGAGCAGTCCGGCGCCAGTTTTTTCATGACGCTTGCGCAAGGAGCGGTCAGCGCGCCGTAATGCCGCACTGAAACGGTATATCCCGTCCTGCGCCAGCGAGCGCTGCAACTGGCCGTTCAGCCACAGCAAGTGCAGGTGGGCAATCGCCTCGCCCATCGCAAAAGTGGTCTGGTGCAGGTCGAGCGGGCGTTTGAACATGACGGGCAAAATGTCGGCGGCGCTGCAGGGGATGGCCGTGCAGGCCTGCAGCACTTCGGCCAGCCGGTCCCGGTGGTGGTCCTGCAGTTGCCCATTGCGCCTTCGACGTTTCCTGGCTGATGCAGCAGTCCACCACGCTCCAGCCCTGGCGCTTGCCGCGGGCCTGGGTTGGGTCGTCAAATTCATCGCGCAGCAGCCACGGGTTGATGTGGTTCAGCGCAAACGGCAACGCCATGCGTATCCACTTGACGCCAGGCGCAATCTCCAGCGCAGTGCCCGCCTCTGGCAAGGTGTCGGCAAATGGATAGTCAGGTTCTAGCTCTTGGGGGTTCATGTAATATTCGCGTCATGTTTGACGTTTACGTAAACGTCATATACAAACGATTGTAGGGAGGGCGCCGATTCGGCGCTGTCGCCTACTTAACGCGGCTACGCCTATTTTTTTACACACCATGGCTACTACCTACACCATCAGCGATCTGGCAAAAGAGTTCGACCTGACCACGCGCGCCATCCGTTTTTACGAAGACATGGGCCTGTTGCAGCCCCAGCGCGAAGGCCCGGGCGGGCGCAACCGCGTCTACACGGCGCGGGACCGCACCCGGCTCAAATTGACGCTGCGCGCCAAGCGGCTGGGATTGTCGCTGGTGGAGGCCAAGGAAATCATCGACTCCTACGACAGCCCGCGTGACACGGCGCCGCAACTCCAGAAATTCATGGCCATTCTGGCCGAGCACCGCAAGAAGCTGGAAGCCCAGATGCTGGATCTTCAGGCCAATCTGGACGAGATTCGGACCCACGAAAAAGAAGCCAAGGTGCTGCTGGGCAAGGCGGTAAAGCCAAAATAGTCCATAATTGACGTTTACGTAAACGTCAATCAAAATAACTACTCAGGCAAGGCCTTTCACATGGATGCACCTACCGCGCCGTCAGACTTGTTTCAGCGCATAGAAGCGAGCTTTTTACGCCAGGGGCTGATGCAGCATCTGGGCGCACGGCTGGTACGCGTCGAGCCTGGTTTGTGCGAAGTCGCGCTGCCCTACTCGGAGCGCGTCAACCAGCAGCAGGGTGGCTTTCATGGCGGCGCCATGGGCGCGCTGGCCGACATCGCCGGCGGCTATGCGGCCCTGACCGTGGTCGCTGCCGATTCCGAGGTGACCACGGTCGAATACAAGATCAATTTTCTGGCCGGCTTCAACGGCGGCGAACTGCGCGCGATTGGCCGCGTGGCCAAGGCTGGCAAACGCATCATCGTGACCACGGCCGAAGTGCTGCACCTCGATGCCAACGGCCGGCAAAGCGCCTGCGCGCTGATGCAGCAAACCATTGTTCCCGTGCCCAAAACCTATTAACCACCGCGCGCGCTCCATTCTCTTTTAAAGAAAGACTTCAATCATGAACAACATGCCAGGACTCAATTTTCAACTCGGCGAAGACATCGATGCCCTGCGTGACGCGGTGCGCGAATTTGCCCAGGCCGAAATCGCGCCGCGTGCCGCCGAAATCGACAAAAGCGACCAGTTCCCGATGGACCTGTGGGAAAAGATGGGTTCGCTGGGCGTGCTCGGCATCACTGTCGGCGAAGAATTCGGCGGCGCCGGCATGGGCTACCTGGCGCACATGATCGCGATGGAAGAAATCAGCCGCGCCAGCGCCTCGGTCGGCCTGTCGTATGGCGCGCACAGCAATTTGTGCGTCAACCAGATCAAGCGCAACGGCACCGACGCCCAGCGCCAGAAATACCTGCCCAAGCTGGTCTCCGGCCAGCATGTCGGCGCGCTGGCCATGAGCGAGCCCGGCGCCGGCAGCGATGTGATCTCGATGAAGCTCAAGGCGGAAGACAAGGGCGGGTTTTACCTCCTCAACGGCAGCAAGATGTGGATCACCAACGGCCCCGATGCCGACACGCTGGTGGTCTATGCCAAGACCGAGCCTGAACTGGGCGCGCGCGGCGTGACAGCCTTTTTGATTGAAAAAGGAATGAAGGGTTTTTCCGTCGCGCAAAAGCTCGACAAGCTAGGCATGCGCGGCAGCCACACTGGCGAGCTGGTGTTCAACAACGTCGAAGTGCCGGCACAAAACATCCTGGGCGGCCTGAACAGCGGCGCCAAGGTGCTCATGAGCGGCCTCGATTACGAGCGTGCCGTGCTGACCGGCGGGCCGTTGGGAATCATGCAGTCGGTGATGGACAGCGTGCTGCCCTACATCCACGACCGCAAGCAGTTTGGCCAGAGCATTGGCGAGTTCCAGCTGATCCAGGGCAAGGTCGCCGACATGTACACCGTGCTGCAGGCGGGCCGCTCATTTGCCTACACCGTGGCCAAAAACCTCGACCTGCTGGGCGTCGATCATGTGCGCCAGGTACGCAAGGACTGCGCGTCGGTCATTTTGTGGTGCGCCGAAAAGGCCACCTGGATGGCCGGCGAGGGCGTGCAGATTTTCGGCGGCAATGGCTACATCAACGACTACCCGCTGGGCCGCCTGTGGCGCGATGCCAAGTTGTATGAAATCGGCGCGGGCACCAGCGAAATCCGCCGCATGCTGATTGGCCGCGAACTGTTTGCCGAGACCTGCTGATGTCCATGCGCCCGGGTCAGCGAAAATATCTTTCATGACCACCTCTATTCAAGACCTCTTTACCCACAACCGCGAATGGGCCGCGCAAATGGAGCGCGAGCGCCCCGGGTTTTTCACCAGTCTGAAAAGCCAGCAAAACCCAAAGTACATGTGGATAGGCTGCTCCGACAGCCGGGTGCCCGCCAACCAGATCACCGCGCTGGAGCCGGGCGAGGTGTTTGTCCACCGCAACGTGGCCAATGTGGTGGTGCCCACCGACCTCAACTGCCTGTCCACCATCCAGTTTGCGGTGGACCAGCTCAAGGTGGAGCACCTGATGGTCGTGGGCCACTACGGCTGCGGTGGCGTGAACGCGGCCCTGAACAACCTGCGCATGGGGCTGGTCGACAACTGGCTGCGCCACATCAAGGATGTGCGGGATCGCCATTGCGCGATTCTTCAGGCGGCGGCGCCTGAGGCGCGGCTTGACATGCTTTGCGAACTCAATGTGATCGAGCAGGTCATGAATGTGGCGCAAACCACCGTGATGCAGGATGCCTGGGCGCGCGGGCAGCGTGTCGCCCTGCATGGCTGGGTCTATGGCCTGAAAGACGGGCTGCTGCAAGACCTGCACATCACGCTGGACAGCCTGGAGGGGATCGAGCCCCTGTACCGTGCCGCCATCGCAGGTGTGTCGGCGGCCCGGCGGTAGAGCCGCTTGCATTTGCACTAAAACATCCCAAGCATCATGTTTCCACAGCGCCTTGACTCCACGATTGCCTACGACATCGCCAAAGCGATGATCGACGGGTTTAACCGCCATTACCAGCTGTTTCGCACCGAGTCGGCGCGGGCCAAGCACCGGTTTGAAACCTCGGACTGGCATGGCCAGCAACGCGCCCAGCGGGAGCGCATCGAGTTCTACGACCTGCGGGTGCGGGAAGCGTCGACGCGGCTGGAGCGTGAATTCAAGGCGGGTGAGCAGTCCATGGACGTCTGGCATCAGGTCAAGCTGCACTACATCGGCCTGCTGATTGACCACCACCAGCCCGAGCTGGCCGAGACCTTTTTCAATTCGGTCACCACCAAAATCCTGCACCGCAGCTATTTTCAGAACAATTTCATTTTTGTCCGGCCCGCTGTCAGCACCGAATACATCGAAAACAGCGAGCCCACCGCGCGGCCCACCTACCGCGCCTACTACCCGAGCCGGGACACCATGCACGAGACCCTCGTCAAGCTGGTGCGCGATTTTGATTTGCGGCTTGAGTTTGACGACCTGGCGCGCGATGCCGGCTACGTGAGCGAGGCCATGATCGAGCGTCTGGGCGACGTCAAGCTGCGCGCCAATTTTCAGATCCAGGTGCTGTCTGGCCTGTTTTTCCGCAACAAGGGCGCTTACGTCGTCGGAAAAATCATCAACGGATTCAACGAGATTCCATTTGCCTTGCCCATCCTACACCACCAGCCAGCGCCGGGCCAGGCCCCGGAGGCTGACAGCCAAGGCATCTTTGGCCTGGCGGGCTCCGGCAAGCTGGTGATTGACGCCGCGCTGTTTGGCGAGGACGACCTGCTGATCCTGTTCAGTTTTGCGCGCGCCTACTTCATGGTCGACATGGGCATTCCGTCGGCCTACGTGCAGTTCTTGCGCAGCATGATGCCGCGCATGCCGCGCGCTGAAATCTACAACGCCCTGGGGCTGGCCAAGCAGGGCAAGACGCTTTTTTACCGCGACTTCTTGCACCATCTGCGTCATTCGACCGACAAGTTCCGCATAGCGCCCGGCATCAAGGGCATGGTCATGCTGGTGTTCGATCTGCCCTCGTTTCCCTATGTGTTCAAGGTCATCAAGGACTACTACCCGCCGCAAAAAGACACCACGCGCGAGCAGATCAAGGGCAAGTACCTGCTGGTCAAGCAGCACGACCGCGTCGGCCGCATGGCTGACACGCAGGAGTACAGCGAGGTCGCGTTTCCGCGCGACCGTTTTGACGACGAACTGATTGCCGAGATCGAGAAATTCGCGCCCAGCCAGCTGGAAATCAGCGACCGCGACGGCGACGGCAAGCTGGAAGTCATCATCAAGCATGTCTACATCGAGCGGCGCATGATTCCGCTCAACATCTACCTGCAGGAAGCCTTCGATATGGGGGTGACCGAGCCTGCGGCCCAAGCCCAGATCGAGCGCGCCGTGGTCGAATACGGCAACGCCATCAAGGACCTGGTGGCCGCCAACATCTTTCCGGGCGACATGCTCTGGAAAAACTTTGGCATCACGCGCCACGGCAAAGTCGTTTTCTACGACTACGACGAAATCGAATACATCACCGACTGCAAGTTCCGCAAGGTGCCCACGCCGCGCAACGAAGAAGAAGAAATGAGCGGTGAAATTTGGTATTCGGTCGGGCCCAAGGACGTGTTCCCTGAAACCTTCGAGCCCTTCCTGCTGGGCAACGACGCAGTGCGGGCGGTGTTCATGAAGTACCACGCCGATTTGCTCGATGCCGCCTTTTGGCAGCGGCACCAGGTGCGCATTCAGCAGGGCCATGTCTTTGACGTATTTCCGTACGACCAGCAAAAGCGCTTTGCGGTCATGCACGGCGGGGCGAACGCGGTAAGCGCGGTGTAAGCGCACGCGCTGGTGCCCCACATTTTCATATTCATTGTCATTTTTTTCAGGAGAACAACATGCTTGATTCCATCGTTATCCTCGGTGCCGCCCGCACCCCCATGGGCGCTTTCCAGGGCGAGTTTTCCAGCCTGTCGGCCCACGACCTGGGCGGTGTCGCCATCAAGGCCGCCGTCGAGCGCTCGGGCGTTGCGCCTTCAACCGTGGACGAAGTGCTGTTCGGCAACTGCCTGATGGCCGGCCAGGGCCAGGCGCCTGCGCGCCAGGCCGGGTTCAAGGGCGGCCTGCCGGCCAGCACCGGCGCCGTCACCCTGTCCAAGATGTGCGGCTCCGCCATGGAAGCCACGCTGCTCGCGCATGACCAGCTCGTGGCCGGCAGCCGCGACGTGATGGTCGCTGGCGGCATGGAAAGCATGACCAACGCCCCGTATCTGCTGCCCAAGGCGCGCGGCGGCATGCGCATCGGCCACGACCGCGTGATGGACCACATGATGCTCGACGGCCTGGAAGACGCCTACGAGCCGGGCCGCTCCATGGGCACCTTTGGCGAAGACTGCGCCGCCAAATACGGCTTTACCCGCGAGGCGCAGGACGCCTTTGCCACGGCCAGCGTGCAGCGCGCCAAGGCCGCGATGGCGTCCGGCGCCTTCGCTGCCGAGATCACGCCCGTCACCGTCAAGGGCCGCGCCGGCGACACCGTCATCAGCAGCGACGAAGGCCCGGGCAAGGTCAAGCTCGACAAGATTCCTTCGCTCAAGCCCGCCTTCAAGAAGGACGGCACCATCACCGCCGCCTCCAGCTCGTCGATCAGCGACGGCGCCGCCGCGCTGGTGCTGGCCCGCGCCTCCACCGCCCAGGAACTCGGCGCCACGCCGATTGCCCGCATCGTCGGCCACGCCACCTTTGCCCAGGCGCCCGAATGGTTCTCGACCGCCCCGGTCGGCGCCGTCAACAAGCTCTTGAAAAAGATCGGCTGGAGCGTGCAAGACGTGGCGCTGTGGGAAATCAACGAAGCCTTTGCCGTGGTGCCCATGGCGGCAATGGCTGATCTGGGCATCAGCCACGACATCGTCAACGTCAACGGCGGCGCCTGCGCGCTCGGCCACCCGATTGGCTGCAGCGGCGCCCGCATCATCGTCACGCTGATCCACGCGCTGAAGGCGCGCGGCCTCACAAAAGGCGTCGCCACGCTGTGCATAGGCGGCGGCGAAGCCACGGCCATTGCCATCGAAGTGGTCTGAGCCCCGTCCGCAAGACGCCAGCATGCAGCCCGTCTCGATTGAACGATGCATGCGTGCTCCTGAAACAATAGCTGGTAGCGCTTTATTTATAAGCGCTGCAGGCCTTTTTGACTGGTAAACACCATGTCCGTCGTTCTGGTCATAGGCGCTTCCCGCGGTCTGGGGCTTGAGTTCGTGCGCCAGTACCGGGCGGCGGGCGACCGCGTCATGGCCACTGTGCGCGACGCCGCCGGGCGAGCACGCGCCGAGGCGCTGGGCGCCGACGTGCTGACCATGGACGTGCGCCAGCCGGCCAGCGTGGGCAGCCTGGCCCGCCAGCTTGGCGGGCAAAAGATAGACACGGCGCTGTACGTCGCCGGCGTCTACGCGTCCGGCACGGCGCAGCTAGCGCCCACGCGCGAGCTGTTTGACGCCACGCTGCACACTAACGTGCTGGGCGCCATGCAGGTGCTGCCGCAAATTGCCCCACTGGTCGAGGCGGCGCAGGGCCGGTTTGGCTTCATCAGCAGCGGCATGGGGCATATTGGCAGCGTGGAATCCAGCCAGGGCTGGACCTACCGCGTCAGCAAGGCCGCGCTCAATATGGCGGTGGCGTCGGCCCAGCATGACTACCCGGCGGCCATTCTGGTCGCACTGTGCCCCGGCTGGGTGCGCACCGACCTGGGCGGACCCAACGCGCCCCTGAACGCTTCAGACAGCGTGAACGCCATGCGTGCCACGCTTGCGAAACTCACACCGGCCCACCGGGGCCAGTTTTTCCACCACGACGGCCGGCCGTTTGCCGGGTGGTAATTTTCTTCCTCAAAATCTGGACACAACAACCATGCTGCTGACACAAGACCAGGAACAGGTGCGCGACGCGGTTCGCGCTTTCGCCCAGGCAGAACTCTGGCCCCATGCCGCGCGCTGGGACAAGGAACATCACTTTCCAAAAGAAGCGCACAAGGGCCTGGCCGCGCTGGGCGCCTACGGCATTTGCGTGCCCGAGGAGTTCGGTGGCGCCAACTTCGACTACCTCACGCTGGCGCTGGTGCTCGAAGAAATCGCCGCAGGCGACGGCGGCACCAGCACCGCCATCAGCGTGACCAACTGCCCGGTCAACGCGATTTTGATGCGCTACGGCAACCCGGCGCAGAAAAAGCAGTGGCTCATTCCCCTGGCGCAGGGCGACATGCTGGGCGCCTTCTGCCTGACCGAGCCGCACACCGGCAGCGACGCCTCGTCGCTGCGCACCACCGCCGTCAAACAGGGCGACGCCTATGTGCTCAACGGCGTCAAGCAGTTCATCACCAGCGGCCAGAACGGCCAGGTCGCCATCGTCATTGCCGTCACCGACAAGGGCGCCGGCAAGAAGGGCATGAGCGCCTTCATCGTGCCGACCGACGCGCCCGGCTATTCGGCGTCCAGGCTCGAAGACAAGCTGGGCCAGCATTCGAGCGACACGGCGCAGGTCAACTTCGACGACTGCCGCATCCCCGTTGAAAACCTGATTGGCGCCGAGGGCGAAGGCTACAAGATCGCGCTGGGCGGGCTGGAAGGCGGGCGCATAGGCATCGCCGCGCAAAGCGTCGGCATGGCGCGCAGCGCCTTCGAGGTCGCGCTGGCCTACGCCAAGGACCGACAGAGTTTCGGCACCGCCATCTTCAACCACCAGGCCGTGGGTTTCCGGCTGGCCGACTGCGCGACCAGGCTGGAGGCCGCCCGCCAGCTGCTCTGGCACGCCGCCAGCCTGCGCGACGCCGGGCGGCCCTGCCTGAAGGAAGCCGCCATGGCCAAGCTGTTCGCCAGCGAAGTGGCCGAGGAAGTCTGCAGCGCCGCCATCCAGACGCTGGGCGGCTACGGCTACGTGACCGACTTCCCGGTCGAGCGCATCTACCGCGACGTGCGGGTCTGCCAGATTTACGAAGGCACGAGCGACGTGCAGAAAATCATTATTCAGCGGGCGCTGGCCTAAAAGCATCCCTCATTTCAGGAGACAAACACATGCCCATCACCAAAGGATTTCGCCAGCTCGTTGACGAGGCCATGGCGCAAGTCACCACCTATTCGGTCGAAGAGGCCCAGGCCCGACAGGACGCGGCCAAGGTGCAGATCGTCGACATCCGCGATCCGCGCGAACTCGAGCGCGAGGGCACGGTGCCGGGCGCGCTGCTGGCGCCGCGCGGCATGCTGGAATTCTGGGTCGACCCGGCGTCGCCCTATTACAAGCCCGTGTTTGGCGACGACAGCACCGAATTCATTTTGTTTTGCGGCGCCGGCTGGCGCAGCGCGCTGGCCACCAAGACGCTGCAGGACATGGGCATGACCAACGTCGCGCACATCGACGGCGGCTTTGCCGCATGGAAAAAGCAGGGCGCGCCGGTTGAGACGCTGGAGGCGCACCAGCAGGCCCACGCCGCGCGCCGCGCCGCCAGGGGCTGACGGCCAATCCCGGCCCCGTGGCCGGGCGCCGGGGGCGCCTGAAGAGGGTTTATTTTGAATAAAAAAGGCCTCTGGTGCTTATTCAGCAAGCGCTAAAAGCTATCAATAAGTGAGTGATTTCTGCAAAAGCGTACCGCGTGCTAAGCTGCCAAGACTACTCATTTTTCCAACGACAGGGAGACAACACCATGCCCGGACTCTTGCCCAATATCGACCCCGACGGCCTGCTTGAATTCTCGGTGGTCTACACCGACCGCGCGCTCAACCACATGTCGCGCAGCTTCCAGGGCGTGATGACCGACATCTCCCGCATCCTCAAAGACGTGTACAAAGCGCATTCCGTGGCGCTGGTGCCCGGCAGCGGCACTTACGGCATGGAAGCCGTTGCGCGCCAGTTCGCCACCGGCCAGCGGGTGCTAGTCATTCGCAACGGCTGGTTCAGCTACCGCTGGACGCAGATCTTCGACATGGGGCACATCCCCGCATCGTCCACCGTGCTCAAGGCCCGCCAAACCGGCCCCGGCGCCCAAGCCCCTTGGGCACCCGCGCCGATTGCCGAGGTGCAGGCCGCCATCGCCCGCGAAAAGCCGGACGTCGTCTTTGCCCCGCACGTCGAAACCGCCTCCGGCATGATCCTGCCCGATGACTACCTGCGCGCCGTGGCCGACGCCGTGCATGCCGTGGGCGGCCTGTTCGTGCTCGACTGCATCGCCTCGGGCGCGATGTGGGTCGACATGCAGGCCACCGGCGTGGACGTGCTGATTTCCGCGCCACAGAAAGGCTGGAGCAGCTCGCCGTGCTGCGCCATGGTCATGCTCAGCGAGCGCGCCAGAGCGGCCATTGAAGGCACCACCAGCACCAGCTTTGCCTGCGACCTGAAGAAGTGGCTGCAGATCATGGAAACCTATGAAAAAGGCGGCCATGCCTACCACGCCACCCTGCCAACCGACGCCCTGACACGCCTCGCCGCCGCCATGAAGGAAACCCAAGCCTACGGTTTCGCCAAGGTGAAGGCCGAGCAGGAAGCGCTGGGCAGCGAGGTGCGCGCCCTGTTCGAAAGCCGCGGCCTGCCCAGCGTGGCGGCCGAAGGCTTCAAGGCGCCCGGCGTGGTGGTCAGCTACACCACAGACCCCGAGATCCAGTCAGGCCGCAAGTTCCTCGACCAGGGCTTGCAGACCGCCGCGGGCGTGCCGCTGCAATGCGACGAAGGCGTCGACTTCATGACCTTTCGCGTGGGGTTGTTCGGGCTGGAGAAGTGGCACCAGCTGGATCGCACCGTGGGGCAACTGGAGGCGGCGTTGGACCGGGTCGGGCTGGTGGTGCCTGTGGGTGAACCAGTTGCTGGCTGAGGTGGGGCGTCTGGCTTGAACTGGTTGCCTATGGGGCTGTGAAGCGTTGCGGGCTCCTGCCTCAGTTTGGCGCATGGCTGCGGGCATGGGATGTCTCGCTCAAATCTCTTGGTGCACGACCTGCATCCCCTCGCGTGCGTGAGGCCTCCCGCAGACCAATTTTGACACCGCAATTTCGTCCCTCCAAGGAAAAAAGGCTTCAAAACCGAAGTTTCGAAGCCTTTTGTGCTTTGCTCAGCGCAAGGCTGAGAAAGCTGGTGTGCAACGGCATCTCTGCCGTTGGCTGGGTGTGCAGGGCTTAGTAGCCGCCGCGACCGCCGCCGCCGCCGTAG
>Ga0209512_1004089_pt1 | contig 13105 bp, 11 predicted proteins | sample frozenSSSSmetaG_FD_184142 | JGI IMG/M metagenome (GOLD analysis project Ga0209512, IMG submission 184142) | Glacier valley bacterial and archeal communities from Borup Fiord, Nunavut, Canada, to study Microbial Dark Matter (Phase II) -... | ecosystem: Environmental > Aquatic > Freshwater > Ice >... | reverse complement strand
TCGTTAAATAATTTCATAGTAAAAGCTATCTTTAATTCGGTAACAAGATACAAAGAAGATTTTGATAAACCTAATATATCTGCCTGATATTCATGTATTTTATATATTACAGACAGACTCTAATTAACCGTCGTAGTTTATCCGCATGGCTATTGGCATTTCACATGCAAAAACCACCTTCAGAAACTTTGTTATTAACGTTACGAAAGCAGCTATTTGTATCATGTAAGTAATTATTTGCTTCACGGACATAGCTATTTGCGTCGCGGACATAGCTATTTGCGTCGCAGACATAGTTATTTGCATCACGGGCATAGCTATTCGCTTCACGGACATAGTTATTTACATCACGCACATATCTATTCACATCACAGATATAGCTATTTGCATCACTGAAATAGCTATTTGCGACACATTCATAGTTATTTGCATCATGTACATAGCTATTCGTGCAATACAACCAGGCGGCAGAAAGTTCCGGCTGAACAGTTTTAAAAATAAACTTTATGGCATGTCATCAGAGAAATTCATGAATTTGATAAATATTCAGGTGATGAAGGGTTGAAACGAGGTGATTATTCAATATATCGCGCGTTTAATGAGAGCGTTAAATTTTTATTGTTTTATTAAAAAATGTTTGCTTATGACAAAGGAAACCTACACGGTTCCAGTGGCACCGAGTGCTTGCAAGGATTTTGAAAGCAATGCAATCGACCTCTGCACAGTCAACGCCGCAGCTTGGGGAATTCCCAACGAAAAGTTGGCGAGTATTATTCGGAGGCGTACCGAATATGAAAAGAAGTACGCGATTGCTAACAACAGAAGGACTCAGAATCCTGCCGCCACCGCAGCGCGTGAGGAAAAATGGGAACTTCTGAAAGCTGATTTGATCGACCTGTACGATCACCACATTCTCAATAATGATATCATTTCGGCGGAAGATAAGGAAGCCTTATACATCCATTATCTTGCAGGTGGCGGTGGAAGCGCAACTCCTGCTCCGACTACTACGCCCATTGTTATCCTGAAATCTGAAGAGATCTCTGTATTGTATGTGATTTATTCTGATTCTGCTACCCCTGGTTCGCATGCCAAACCAGACAATGTAGCATTTGGTGAATTAAAGTACAAAGTTGATGAACCACTGCCTGCCAAACCCAACGAATGCCCTGAGAGTGTGAATATTTCACGTTCGCACACGGCAATTGTTTTTACAACCGAACAACGAGGTAAAATCGTTCGGGGTTATGCGCGCTGGGTGAATAAAAATGGAAAGACCGGTCCCTGGAGCGGTCAGATCTCGGCCATTGTGCCATAATACAAACATTAAAGGAGTCGGCGGTGCGACTCCTTTTTGTTGGGAAAAGACTTTTTCTCTAAACACAGGTTTCAGGTTAATATATAAAATTCAAAAAATCGTTTTTTATCATTGCTTCACAATATAATTCTGCTTAATTTTATGGAAATTAATCATCCAGCATGTATAGCCAAACCAAAACTCATCGGATACTCCGATTAATCCTTTTTTTATCGGGTAGTTATCCGAAAACCAAAGAAGAATGCCTCCGTTTTCTTGAGATTAAAAGCGCTTCATTTTACACGTATTGTAATTTATTAAGAGATGTAGGTTTTGGACTTCAGCAAAAGGATGGAAAATACCGGATTGATTACCAAAAGAAGGACCATCACATTCTGAGTGATTTACTTCATTTTACGGAGGAGGAAGCCTGGTTACTTTCGTGTTGTATCGATACATTGGAAGAAAAGCCCGGTTGTGCCGTCAAGCTCAAACAAAAACTCGTTTCCTTTTTGAATCACGATAAGGCCATCGATGCATATCTCCATAAAGAAAAGTCAGTAATTGTACAGTCATTAAGGGCAGCACAGCAATCGAAAAAACAAATACTTCTGATTAATTATGCTTCGGGCAATAGCCAGACGGTGCGAAATCGTATGGTGGAGCCATTTGAGTTTAAGGATGATTTTAACCTTGTATGGGCTTACGATACCCTTTTAAAGCAGAACCGCCAGTTTAAGATCTGCCGGATTGAAGATGTATCCGAAACATCGTTTCCATGGGAATACGAGTATTCACATCATTCATTACCCGTCGATCTATTCCGAAACACGGGTGAGCTCGACAAACAAATTGAATTTACCCTAAACCTGCGCGCTAAAAACCTTCTTACGGAGGAATATCCCTTATCTGCAAAATATATCACCCCAATCAGTCCGAATCACTTCCTGTTTAAAGCCCTTGTTGCCAAATACGAAGGACCCGGACGGTTTGTGCTCGGTATTGCGGAAGATATCCAACTGATCGGCGACGAGGGGTTCCGTCAGTTCCTGCAAATAAAAATCAATAAATGCGAACAAATTTTTTGTGACTCCACGAATGCTGGAGTCGAATCAACGAATTTTGAACGAAATTAGAGAATCATCACCAAAGTAATAGTTTGAATGAATTCCTCTATTTACATTGAACGGTTAATCGATGCTTTATGACACAGGAAAAATATATCGCACATTCAAAGAATGAAAAGGGGGATGAACATGACCTTAAAGATCATCTTAGTGACGTTGCTCGAATGATGGAGGAGTTCATATCTGATTTAACTTTCAAAAAAGTATTCCGATTTACTGGTCTTACCCATGATTTGGGTAAATATCAACCAGCTTTTCAAAGATACTTGCGTGAAGGTGGAAGAAGAGGTAGCGTGCCACATGCCAGTTGGGGAGCGGGTTTAAGCAAGAAATTTAGCCAAGTTGAAGCAGCTTTTGCAATAGATGGCCATCACAAAGGATTGCCCGATAAAGGAGATTTACAAACTGACTTGTATGAGTTTGACGAGCCTGAGCATATACTGTTCAATTCAATTAGAACAGAATTCTTTAAGGAAAACAAGGTAAAAGAAACCGATTTAATCTATTCAGATACAGGTTTGAGAGGCACAGACAAAGAGCTTTTTATCCGAATGCTTTTTAGTGCTTTGACTGATGCGGACTGGTTAGATACTGAAAGCCATTTTAAAAGTGCTATTTCTGAATTGCGAATTGCAAAAGAATTTTCTCCAGAGTTTTTATTGCCAAAGCTTGAAAATGAATTGATTGGAAAAAGTAAAGAAGGCTATATTAATATTTTACGAAATAAAGTCCGAACTTATGCTATCTCTAAAGCCCAATCTGCACCTGGTTTCTACTCAATGACCTTACCCACAGGAATGGGAAAAACATTGGCATCTGTCAGTTGGGCGCTTCATCATGCGCGTCACAATTCCTTAAAACGAATTATTATAGTCCTTCCTTTCATAAGTATTATAGACCAGACAGCGAAGGAACTGAAACGAATTTTTGGGAACGAATGGGTATTGGAGCATCATTCAAATTTTAATGAAGATGAGGAAGATAATAAAGAAATCGCAGATGAATCTATTCAAGATGAATCATATTCCAGAAGACTGGCAACCGAAAACTGGGATTATCCGATAATAGTAACTACATCAGTGCAATTCTTTGAATCGTTGTTTGGCAATAAACCATCCCGATGCCGTAAAGTACACAACATAGCCCAATCGGTGGTTATTTTCGACGAAGTTCAAACATTGCCGAAAGAACTGGTTTTGCCGACACTCTCTATGTTGAAAAACGTCCAAAAAGTATTGGGTACATCATTTCTTTTCTGTACTGCCACCCAACCAGCTTTTGAAAAGAGTGAAGGTTTTAATGGTATCGAAAACATACAATCGTTGGTCGAAAATCCCAAAGAAGTTTTTGATGCCACTCGAAGGGTAAAATATTTGGCGGTTGACGATTATCAACCTATTTCAATTGAAGAGCTCTCCGGAAAAGTTCTCGAGGAAAACGATTCAGCCTTATGTATTTTTAATACTAAGAAACAGGCACTTTTGTTTTTCAATACTATCAAGGATAATGCAGATTATCAGACTTTTCATTTGTCAACCAGTATGTTTCCAGCTCATCGTAAAAAAGTGATTGGAAATATCCGCAGCCGTTTGAAAAATAAAGAAAAGATATTGGTTTCCTCTACACAATTGATTGAGGCTGGAGTCGATTTTGATTTTCCTTGTGTTTTCAGGGAAATAGCTCCATTGGAATCAATCATTCAGTCTGCAGGGAGATGTAATCGTGAAGGGAAAATGTCCGAAGCAGGTAAAGTATTTATTTTTACAATTGAAGATGCTGGTGCTCCAAGCAAGCAATACCGTGCGTTAGCTGAGTTTGCCAATAGTTTATACAAGAATAATGAAGTTTTACTTTATGAACACGATTTCTTTGGTGAATATTACCGAAAGGTATTTCGGCTTTTTATTCCGGAAGATATAAAAAATATTGAGAAGGCAAGACTCGGATTTAATTTTAAAACAGTTGCCGGATCTTACCACCTGATTGAAAACAAAACAACACCCATATTTATACTCTGTGACGAAAGCAAAGAATTGTACGAGCAAATTCGTTACAAACCATTTTTGTCCCGCGACGATTACCGGGCAATGCAGCAATATTCGGTTCAGGTGTATGAAAATTTCATGAGAGAAAACATTGGAAAGCTTGGCAAAGAACCACAGGGATATTGGAAATGGAATGGAGGATACAGCGATCAATACGGGATTTCAACCGATAATCCAATGCTTATTTTTTAATAAATCATAAACACTAAATATATGATTGACAACGAAATTGTTAGGGTAAAAGTAACAGGTGACTTTGCCTGTTTTACCCGTCCTGATTTAAAAGTGGAGCGTATGACCTACCCATGCATGACGCCATCGGCGGCAAGGGGTGTTCTCGACTCGATTCTTTGGAAACCTGAATTTCAGTGGTGGGTACATCGAATCTGGGTGCTTAAACCGGTTAAATTTTTCTCAGTAAAGCGCAATGAAATTAACGCTAAACAAGGCAAAACGCCCATAATAATCGAAGAGAAACGGGCTCAGCGTAACAGCATTGTTTTGAAAGATGTGGCATACATCATAGAAGCCTCTGTATATCAGAAAGAATTTGACCCTAAAAATCCGGTAAAGAAATATGCCGAGATGTTTAAAAGGCGGGTAAAGAAAGGCCAATGCTGGCGAAGGCCATTTTTGGGTACGCGCGAGTTTGCTGCGGAGTTTTTGCAACCTGATGGAAACGAACAACCAATACAGGAAATTATTCCCATTGGTAGCATGTTATTCGATATATTCTACGATGTTACAGGTAAACCTTCACCATTATTTTTCTATGATGCTGCAGTAGTAAATGGCATTCTTGAATGTCCGAAGATCGAAAATGAAAAAATGATGCTTTCATCTCATGTACAACCTGAAATGGGAAGCGAAATTTCTTCTGCTATTTATGAGTTTAATCAAATAGAAGAAAAGGAGGCTTCAGAATGATTAAAGAATTGGCAGAATTTGGAAAACGTATAAGGACTGGGCATGACGCATTAAAGGACGAGCCAATTTCAATTGATTTGGTTATTAAAGAAGATGGTTCATTCGATTCATTTTTGGTTTTAGAAAAGATAAGCAGAAAAGCAGAAGCACTAAATTCAAAGAAGGGGAAAGCCCGGTTATTACTTGATAAAGCTGAAGAGGTGTTAAATTATTCAGGTGTAAATCCAGGCGTTTTAGATGAAGAAAAAACAATAGCTCAAAAAAAAACGCAATCTGCAACATCATTTAAACACCAGCTCTTTCTTTCAAAATTGCAACTTTATAAAGAGATTGAAATTTTGTCTCCTGTTTTTGCTTTCTATTTAAGCAATAAGGAGAATGGATTAGATAAAGCTGTTCAGGCATTTGAAATACAGGTTGGTGAAAAGGAAAGAGCGGGGAATATCGCCTTTCGTGTAAATGATTTACGACTTCATGAGTTACCAGTTGTTTATGAAGCAATAATAGAATATTTCGAAATGAAGCAGGCAGACCAACTTTATGGGATTAAAAAAGTTTGTTCTGTTTGTGGAAAGTCCGATTTTCCGGTCGTGAACCAGCCACATGGATTAATTAAGCGTGTACCCGATGGTCAATCTGCTGGTTGTGCTTTGGTATCATACAATGAAAAGGCTTTTGAATCTTACGATTTGAAAGGGAATGATAACTCATCAATCTGCACAAATTGCGCTAAAAACTATGTCGAAGGGCTTAATTGGTTATTAGCAAATGGAAATGAGACAGTTATTGAGGATAAAAAAGGAAAAACCAAAAGCCACTTTGTGTATTCGAATCGCAGAAATTTTGGTTCTGATACAGCGATGATTTATTGGACCAGAGAAGAAGAATCCATTGACGAATTATCGCTACTTGACAATCCCGATGCAGGGCAGGTTGCAAACCTTATTGATTCTGTTGCGAGAGCCAAGAAAAGTGGAGGGAAATTTATTAGGCCTAACCAATTTTTCTCTTGCACATTATCAGGAGCAGCTGCACGAATTGCAGTCCGTGACTGGATTGAAATTAGCCTGGATGAATATAAACAGAATATTGCAAAATGGTTTCAGGATATTTCAATATGGGCTTATGGCGAAATCCGTTATGCGCCACTATATGCTTTGGCAAAAGCAGGGCAAAATCCAAAATCAAATAACGATCCTACAAATTCACGGGTAGCCACACAATTATGGAGCGCAGCGCTCAAGAATACAACCCCATCTCTTTGGATTCTTACAGCCGTTTTAAAAAGAATTCGTTTTGTAGAAAACACTGATGATGGGGCGACTAAGGAGTCACTTACACCAGAAAGAGCCGCACTAATAAGATTTATACTAAATAGAAATAATAAAAATGGAGATTTTATGAAAGAACAAAATGATCCGAATGACAAAAGTCCTGCAATTGTTTGTGGGAAGATTTTTGCAGTCATGGAAAATATCCAGCGGGCTGCTCAAGGTAAAGACCTTAATGCAGGAATACGTGAGCGCTTCTTTACTTCGGCTTCGACCAACCCGGCTACAGCTTTTGGCCGATTAATGAAGTTGTCACAAAATCATATTTCTAAATTGAAACATGAAAAGCAGGGACTTGCAGTCCTGCTCGACAGACAATTACAAGAGTTGTGCAGTTTTTTAGATGGTTTTCCTTCAATATTCTCATTAGAAGAACAAGGTCAATTTGCGTTAGGCTATTACCATCAAAAACAACAGGATTATGAAAATGCAAAAAACAACAAAGAATTACAATCAATAATAGAAACTAAAGAAGAATAAATTATGGCAACCAATTCAATTAAAAATCGTTACGATTTTGTGTTTTTATTCGATGTTAAAGACGGTAACCCCAACGGTGATCCGGATCAGGCAAATCTGCCAAGGGTAGATGCTGAAAATCAGGAAGGATTAATTACTGACGTTTGTATTAAAAGAAAAGTCAGGAATTATGTGCAACTCAAGCATGAGTTAAAATCTCCGAATGATATCTTTATACGGCAAAGAAGCGTGATGGAGGACGAAAGTTTTTTGAATAAAGTAATAGAACAGGCTAACGGCAAAACTCCCATAGAAAGGAGAAAGTCACTTAGTTCAAAATTCTTTGATATTAGGACTTTTGGTGCAGTCTTAACGACAGGAGAAAAAGATGATGGAGGTAAAAAGGGAGCAGGAATAGTTCGTGGTCCAGTTCAGTTCACTTTTGCACGTTCAGAAGATCGCATATATCAAGCGGAACATTCCTTAACTCGTCTGTGCGTAACTACAGAAAAAGAGAAAAAAGAACAAGAAAATAAAGGCAGAGAATTTCCTTCCACCTTTGGACGCAAATCAACTGTTCCTTATGCACTATATCGTATGCATGGTTTTGTTTCAGCTGTAGATGCTCTGAAGTCGGGATTTTCAGAAGAAGATTTGAGTTTGTTGTGGGAAGCATTGCTCAATGCCTTTGAACATGACCGTGCTGCTGCCCGTGGTGAAATGAATCCAAGAAAACTAATTGTATTCAAACATGTTGGAAGTGCTCCACATTTGGGAAGTGCAAGATCAGGTGAGCTTTTCGATAAAGTTCAGATTACAAAAAATACCGATCTTCCACGTTCATGGAGCGATTACAATGTTACATCATTGGAGGAAATCAAAAAAAACTTACCTCAAGGAATTGAGGCAATTGAAATGCTGTAATGGCTTTTAGAACAACCTCCTAATAAGTTCCCGTTTGGAAATACTGTTTTATTTCGGGTGCGACTAAGCGTTGCGCTCGGAATAAAAACCACAATTCCGGGCCCGACTTCAAGTCGGACTCGGAATAATTAGGGACCGGATGCAACTTAAACCCGGAAAGAACTCTGAATGGTTTATAAAATAAAACAAATATTCCGCATTATGCAATTCGATACAGGTCATTTATATCACATATTTAACCAGGGAAATAACCGGCAGAAGATATTCCTTAACCGGGATAATTATCTTTTCTTCCTTCGGAAAATTCACAAACATGTGTTACCATTTGCTGATATTTTGGCATGGTGTTTAATGCCCAATCATTTTCATTTAATGGTACATGTTAACCATGTTGAGCTTGAATTCACTCCGGGTGCGACTCAAGGTCGCGCCCGGAGTGAATTGGAGGTTATTCCGAGTCCGACTCAAAGTCGGGCCCGGAATAATCAAAGGGATGATGAAACAATGAGCTTCAACAAGTCAATAGGCATTATGCTTGCTTCCTACACCAGGGCAATTAATAAACAACAAAATTGGAGCGGTTCACTTTTTCGCTCCGAAACAAAAGCTACTTGCCTGACTGATGTAAATGAAATATCGCCCAATTGGATTACAAAGATGGGAATTACTGAATTTATTATTGATAACCATGACATTGAATATCCAAATGTTTGTTTCAATTACATTCTTTTTAATCCGGTAAAAGATAAGTTAGTTAAAAAACCTGAGGACTGGGAGTTTTCTTCCTATTCAGATTTCATTGGAATCAGAAAAGGAAGCCTGATTAACAGGAACAGAATTCAGGAATTGGGGCTTAATATAACAAGTGAAACCTGAACTGTAAGCAACTTATATTCCGGGTGCGACTTTAGGTTTTGAAACGTGTTCTGGTGTGCTTTTTAGTCGCACTCGGAATACCAACCACTATTCCGGGCCCGACTTTTAGTGGCATTTGGAAAGTCTGATTTAATTCCGGGTGCGACTTTAAGTTTTGATACGTGTCCAGGTGTAATTTTTAGTCGCACTCGGAATACCAACTACTATTCCGGGCCCGACTTTTAGTGTCATTTGGAAAGTCTGATTTAATTCCGGGTGAGACTTTAAGTTTTGAGACGTGTCCAGGTGTGATTTTTAGTCGCACTCGGAATACCAACCACTATTCCGGGTGCGACTTTTAGTGGCATTTGGAAAGTCTGATTTAATTCCGGGTGCGACTTTAAGTTTTGAGACGTGTCCAGGTGTGATTTTTAGTCGCACTCGGAATACCAACTACGATTCCGGGTGCGACTTTTAGTGGCATTTGGAAAGTCTGATTTAATTCCGGGTGCGACTTTAAGTTTTGAGACGTGTCCAGGTGTAATTTTTAGTCGCACTCGGAATACCAGCCACTATTCCGGGCCCGACTTTTAGTGGCATTTGGAAAGTCTGATTTAATTCCGGGTGCGACTTTAAGTTTTGAGACGTGTCCAGGTGTAATTTTTAGTCGCACTCGGAATACCAACCACTATTCCGGGCCCGACTCTAAGTCGGACTCGGAATAGTCAGTACTTAAAAAATGAAAGTATGTACAGTGATGATGATCTTTTAATGCTCTCCGGCATTCAGCATATCGCATTTTGCGAGCGTCAATGGGCGCTGATTCATGTTGAGCAACAGTGGGCAGAAAATGTAAAAACCACAGAAGGAAATCATTTGCACGAAAGAGTTGATGATCCTTTGGAGAGTGATAAGCGCGGTAAGGTAATCACTTACCGTGCCTTTCCGTTGATCAGTCGTCAGCTTGGCCTGACAGGCAGGGGAGATGTTGTTGAGTTAATCTATTCGGAAGAGGGTGGTGTACACATTGAGGGTTATGAGGGCAAGTGGTTGTTACATCCGGTTGAATATAAAAGAGGAAAACAAAAACCAGATGACCGTGATGAGGTGCAGGTTTGTGCCCAGGCAATCTGTCTTGAAGAGATGTTTAATATCGAAATCACAAAAGGCTCATTGTTTTATGGGGAAACGCGCCGGCGTGTAAACGTTGATTTAACGTCCGAATTACGCGAGACGGTTTTTGAACTTGCACGAAGAATGCATGAATTATTCGACAATGGAATAACACCGTTACCTGTCTATAAACCGCATTGCAAATCGTGCTCTTTAATTGATATTTGCCTGCCTCAGCGACTATCCGGTAAGCTTAAAGCATCAGATTATTTACGAAATGAACTTGAAACCGACTAATAACTATGCGTAAATTACTCAATACCTTGTATGTTACTACACCAGGATCCTATTTAAGTAAAGATGGCGAAAATATTGTGATCAAAGTGGAAAATCAGGAACGGTTCAGAATTCCTGTTCACAATATCGAAGGAATTATCTGTTTTGGTTTTCTGGGAGCAAGTCCGGCGTTGATGGCCATGTGCGCTGAACGCAATATAGCACTCAGTTTCTTATCCGAAAATGGATACTTCCTGGGACGGGTTTCTGGTCGTGTTTCGGGTAATGTTTTGCTGCGAAGGAAACAATACCGATTGGCAGACGACCCTGTCTTTTCGAGCGAAATAAGCCGGATTTTTATTGCCGGTAAGATTTCAAATTGCAAAACTGTTTTGCAAAGAGCATTACGCGATCATGCTGATGATGCAAGTAGTGCTTCAATTATAGCGGCCATCAACACTTTAAACGTAAAACAAAAACAAGCGTTGAAGTGTGTTGATAACAATGTATTAAGGGGTATAGAAGGAGAGGCAGCTTACAATTATTTTGGTGTCTTCGATCATTTGATCATTGCTCAAAAGGAAGGTTTTTATTTTAAAGGACGAAACCGGCGTCCGCCTTTGGATAATGTGAATGCATTGTTGTCATTTGTATACACTTTACTTACTCATGAAGTCAGATCAGCACTCGAAAGCGTGGGAATTGATCCATGTGTAGGCTTTTTGCACACCGACCGCCCGGGCAGACAAAGTCTTGCACTCGATATGATGGAAGAGTTCAGGCCTTACCTTGCAGACAGGTTGGTTCTTACGCTTATCAACCGGAAGCAGGTAGATGCCAAAGGATTTGTTTCGCGTGAAGCCGGAGGCATAATAATGAATGATGCTACAAAAAAGGTAACTACTCAGGTCTTTTATTTTTATTTTCAATCTAAATCTGCTTCAAATAATTATTGCTGATTTTTTTCTGAACTCGTTCTGAATGGATCGGGTCGCTAATTACCTGTTCTTTTTGGTGTGGGCGATTGTCACGGAGGTAAAATCAAAAAATCAGAAATATTTTGATAATTTGTTGATAAAGTGATGTTTCATTGTTGACAAACTATCGGTTTAAAATAGTGTAAATTGTATTTTCAGCAACGATCTTTGTTAAAAACAAAGTAGTTATGGTCTCGAAGGAGGAATTACGAAAGCTAAACAAGGAACAACTGGTCAATATGGTCTATGATCTGTTGATCAGGGTTGACAACTTGGTGGCAGAAGTACAAATCCTTAAGGAAGAGGCAAAAGATCTTAAGGCCGAAGTGCAAGATCTTAAGGAAGAGGTAAAAAGGCTCAAGACACCAAAAAATAGCAGTAATAGTTCTCTTCCGCCTTCTCATGACCTGTTTAAGTTCAAGAATCAAAGTCTTCGGGAAAAAAGCGATAAAAAATCAGGCGGGCAACCTGGACATAAGGGAGAAACGCTCCTTATGTCACCTAATCCCGACAATATAATAGAACATTGGCCGGATCAGAAATGCCCTCAATGTGGTAAAGTTCATACTGATGAGTCCAGTCAAATCATTGGCAAACGTCAAGTTATAGATATTCCTATAATTAAAGCCAGTATCGTTGAGCATCAGATTTTTCAAACAACCTGTATCTGTGGATATGTCAGTACCGGAAATTTCCCTGTTAATATTTCTGCACCTGTGCAATATGGGAATAATTTGATTGCCTTTACTGCCTACCTCAGTTCGCGCCAATATGTACCGTATGCCCGTTTGTCAGAATTGGTAAAGAGCATAACAAACATATCAATGAGCGAGGGCACTATATTTAACCTTCTTAACAAAGCCGCCAATATCGTGATGCCAATCTATGAAGGGATAAAAGAAGAGGTTGAAAAAGCAACCACAGTTGGTAGTGATGAATCAGGAGTCAAGGTTAAAAATGAAAATTTCTGGGCCTGGACCTGGCAAACAATACTTGCCACATACATTGTAATAGTTAAGAGCCGTGGGTTTATAACAGTCAATGAAATATTTCCAAATGGATTTCAAAATGCAACTTACGTAAGTGATGCCTGGGGTGCCCAATTAAAGACGCCTTCCAAACGACATCAATTATGCCTCGCGCATCTGCTGAGAGATCTTAAATACTTCGAAGAGCAATTCCCCCACAAATGGGTGATCGACATGAAGGATTTATTCATAAGAGCCATGAAATTAAAAGACGCTATGACAGCGCAACAGTATGCCGAACCATTAGAAATGAGAGCTTCAATAATAAAGGAATTTGGTATCCTGATAAATCAGATACTACCAGATAAAGTATCAAAGATATTCCCGTTCCAAAAAAGGTTGAGAAAACATCGGGATGAGATATTCAATTTTCTGTTTTATCAAGATGTGCCGTATGACAATAACGGTTCCGAACGTTCAATCCGAAATGTAAAGATTAAGCAAAAAGTATCTGGAAGTTTTCGTTCTGAACGAGGCGCTGAAATATTTGCAATATTACGGTCGGTGTTTGATACCACAATCAAAAAAGGTGGCAACCCATTTGAAACGATCCGTTTTGCGGTAAATCTTTCTGCCTGCAAGAATGAATTTCAGATTAATAGAAACAGATAAACGCTACTGTAATCGGTAACTACAACTGCTCACTTTTTCGTAAACTGAGTGCTCAAAAAATGGCAACCATGATGCTCAGTTATCATTGTTAAAGTTAACCTAATTTTCGGCCGCAAATATTGTTTTTCTATTTT
>Ga0209512_1004087_pt1 | contig 13110 bp, 9 predicted proteins | sample frozenSSSSmetaG_FD_184142 | JGI IMG/M metagenome (GOLD analysis project Ga0209512, IMG submission 184142) | Glacier valley bacterial and archeal communities from Borup Fiord, Nunavut, Canada, to study Microbial Dark Matter (Phase II) -... | ecosystem: Environmental > Aquatic > Freshwater > Ice >... | reverse complement strand
GCCAATTACAAACGATGCATTTGTTTCGGATATGGCCAAATCGAAAGGTGTTTTATGCGGTGCAGGTTTCGAGACACCTGCAGAAGCCTTGTTTTTAAATAAAAAGCTGATGGTTATTCCAATGAAAGGGCAGTACGAACAACAATGTAATGCGGCTGCGTTGGAGTTAATGGGGGTACCTGTGATTAAAAACCTGAAGAAAAAGCAATTCGACCGCATCGCTCAATGGCTTGAATCGGACGAGAAAGTGACTGTCAATTATACCGATCAGACACGTAAAATAATTCGGAAGGTATTGGAAACAAATGTTCAGATGGTATTGAAAAACAACAATTGGGATTACGGTTATCAGCTTACCCTTAAATCGCCGGGTTATCAGCGGGTGGGAATCTAGATTTCGTTGCAGGGAGAATAGGAACCGACAAAATTTGAATTATTAATCATTGAGATTTGATTGGCTTAATTAATATAACTTCCTTTTTACTCGCCAAACAGTTAAAAACATTAGAAAAAGAATTTATACTGGAAGGCGGACTAAGAGAAAGGATGTCGCAAGCGAGGATTGAGGTTAGGAGGAAACAATAATTGTTAAAGCAATCGAATCAGAGATCGGGATTTCCTTAAACGGCTTTGCCTTTTCTATAATTGGTTTTGCCACTTCTATAAATATGGTAAGCCAATGGTATAAATAGCAACGCTTACAACCAGATCAGTAAATTATCTAATAGACTTTGGCATTTTGAATTAATATAAAATCCGTTTATCAATTTTCCATTTTTCCCAATCATCCTATAGAATTTAAGCGATTTAATTAATTTTAAACCGTTTTTAAATTAAAGTCTTTTAAAACAAAGTCTATGAGAATTTTTGGAAGAATTGCCCTGGCTTTAATGGTATTCGTTACCATTTCGTTCTCGAAAGATAAGAAACGATCAACGGATGTTACAGTTGATGAGCTTAAAATGCACATCAGCTATCTCGCATCAGATGAATTAAAGGGGCGGCTTACAGGAAGCGGGGGTGACAGTCTTGCCGCAGAATACATTCGCAAGGATTTAAAAGCCAGTGGATTTGTTCCATTGTATAAGAAAGGTTTTCAACGGTTCAGGGTAACCGATAAAATTATTAATGGTCCCGGTAATTTTCTGGCATTAAACGGTAACTCACTGAAAGTTAATTCTGATTTTGCACCGTTTGCTTTTTCGCAGAATGGATCCTTTAGCGGTGAGGTTGTTTTTGCAGGGTATGGTTTTGAAATCAATGAAGACAGCCTGAAATGGAATGATTATGGGGGTATTGATATAAAAGGGAAAGTTGCAATGATTCTTAGGGCCGATCCCGAAATTGAAAAGACAAAGAGTCCGTTTATCCGCTACAGCAAAGACAGGGACAAAGTACTTCAGGCAAAAGATATGGGTGCAATTGGAGTATTGCTTGTATCGGGGAAGACATTTGATCCGGAGGATAAATTCGAATCATTGGCCAAGGGAGAGCAGTCGGTTGGAATTCCTGCTTTCAGAATATCACGGAAAATTGCTAACCAGCTGTTGGAGACGAATAAGCAAACGATTATAGACATCGAACTGAAAATGAACGAACTTCGTAAGCCAGCAAGTTTTAATACAGGAATTCTTGTCTCGGGTAAATCAGATATTGTTGAAACCACGGTTCCAACACGAAATGTCGTGATGGTACTCCCGGGGAGTGATAAGGTACTTAAAAACCAATATGTGGTTATTGGTGCACATTTCGATCATCTTGGCATGGGAGGTTTGGGTTCAGGCAGTCGTGTACCTGATAGTTCTGCAGTGCATTACGGAGCCGATGACAATGCTTCTGGCGTAGGAATGGCACTTGAACTGGCACAGAAACTTGCTGCATCACCTAAACATTTTAAAAGAAGCATCGTTGTGATTGCTTTCTCAGGCGAAGAGGAGGGATTGCTTGGTTCAAAGAAGTTTGTTGAGAAGCCAGAAATTGATCTGACGAAAGTGAATGCAATGGTTAATCTCGATATGGTTGGCCGGTTGAATGAGAATTCACTGGTTCAGATTGGCGGAATCGGAACTGCAGAACCGTTAAAGAAAATGATCTATAACTCGTGCGATACCACAAAACTGAAACTTGCTTTGTCTGACGAAGGTTACGGACCATCGGATCATGCATCGTTTTATGGTAAAAATATTCCCGTGCTGTTTATTTCGTCAGGTGCTCATCTCGATTATCACACACCGGCAGATACCTGGGATAAAATTAATTACGAGGGAATGGTGAAGATTTCGGACATGTCTTACAAGTTAATTTCTGATCTGGCTAACGAGGATACCAAACTGGTATTTAAGGAAGCTGGTCCGAAGGAAGTGGTCAGTCGCGGCAGCCGCAGGAAAGGTATTACACTTGGTATTATGCCCGACTTTGCCGGGAATGTTAAAAACGGGTTACGTGCCGATTTGGTAACACCCGGAAAACCTGCTGCTCTTGGGGGGATGAAGAAAGGGGATATCATTACTTCTATTAACGGGAAACCTGTTAATAATGTACAGGACTATATGTTCAGGTTGAATCAGCTCAAACCTGGTGATAGTATAGCCGTTGAGGTATTACGCGATTCACTAAAGATAGTACTGATTATTCAGCTTTAATTTCTATTATTGGTCAGCAGGAGAACGAAGTGGTTTGTAAGTTAGCCCTTTTACCTTATCCGGGTCGAAGAAAAAATTATAGACATAGTCAAAGTTGAAATTGTTGATGATGGATTCGTGTAAGAATTTATTATATGACTCGTTGGGCATTGACATAGTCCACCTGATAACCAGCCATTGGGGCTGGTCTGTTTTGCAAAGTTCCAGGGTTGTTTTTTTTACTTTTAAAATAGGGAAGGTGGTGTGTATGCCTTCCTTTCCGTATATGTCCTTGTTGTCAAACATATCATTATAATCTGCTGTTGCATTTACAAAACTTTGAAGATTAATTTGAGTGCCGGACAGTTGCAATTCAGCAATGTCATTCCATTTGTTTCTATATTTTTCCTTTAGTCTGGCAAGATTTTTTTGAGCAGTTGTATAGTTATCTGCTGATACAGGTTCAATATTTTGCCATACGGGAAATTGCTTTTCCGCCTGTGTAAAAAACTCACCGATCGTTATTTTTTCAAAAGGCAGTTCCTTGTCTTCAGTCATAATAACAACATAACTGGCATGTGGTATGTAAAAATGTTTATACGCTGAAAGGTTTTTGTGATTAATAAATCCCCCTAAATCACTTGCCGCTTTGTCATCAGCATTATATCCTTTAGCATTGCCGGAGTAATCGGGTATTAAGAAATAATATTGTTCGGTACTTGAAATAAACGATACCGGGTTGCTGACAGCTTGCAGACCATTAGCTTCAATACGCCAATCATCTGAAAGGTTGTTTTGCGGTATAAATTTTTCCTGTGCATCTTTTTTCAAAAACATATATATTTTTGATTGTGCACCGTACAAGTGTGGCAGGGCAGCCCGATGCATATTTATTGCATTGCCCAATGCGCTATTGGTGCCGCTGAATTTTGGTATATAATTTTGATAATAAGTTGCATCACCCAGGCAACCTTTGGGCAAATACGATTGCTGCATCCATTCTACAAATTGCTGGCTGTAGCCAATTTGGGTAGCACTGTAAATTCTATTTCCAAGTTGTTTTCCTTTTGGCGCTTCGGTATGTTTTCGAATGGTCATCCAACCGATATCAATATCGGCAATACTTTCAAGGTCAAACCCAATGCGGTCTCTATATACCTGAGCTTGCAAATGGGTAGTAACTAATACAAGTGCGAGGAGAATTATTTTTTTCATTTTTAGTTTAATTTATTTTACTGTACCAGAATCAGAAATGTTATATTTTATTTCTAAGACCTTAGCATAAAGATTAATACAACTTTCTATTCCCACTTTAATAATGTCAGTATGATAATAAATAGAATATTGTTTTTCATAATTGGGATATTTAAATTCTTCTTTAAAGCATCTGTAATTTTCCACGCATGTTTTTTAATCAGTCTTTAGTGATTTTTATATTTCCTATATATGTTTTTTGATGAGGTTGTGATGAACCATTCCTTAAGTTAAATCCGTTAAATCGGACGTCTGCCGGCAATAGAAATTGCTGACTGATGTCCTTTTTGTTTTGATCGGTATAGGGAATTGCCTTATTATTGACAAAAACTTTTAACTCATTTCCTTTTTTCTGAATGGTAATATGTGCTTTTCTTTTGCGGTTCGTAAAATCTGTTAACCCCATTTCTGCATAGCTGTTTTCCAGTTTTAATGAAGTTGGAAAATCTATAACCATCGTGGCTGAGCCTGCATAGATAGCGAGGTTCTCTTCATTTCCACCGGTTACCGTTACTGTTATTTTCGGACTGTTTTGATCAAACGCGGCAATGCCGGAAACGGGTTCAAGGATAACGGTACCCAGGTTAAACTCCACCGATGCACCCGAGCGATAATTGTATTCGCCGCTCAAAATATCATACTCCAGTGAAAAATTCTCAGGCAATTGGTTTTTGACAGAAGTTGGGGATACAGCATTGTTAAAGCCAAGTTCAAGCCATTTGCCATTTTGTCCAGCAACTGTTGCAATTATACTTGGTTCTCCGTTGAATTTGAAAAACCATCCTTTGGGTTTTTCCCCAATTATTTGTTTTGAGAAATCTTCTGCATAAAAAATACCTTCAGGGAATTTGGTATCAGCTGCGGTCAGATAGTCTCTCCTTTTATAGCTGGCAATGGTCGATTTTAAGAGTTCTTCATTCAATGGTTTGTAAGGTTTGCCCTTTACCAATGCCGGATTAAAAAAGCAATCGTAGATATAGTCAATATCGAGGTGTTCTCTTAAGGCTCTGTTTCGTTCTTTGTAGCTGGGCAGATCTGTGGAATGCGGCTGGTACCATCTTATTGTGACCCATAGTGGTTTATCCTGCCTGCTTTTTTCTACAACACCTTTCTCAAGCTGATAAAAGCGCAGTGAAGTTGCATAGTCTCTGTCTTTACCTGATAAGAATAGTTCATCATTGTTGTAAAAATTAATCATGTCGGGAGGATTGGGACCACGTAGTACAGCCGGCTCATCCAACTTATCTGAATATTTATCTCTTATTTTCTGAATACCTTCTTTCCATCTTGTTAATTTCTTTTCCTCAAGATTTTTAAGTTCTTCAGCTAATGATTTAGGATTGCTTCCCCATTTACTTTTCAGATTTTCTTTTTCTTTTTCAAAAGCAACAGGTATATTCGCCTGGTAAAGATCGAGTACCTGGCTTCTTGATAATTCAATGACGGGTAATTTATTATCGGGTGATAAAACAATTGAACCATAGCCATTGTCACGGTAAAATATTGGCCAAATGCTTAAACGTGGGTCTTTATGCAATGTGAACCGATCGTAGTTTTTGTCAGACGGGGAGAGTTCTTTGCCGAAGTCTTCCGGTAAACTTAGGTATACGTGTTGAGAGGAAGAACAAAGCGCTGGAACATCCTGTCGAAAGGGAATACTATTGGTCATTATCCAAAATTCATTCTGCGATTGACTGCCACCCTCTTCAAACCTTGCACCGGTTCTTGTATCAAACGACCAGGTGTTCTGCGTGAAATAGACACCATGGCATTCGGGAAGGTATTCTTCCTTTTGTGGGGCAAAACTTTTTTTGAAATACCCCCTGCCACCAATGGGTATACTGCTGCTTTGGACCCATTGAATAATGTTGTCGATATCTTTCATTTTATTGGCAGAATAGGTGATCCCGCCTTTTGAAGTATAGGGCTTTACTGCTGTTGGCTGATAGATTTGCACCCAGCCGCCTACACTGTCTTCGAGTAAATCGTATTTTCCGTGCTGAGCATTTACTGTAAAGCAAATGCAAACTAAAAATGATGTTATTAATGTTCTCATGCAAGTATCAAATTTTGTATTGAATTTACTGGGTTCTAATTACTATTCGGGGCAGCAAAGGCAGGGACCAACACCGGTAAAATTTGCAAAGGCTCCTGAAGATTGAAACCGGCTGTCAATTTTACCACCAATGCCGAAAACAACATAGCTGCCTGATCCTGATATGGCAGGTCGGCCAACATTACTACCGACCACGGAAGAGATTGCCTTGTTTTCGTTTCCAATCATATTGTGCATGACTATATTTGCTGATGGAACTCCCAGATTGGATGCTTTGGTGGAAAAAGCAACCAATTTTCCATTAAATGAAATTGCAATTTTCTCGCCTTGTTCTATTGGACTGTCTCCATTACCTGGCTTCCCGTCGGGACTATTACTTGCTATTATCGTGGTATTTGCATTAATTTCGTAAACGAATACATCCTGAAAATTGTTATTGTCACCTGGCACCATATTGGATGTGGTAGTCGCATAAGCAATAAACAGTCCGTTTCCGGAAATAGCCGGAGCTACGATACGGTTCGCACTTTCGCTTCCCTGGTCACGTTCCTTACCATCTGCAGTCAAACTTATTCTTTTTAGTGGTTTTTTGTCTTTCTCCCATAAAAAGATATCCCATAACCCGTTATTGTCATTGGCAACCAAGGTGGAGGTATGTGAATAAAAAGCAATCCTGTTGCTATCGTACGAGATAGAAGGATTTGAACCACCACCGCCTTGTTTCGTACCTGGATCAACACTGATCATAATGGTCGTCTCTGCCTGCATATCACGTAAAAAAACGTTATTGTTTGAAACACCTTTATCTGTTGGTGAAATATTGCCGGCCATCGACGTAAAAGAAATGAAGTTACCATCCCCGGAAACTGTTGGTTCGTAGCTTTCTGCATTGGCCTCAGCACCCTTTGCGCCGATGCTCACCACGTCAATTTTTCCGGTAGTTGAGTGCCAGACAAAAACATCGCGGAAACCGTTTTTGTCACTCTGTACCAGGTTGCTGGAAAAGGATTCGAAAGCAACCGTTTTCCCATCGCCTGAAATAGCAGGTGCATAACTATCCGCATTGCCTTCTTCACCCGCAGGTGAGGCGCTTATCAGTTTGGTGATGCCTGCATTTCGGTCACGCCAAAAAATCTGGCGATGTTTTCCGGTTGAGCCTGCAAAAGTTGCTGAGGAAATAAATGCTACATAACGTCCTTCTTCACCCTGATTTCCTCCTACTACAGGATGAGTAGTTTCGTAGAAAGTGCTGAATGATTTGTTATCAGAAGAGCGGCTTAACAAGTCATAGGTAAAATCGCAACCAACATTAAGTGAGGCTGCTGTTTGCGGCAATGTACCTTCTGCACCGGCATAGATTACGCAGGTTTGCCCGGCAGGCGCTTTTTTCACCGTTATTTTATATTTGGTTCCGTCGGGAAAGGGAGTTGTAAAACTGAAATCATTGCTGCTATAATTTCCCACTTTTTCTTTCTTTGCTGTCAGGGTAAGGTCGTTTTTAGCATTGCTCTGCAATACAATACCAGTTCCGGCAGGACCACTGAAAGTTCCACTTATCAGCGAAGTTCCGGCAGCAGGTTTAGTTGCAGTTTTCATTTGTGTTTGTGCCTGTAATCCGGAAACAATAGTTGTCAGGACTAAGATGAGAATTGATTTTTTCATATTTTTCTATAAATAAAAAAGTTAATCAATCTTTAGTGATAAATGTTACTGATTTAAAATTGCTTCTAATGGAGCCAATACACCGGCCTGTTTTATAAGCTTAGATACTTTTAGCATGTGAGGATAACTGCCTTTGGCTAAATGCACTGAGATTAACTGGGGGACATCGTTACTTAGCTTATTGTTAAAATATGCCGGGTTTAAAGTAACCACTTCAGTTCCTGTGAGGTCCTCACTGCTCTCAGTTAAGATATCAAGTTTTTCAAAATAGGCTGAAAGCCCAGCTGCGGAATACGAGTCAAAAGGATAGAATGTATTGAAACTCCGACTCAGCCATTCCTGTGATTTGCCCAGGTATTGCACTATTAATTTAGCAGCGCTATTTGCATCATCCTCAAGCTTTTTAACGTCTTTATCCAGTTTTTCCTGGTTGTTGTCTTCATTGAACCATTTCCTGCGTTTTGCTTCTTTCTCGGGAGTATAACTTTTATCCATTGATTTGTAAATCTTCATTTCTTCTTCAAAAGTCTTTAAGCTGTTCTTATAATTTCCGGTTAAGAAATCTTTCCGTTTTGTCTTGTATATTTCAATATCCTTCAGCATTTGCTCCAGGTATTCCTTCCGGATAACTGGGATAAATACAGGTTTATCACTGTTGCGGATAAGGATAATATCGTGTTTCGAAGTGTAAATGGTATCGTAAACATTTGATTTTGCACGTTGCTCATAGAAATCAATTCTACCTTCGCTACGGTTTTTTTGGAAAATCCGGAATGCAGGTTTCCCGTTAACTGTAAATACACCAACTTCATCACAAAGGCCTGAGGCAAATACATTATTAAAAACCACTTGAATAAAAGATCCGCTTTCATCTTCTGTATATATGGTATTGTTGTTGTCGTAGCAGTAATAAGCATAAAACCTCATTTTGCAACCGAAGTATCCTTTAATACCAGTTGACCTGTGAAACTGTTTTGTATATGACTGGCTCATCGCATCCTCAGGAAGATTAGTAAAATCAATTGGATCAAGAGAATATTCATTGCTATAAAGCAACTTGGCACCTGTAAAGCCTGTCAGCCTGCTTTTTATCCAGCTTTCTGCATTATCAAGATGAGGTTTCATTTTGGTTATATTCCATGTGGCTGGTTTTTGACTGGAGACAGTATTACTAAATTCGTCCTGCCCCCTAACTAAAGTGGAGGGCTTGTTTGCAGCCCGTGTTATGCAATCCTGGCCAAAACTAACCTGTACTATCAACAGGTAAAAAACAGGTAGAAGTATAATTTTTTTCATTTGATGCTTTTAAAAAGTAATCACTTTTTCCTATTTGTCCAACATACTTTTAAGTATTCCAAAATCAACAGCTTCTTTTATCGCAGCTATATTTGCCTCAAAAACCGGATCTCCCTGGCTTAATTTATAAATGACAGAAAAAAACTGCGGCGAGGATTTCGGCAGATTTTTTTTATAATATGAAAGATTGGGCTTTACGGCAATAAATGATCCCCGGGTACCTTCCTCAACGAAACCATTAAACCGCTCTTCGTCGTTCCACATGCAAATGGCATCCTGATTCAATTCACTTTCCGGCTGATTTAGATATTCACTGATCTTATCGAAATATTTTTGAGAATAAGCTTTTTCACTCGGACTCTCAAGTATCGATTTCTCCAACCTTTTCTTTTGGATCAGTAAGTATTCCTTTCGGCTGACATAGGAAAATGGTAGTGTGTCATTATAGGTAATTAACCAACGGTATTCAACTATTTCGGACCTGGGATCAACCTTTTCTTTACTCAAAAAATAGTATCCCTCTTTTTTTACAGGCCTCACTTCCAGTTTAAAATAACCTCTGAAATCGTCATCGGGAAGATTTGCTGCATATAAGGAATTCAAAAAGTAGATGGCATTAGCCACAATATTTACGGTAGTTGTTGTTGAGATATCCACATAATATTTCGATTTATCGGCGCTGTTTTGGTCACATAAATACCTCAGAATGTACATGGAATAATAGTAAGGATCTGCTAAAAAGATTTGCCCATCCAAAGGGACTTTACCAAACACTGTGCTATATAAAGTCTGGCATCCTATTGGAGAATAGTTTGAGGAGACCATTTTATGAATACTCTCCAGGACTGCTTTTTCTTTAGCTAAATCTGAAGCGGTAACATTTACAATAGAGCCTTTCATACCTGCTTTCCATGTGCCGGGTTTTTGAGCCAGCAATTCCTTACTGCAATCCTGCGCTGACGATGTAAGAGCCAAAAGGGAAATGCCAAAAAATAAAAGATAAAACTTTTTCATGACCAATACTTTAATGATTAACTATCTTATTTAAATCACCTGTCATTGCCTTCCAGCATTCCTTTACCACTCACGCCTGGACGGCTGTTAGCACCTGTTCTTCCTTCCACACCTACAACTGTCTCCCAGTCCACGTTTACATTTGCCCCTACTTTCCTACCCCAGACCTGTCATACCACTTTCGTCCAACTCTTTCATCAATTCACTCATCTCATTCCCTGCGGGTGCCATTTATTTGTCCCGGATTGAGCATGTGTATAGGAAATCGGAAGCAAAATACTAAATGTAATATGGATGGTCTTTTTCATGCAGTTATTTATTAAAGATCGCTTTTAACAATGGTTATCTGATAAATTCCTACTTGCAAGTCGTAATTGCAATTTCTTACATTCTGATGTTCCACCTGAGTTGGGGTTAATCTGTTTCTAAACGTATCTAAATAGGTAAATGTTTCGAATGTTCTATTTATGAAGAAAAGGCATGGAAGTCAGCAAGTAAAGCACAGTAAAAAGCACGCTTGAAATCAATTGATTTTAAGCGTGCTTTTTTCTTAAGGATATATTTATCGTACAAATCTAAAGCCGATTCTAAGTCAGACGAACAGCATCCACTATTTTAGAGATTTAATATCTTAAAAGCAATGGGCTTTTACGGTCTTCTGCTTTTATCAGGCAATATGGCTATAGCTAATATTATTTCCTTCAGATTCATTTACAAAATTACGCACTAATACTACCCATATTGTAGTCAATCTGATGGCCGAAAATGTCATCGGATTGACTATTTTTGTGCCCTGTCAGATCGGAGACCCAAAATGAGTTTCCGGATCGGGATGAGAATTAAAAAATTTGAGAAATCATTTGATATGGAGCACTATAAAATAAATCATTTACGGGAACTTGAATCAGAGTCAATCTTTGTAATACGCGAAGTTGTTGCCCAGTTCGAGAAACCTGTGATGCTTTTTTCGGGAGGAAAGGATTCAATTGTGATGTTTCACCTTGCCCGGAAAGCTTTTCACCCATTGAAAGTCCCGTTTCCATTGATGCACATTGATACGGGTCACAACTTTGAAGAGACCATTAAATACCGTGATGATCTTGCTGAGAAGACGGGTACACGGCTCATTGTCAAGTATGTTCAGGACTCTATCGATAATGGACGGGCTGTTGAAGAGAAAGGACTGAATGCAAGCCGGAATGTCCTTCAAACTGTAACTTTGCTTGATGCCATCGAAGAGATGAAGTTCGATTGCGCGATGGGCGGTGGTCGTCGCGACGAGGAGAAAGCAAGGGCCAAGGAGCGGTTTTTCTCGCATCGTGATGAGTTTGGACAATGGGATCCGAAGAATCAACGTCCGGAACTTTGGAACCTGTTCTGTGGTGCAAAACACATGGGCGAACATTTCCGTGTTTTCCCGATCAGCAACTGGACCGAAATGGATGTGTGGCAATATATTCTGATGGAGAACATCGAGATGCCAAGTTTGTATTTTACCCATAAGCGCGAAGTTTTTTGCCGCGATGGTGCGTGGATGGCTTGTGCGCCTTTTATGCAATTGAAACCCAATGAAAAGGCGGAGGTCAGGGATGTTCGTTGCCGTACGATTGGTGATATCACCTGTACTGGCGTAACCCTTTCGAAGGCCGATACGCTCGAAGAAATCATTCAGGAAGTGGCAGCCAGTCGTGTAACAGAACGTGGCGGCAGGGCCGATGATAAACGGTCGGAAGCGGCAATGGAAGATCGCAAACGCGAAGGGTATTTTTAATTTTACAAAGTAAATTATGTCTGGAAAAGATCACGGATATCTCGATATGGAATTACTGCGGTTTACAACTGCAGGCAGTGTTGATGATGGTAAAAGTACATTGATTGGCAGGTTATTATATGATAGTAAAGCAATCTTCGAAGATCAGATGGAGGCGTTGGAGCAAGCCAGTATCAGTCGCGGAGGCGAAGAAGTTAACCTGGCGCTGCTAACCGACGGATTGCGTGCCGAAAGGGAGCAAGGGATTACGATTGATGTGGCTTATCGCTATTTTGCAACGCCCAAGCGAAAATTTATCATTGCCGATACGCCCGGGCATATTCAATATACGCGCAACATGGTCACGGGGGCATCGACCTCCAACGCTGCGGTGATCCTGATTGATGCACGTAATGGTGTAATCGAACAGACCCGCCGACATGCTTATATTGCGTCATTGCTGAATATTCCGCATGTGCTTGTGTGTGTGAATAAGATGGACCTGGTTGATTTTAGCCAGGAAGTTTTCGAACGAATTAAAGCCGATTTTATACAGGTTGCCGGAAGATTGGGTAACCAGGATCTCCATTTTTTACCGATCAGTGCCAAGCTGGGCGATAACGTAGTGGATGAATCGACGAATATGCCCTGGTACACCGGGTTAACTTTCCTCGGATTGCTCGAAGCGTTGCCTGTTGGAGAAGATTGGAACCTGAATGATCCCCGGTTCCCGGTTCAGTACGTTATTCGTCCGATATCAGACGAATACCACGATTACCGTGGCTACGCCGGCCGTGTTGCAAGCGGCGTTTTCAGGGTAGGGCAGGAGGTGGTTGTTTTACCTGGTGGCCAAAAGACAACCGTTGAAGCAATTGATTTTGCCGGCGAAAGTCTTGAGTATGCTTTCCCGCCACAATCTGTGACTTTAAGGTTGACGGATGAAATTGATGTAAGCCGCGGATCGATGATTGTGGATGCAATCAATCAGCCACAGCAATCGCAGGAGATCAATCTGATGGTATGCTGGCTCAGCGAAAAACCGCTTGTTTTAAGGGGTAAATACCAGTTGAAGCACAATTCAAACGAGTTGCGCTGTATTGTTACCGAAGTAAAATACAAGGTGAATATCAATACAACGGAGGAGATTCACGATGATTTAAGTGTCGGATTAAACGAGATTGCACAAATCACGATTAAAACGACGAAACCATTGTTTTTCGATCCGTACAAGAAAAACCGCGACACAGGAAGCCTGATCCTGATCGATGAGGCAACCAACAATGTGGTTGGTGCCGGGATGATTCTATAATATTTCAATTACACAATATAGCAAACCCTTCGGGCGGTAGCAGACCACTCGTAGGGTTTGTTGCGTAAAATTCAATCCGAACGGTCAGAAAGTTAATCCGGACGGGTTCCCAACCAATCCGAACGGTTCGAAAGTTAATCCGGACGAC